>OGQV01001091.1_pt1 | contig 21505 bp, 15 predicted proteins | sample 1553311 | NCBI WGS metagenome assembly OGQV01 (sample SAMEA2579976, study PRJEB22360) | human gut metagenome
ATGATGCGCCTGATGCGGAAGCAGAAATTTGAGGGTTAAAAATAGCGGTGTTCGCTGGAGCACCGCTATTTCTGTCTCTGCAAATATTCTTCTACTGCGCGCAGCACCTCATCTGTCAGCATCCGCTCAGAAGCAGATACTATAAAGTTCTTTGTCTGCTCACCGGACAGTACGTCTGTAAACAGCGTATCCGCAGAGCACTGGAGTGCTGCAGCGATTCTTGAGCAAAGGACGGCACTTGGCTTGGCCTGCCCTAATTCGATTTTTGATATGTACTTCTGGCTGCAGTCGACGCGCTCTGCAAGTTCATCCTGCGACATCGCTTTTTGCTTCCGCAGATAATGTATGTTTTGACCGAAGCGGCGATAGAACGCTACGGCTTCCTCATCAGTGAATCGTTTCCATGGCATAATTATACTATTTCCGGTATTCTCAAAAAAACACATCGCCTTGTGTGTTTTTTCAGAACTATTTGATTTTTCACTATATTATTCGGATAGATCGATGTTGGTTCTCGAAACTGTGTTCGCTTTCACAGTTTCTTTCCGTCGAGATAGATGGTCTTCTGGTTCAGTGCCTTATCGCAGACGACGAAATCTGCAAGCTTATCGGGGGCGATTGATCCGATCGCCCTGTCGCACCCGATCTCCCGCGCGGGAATGAGCGTCGCAGACAAAATCGCCTGCTCCTTCGGGATGCCAAATTCGACCGCTTTTCTCATGCAGTCATAGAGATTTGTCGCGGAGCCTGCGAGTGTGCCGTCTGCGAGCTTCGCTACGCCGCCATGCAGGAACACGTCCTGTCCGCCGAGGGTGTACTGCCCGTCCGGCATCCCGCAGCAGCGCAGCGCGTCGGAAATGAGGCAGATGCGCCCCGGAAACAGCTTGAACGCCATGCGCACCGCGCTCGGGTGGATGTGCTGCCCGTCGCAGATCAGCTCTGCGACGACGTTTTCACGTTCGCTGCCCGCGCCGATTGGACCGGGCTTGCGGCAGATGACCGCCTCAAATTTGTTAGCAGCGGCCTTTCCCATTTCTTCGGGTGTTTTGACTTTGATGATATTCAGGTGCAGCATTTTGATCGCTCCTTATTGCTCATATCCGTTTGGATTTTGTTTCTGCCAGTTCCACGTGTCGCGGCACATATCGACGAGATTTTTTTCCGCCTTCCAGCCGAGCACTTCCAGACTTTTTGCGGGATCTGCATAGCAGGTCGCAAGGTCCCCGGGGCGGCGCGCGGTGATCTCATACGGTACCTTGACGCCGTTTGCCTCCTCAAAGGCGTGAACCATGTCAAGCACGCTGTAGCCGTGACCGGTGCCGAGGTTGAACACGCCCTCGCCGGTGTGGGTCATCAAATACTGGATCGCGGCAACATGACCCTTTGCCAGATCAACAACATGAATGTAGTCGCGCACGCCTGTTCCATCGGGTGTGGGATAGTCATTGCCGAACACGTTCAGATGGTCGCGCTTGCCGATTGCGGTCTGCGAAATATACGGCATGAGGTTATTCGGAATGCCGTTCGGATGCTCGCCGATCTTTCCGCTTGCATGTGCGCCGACCGGGTTGAAGTAGCGCAGGTTCACCACCGACCATTCCGGGTCTGCCTTGGCGATATCCCGCAGGATCTGTTCGCCCATGTACTTCGTCCAGCCGTAAGGGTTGGTGCAATTGCCGGTTTTGGAGGTCTCGCGCAGCGGCATCTCGTTGTCCCCGGAGTAGACCGTGGCGGACGAGGAAAAGATGATGCGCTTGACGTTGTGCTTTGCCATGACCTTGCAGAGCATCAGCGTCGCGTCGAGATTGTTCTGATAGTATTCCATCGGCTTGGCGACGGACTCGCCGACGGCCTTGAGCCCCGCGAAGTGGATGGCGCAGGAAATCTCATGCTCTGCAAAGATTTTTTCCAGCAGCGCCTCGTCACGCACGTCGCCCTCGATAAACCCCACCGTCTTGCCGGTAATTTCGGCCACGCGGTGCAGGCTTTCAGGGTTGGAATTGCTGAGATTGTCAATTACAATCGGCGTATGGCCCGCCTCGATCAGCTCCACACAGGTGTGGCTGCCAATATATCCGGCGCCGCCGGTCACAAGAACATTCATTTTGTTTCCTCCTTCACGATTTTCCGCATCTCGTCCCATTTCTTCTCCATGTCCGCCACGAGCTTGAACTGGGTGCGGGCGCGGTCGAGGTTCTGTCCCTCGCGGTGGACAGCGAAATAGTGGTCGCCATCCAGATAATCCGTCAGGAACCGGACGCCGCACTCCATCGTCATGGTCTTTGCGCCCATTGGCAGCAGCTCCAGCTCCTTTGCCGTCAGGCCGGGGCAGGCGCGGACATAGCCGCGCGTAAAGACGCGGAAGCGGTCGAGACTCATCTCCATTTTGGAAAGATTCTTTTCATCCTCCGCCGCCGTGGCTGCACCAAAGCGGATAGAATCGCCGAAGTCATAAAGACTCGATCCAGGCATGACCGTGTCGAGATCGATGACGCACAGCGCTTTGCGTGTTTTTGCGTCCAGAAGGACGTTATTGAGCTTGGTATCATTGTGTGTCACGCGCAGCGGCAGCTCGCCCGCAGTCAGCGCGTTCTGAATGGCCGACATTTCTGCCTGCCGGGCCAGCGCAAATTCAATTTCTGGCTGAACCTGCGCTGCCCGGTGCATGGGGTCGCGCTCCAATGTCTCCAGAAGCGCGCGGTAACGGTCCGGTGTATTGTGGAAATTCGGGATGGTCTCGTGCAGCTTCGCCGCCGGGAAATCCGTCAGAAGCTGCTGGAATGTGCCGAAGCCCACGGCGCTCTGATAAAAGTCCTCGTCCGTCTCGGGAAGCTGGAGGCAAATCGAATCTTCCACAAAGTCATACGTGCGCCAATAGGCATCCTGCGCATGCAGATAGCTTGCGCTGTCATGCGTTTTTACAAGCGTCAGGACGCCGCGCGGGTCGTCTGTTTTTGTCCGCAGGAACTCCGTGACGGCAGTGATATTTTCCATCAGCCCCGCCACGTCGCGGAACGTGTTGCTGTTGATTTTTTGCAGGATATAGCGCCGGCCGCTTTCCGTCACGGCAAGATAGGTCACATTGATGTGCCCGCAGCCATACGGCTCACAGGAAACAGGCTTCGCGTCCAGCCGGAAGGCGCGCAGTACTTCAAACAGGTTTTCGTTCATTTCCAAAGCTCCTCCGTATAAATGCCCTCCGCCTTCATCCTGGCCACGGCTTCCTTGACAGACGCCAGATCTTCGCGGTAGGTCACGCCGTACCATGTTTCCTCGCACGGCAGCACCTGCACGCTTGCGGACTTGTCTGCAAGCTGCTCATTTACCACAAACGGCAGGAAGTATTCACACTTGAGCGGATTTGTCTTCATTGCTTCTGTCAGGAACGCGCCCATGCGGCTCCACAGCTCGTCCAGAACGTGTGCCGAGAAGCCCCAGAGGTTCATGGACACGATGGTGTCGCCTGCCAGCGGGAAGAAATGCTCCCCATCCTCGGTGTATTCGGCGTCCGCGCCCTTTTTGAAGATCTTCGTGCGTTCCGTCACGCCGGTCAGCATCCCGTCTTCGATCTCACACACGCCGCGCGCGACCGAGCCGAACTCCGTCACCGTGTTTTTCAGGCGGTAGCCGACCATGGCATACTTGCTCTCATCGGTCTGCGCCGCGAGAAAATCATAGATTTCCGAGAACGCCGTGCGGCCATAGAAATCATCCGCATTGATGACGGCAAACGGGCCGTTTACCACGCCATTGCAGCAGGCCAGCGCATGGCCGGTGCCCCACGGCTTTGTGCGTCCGGCCGGAACTTCTATGCCCTCCGGCAGGCGGTCAAGCTCCTGATAGACGTAGGACACATGGAAATACTGCTCCATGCGGCTCCCGATGCATTCGCGGAACTCTGCCTCCATTTCGCGCTTGATGATGAACACCACGCCGCGGAAGCCCGCGCGCCATGCGTCAAACAGGGAAAAATCAATGATGATATGTCCTTCCGGATCGACCGGCTCGATCTGCTTGAGGCCACCGAAGCGGCTGCCCATGCCCGCGGCCATGATCACAAGAGTTGGTTTTTGTCTGTCCATTTTTTCACGTCTCCTGCTCCGTTTTTTATTCTGAGCTCATCTTAGCCGGGTCTGCAGCGGAAAGCAACGTTTCCCCCTACTCTGTGCAGTATCGTATAAATTCCATGCGGTATATGGAAAAAAATATTGCATTTCCAAGTACCTTGTGATAAATATAGTGCAAAAGGAGGCTTCACTATGCAGATCAAGAACCTCTCCTCCGCGCAGACATTCGGCACTGTCATCGCCTCGCTCCCGGACGATATGCCGTGCACCAGTCATTGCTGTGTCCGTGCCGGCGAACCCATAAAAGAGTGGCTGTCGCAAGAGCCAGTCGTTCTGGATTATGTTTCCGGGATGCCGCTGCTTGTAATCTATGAAGCAGAGTCTTACAGTCTCTACTATCTCGACCGTGTCTTTAAGTTGCGCCCCGGTGTCCGGTTTTCAGTCACCGCGCTGGATGCCCTCTGCTGCTTTGACATCTGCACCGCGCGTCCCGATGTGCTTTCACTTCTGGGCGAGCACCCGGCGGAGATATTCTACGGTGCCTCCAGCGATCTGAAGCTGGAGCGGCTCTATACCTTTTTCTATCAGGAATGCAGTAGGGATTTTTACTTCCGCGGCGAACAGCATGAGGCACTGGAGTTGGTCTATGTCGACCGGGGCGAACTGCACAATCTGGTCGGCGGCGTGGATATTCTGCTCCGGCCACAGCAGATGCTGCTCATCAACCGGAACATCTGGCACATGCAGTATGCCGATCTTCCCGTCAGCTTTCTAACCGTCTCTTTCCGTGCGGCCGTCGATTCCCCCTGCTCTTCTCTCTGCGGCCAGGTCCTTGCGCTTACCGCACGCCAGATCACACTGCTGCGCCGGATGCTGGACGAACACAGCAGTACAGACTTCGCATATGATTGTGTGGAGAGCCTTTTGAAACTGCTTCTGGCTGACCTGATCCGCTGCGAAAAAAAGCGTTCCTTCCAACCCGCAGCGCAGCTCCCATCCACCAGTCACGCCGAACAGCGCATCGCTGACCAACTGGTACAGATCATTTCCTCTAAAGCAGGAGAAAAGATCACGTTACAGCAGCTCGCCGATGCCGCGCACATCAGCACAACCTACCTGCACCGTATTTTTCGCACACAGCTCGGCATGACGCCGGGCAATTATCTGGCAAAGATCCGCATTGAGGAAAGTAAGCTCCTTCTCCGAGACGGCACGCTGTCCATGGGTGAAATTTCCTTACGCATGGGCTTCTCCAGCCAGCAGCACTTTTCTCGTCAGTTTCGCACCGTGGCCGGCATGACGCCTTCTGAGTACGTGCGGACACTGCGCTGAGCAGATATAAAAGGCAGGCGGACCGCTTCATCAGAAATGATCCCCCGCCTTTTCGTTTATGCGCGATATCTATCACATTCTGAGCAAGAATGTGCCGTACAATCCAGCTGCCTGCACAGGAGGATAAGCCCCCTGTAGCTCGCTAGATTTCTCAAAAAAAGCCTTTGAAATGCTTGCCCATATGGGGTTTATAGTCTTAAATGCCTCTCCGTTACCTTCGTTGGGGTAATCTGTCATCCTCGTTTTTTGGCCGCCTAACCGACAGTCTGCTTTGTTGCGCCATTTTTTAGGATGTTTTTGTCACTGATTTGTTTCAAACTCGATGACCTCCAATTTGTATGCGGTAATCCCTACTTTGTAGTTCGTCGAACACCTACATTATATAGGTATCATACTGATTTAACCATGTTAATGGCTGTGACACGAGCGCAGAATCCAACTCAACCGCGCCCTTTGGAAAAACAAAGTATTCTCCATTCTTTACAACCAAGTCGACCGCAATATGCGAGTCCTTCAGCATCTGAACCAATAAATTTGCAAATGTGCCTCGCTCTAAAAAGGCATAACCGTCACGCTTTATGGGCAGCACATTTGTGAATGCGATATAATACGAGAAGAAGTTCTTGGGTTCATCCGCATTTTCTGCAAAAACACGAATGCAATGGTTATATCGATTGTCGCCACGCTGCTCATTCATATACGTATTGCTTATTTGCGTTCCAGTTGTACTGCAAAAGCGTAAATACTCTTTCGTACTGATTCCCGAAAAACTGCGGTCTGTCGGAATTCCGTTCAAGAAATTGAATAGAATTGTAAGAAAATGTTGATATTTTTTATTGTCGCACAGTCCAATTCCCAGTTGCTCTCTATAGCTTAAGAAATCCATTTTTATCTCCCTTCGTATTCTGACGTGCAGTATGCCGGGGTTTAAATTTACAAGACCATCATAACCGTTCTTCCTGAAAAATACAAGAGCACTCTCTTTCCGGCAAAAAACACAAAAAATACTGTACTACAATCGCGCATCCCTGCTGCAGAAATTCTGCAGCAGGGGTCGTTTGTTATATGTCGATCTATACAATAAACCGATTTACAGTTCACTGAATATGCTCGACAGGTGTAGATATCTGAAATTCTGCAGGTCCAGTACTGCGTGCCTGCTTTCCCTACCCCCATTTTGCCCCCCAATTAGTGCCGCTGTCTGCGGGCAGTTTGCGTGGGAAAGAACCTTTTGACAAAACCGATAGCAGAATAACAAAACTAATCTGAGTTAATTTTGACGATTTCAATAAAAATTCCATAGAAAGCCAAACAAATCAATGCGAATGGCGTGTGAATGATAGAGAAAATTGTGCGGCGGAATGCGCAAAATCCACAATAGCATTTGCTTCCAGTGAAAAAAAGACACCAATCGCACAAAAAGCGTTGACTCTCATTTGTTCAGAAAATCCTTATACTTATCTATAGAATTGTGCAAATAGACGGTGAAAAGGCGTAGGCCGGCTCTGGCTTTTATGCACATAGAGAAATGAGGAGGTATACAAATGAAAAACAGAAGTTTTCGGCGCTGGCTGACGCTGGTTCTGGTGCTGGCGATGCTGCTCGGCATTCTGCCCGCGGTAGCTGCGGCGGACGCGTCGCTCAGCGACTACGCTCCGGCCGGAACAACCAATCTGGCTGTGGGCGCGACGCTGACAGTGTCAAACGGCACGCATAATGCGATGGGTCAGGAAAACAGCTATGAAATGCCCAGTGAGCACTGGAGCAAGGATTTTGTCCACGACGGCGTGCTGGATGGCCAGGGATTTTCCACAAACCCCTATGATAGCGAGCCGGACGCGAGCGTGCAGGTTGTGCTGACCTTTGATCTGGGCAGGCGCTGCTCGGTATCCAAATTCGGCGTATTTGCGCGCGCAGGCGCCATTTTCCCGACCGACTATCAGATCGAGACCTCGCTGGACGGCGAGATGTGGAGCGTTGCGGCAGAGCAGACCGGCGCGCCCAAAGACCCGGCCGAACCGTATTTCTACGAGCTGGACAGCGCTGTGGAGGCGCGCTATGTGCGGCTGAATGTAACAAAGCGCTATGCGCAGGATTCCATTGGCGGCGCGGGCAACGACGGCAAGCTGGTGCAGCTGCAGGAGTTTGCCATCTGGGGCACGGTCGTGCAGGAATCGGGCGGCGATGAGAAGCCCACCGGCACAAAGGATGATATCGCCTCGTGGGCGCTGGACGGCACGGCGAACATTGCGCTGAACAAGAAAGTCAGCGTGTCCTCTGATTTTAAAGAGGGACTCGGCTGCTGGGAATCTGTCCAGCTGACCGATGGTGTGATTGTTTCAACGACCGCGCCTTACGGCACGAACGGCTGGACGACGCACCCATTTGAAGAGGGGGCAGCAGCCGACAAGGTTGCATGGGCGGCCATCAACCTCGGTGCGTCGTATGAGATCAGCCGGATCGTGGTATTCCCGCGCTCTGACAGCGAATACGCAAATAACTTCCCGGTGGACTATGTGCTTCAGACCTCGGACGACGGCGAGACCTGGACAGATCTCGTCACGGTGACGGGTCAGGCCACGCCCACTGCGCCGGTCTTCTTCGATCTGGAGACGGCGGTCACGACAAAGAATGTCCGGATCTATGTGACAAAGCGCGGCGGAACCATGGTGCAGCTGTCGGAGCTTGCGGTGTTTGGCACGCCGGGCCGCTATGACCTGCGCGCATGGCAGCCCGAAGGCACGGAAAACGCAGCGCTGAACAAGATGGTCAGCGTTTCGTCCGACTATGTTGCGCCGGAGGGCATCTGGGGCAGCATGCTGCTGAACGACGGCTATATCCGAGGCGTCGTCGGCTACGGCGGCGCGAACGGCTGGACGACGCTGCCCGTTGAGGGCGCATCGGCGGATACGGTCGCGTACGCAAGCATTGACCTTGGCCTGACGTATGAGCTCAGCCGCTTTGTGATCTTCCCGCGCTCGGACGATGGCAAGTATGGCTATGCGTTCCCAATCGACTATCAGCTGCAGGTTTCGTCCGACGGCAAGAACTGGACGGATGTGGTAAAGGTCACCGGTCAGAAAACGCCCGGCGCGCCGGTCTGCTTTGATCTGGAAGAACCGGTGGAGGCTTCCTACGTCCGGCTGTATGTGACGAAGCGCGCATATGCCGCAAACGACGGAGCCTATGTTGTGCAGCTGTCGGAGCTGGCCGCATTCGGCACGCTCAGCGCAAACAATTTTGCAGTGGATGTGAGCAAGAGCGCGCTGGAGCTGACCGTTGGCGAAAGCGACAGCGTCAAGGTGACGGTTACGGCAGTTGACGAGCTGGATCACAGCGTCAGCTGGGAAAGCGCAGATCCGGCTATCGCCTCCGTTGACGAAAACGGTGTGATCACGGCCAAAGCCGTTGGCAGCACGACGATCACCGCGACCGTTGCAAACTCCGCAAGAAACGAAAACGGCGAGAACATCAAAAAAGAGATCTCCGTTACGGTCGTTGAAAAGAAATTCAGCTTTGACGACAACATTCTCATCTCCATCTTCTGGCCGCCCACAAGCGAGTATATGGACAAGGTCAGCGACGATTCCCGCTGGGATGAGCAGTACAAGCTGATGGCCGACGCCGGGATCAACTTTGTCAACAACGTTACCGGCAACGACCTCAACAGCAAGGCAACGAACCTTAAGATGGCGGAATACGCCAACAAATACGGCATGCACGTGAGCGTCGCGGACAGCCGTTTTGGCGGCAACCTCATGAGCCTGACGGCGGAGCAGATCAAATCTCTGATCGGCGAGTATCGCAACGTCCCCGGCGTGGCGGGCTATTATATCCTGGACGAGCCGGCGAACGCCAACCCGTATAACGCCGTGCATCAGGCCATGAAGCAGGCCGATCCCAACGGCTATATGCATCTGAACTTCCTCCCGGCGTGGGCATATGCGACGCTGGAGCAGGCAAAGGATCAGATGAACGACTATCTCAAGCTGAACGCTGCGGGCGGCTATCCGCAGGATTATCTGATGTACGACCTGTACCCCTATCCCGACAACAGCACAGCCATGAACCGCTCCGGCTTCCTTGGCAATATGCGCGCCGTTTGGGAAGTGGGCAGAGAAAACGACGTCAAGACGGCAAACTATCTGCAGTCGGTTCAGATCCCGGGTGCGTACCGTGCGCCGTCTGCATCCGAGATCCGCTATGAGGCCATGATGGGTCTGGCCTTTGGCTATAAACAGTTCTCCTACTTCACATGGTTTACCCCCAGCAACCGCTCCGAGCCGTTTGCCGACGGCATCATCCTTCTGGACGGTACGCCGAATCCCAAGAGCTATGAGGCGGTCAAGCAGCTTAACAGCGAGATCCACGCGCTCGGCACGACGCTTGCCAGGCTGAACGCGGAGGAGATCTATCTCAACGGCGAGACGTGGGGCGATCTGCCCATTCCCGAGGGCTTCTTTGCGCAGGGCGTGGACAGCACGAACTTTACGGTCTCCTACCTCAAGGAAAAGAACGGCACGCAGGGCTACATGATGCTGGTCAACAATGACTACACAAATGCAGCCACCATCCGCGTAAAGCTCGACAGCGCGATCACGTCCCTCAAGCGCGTGAGCGCGCAGGACGGCACGCTTTTCGATGCGGCGCTCAGCGGCGGCGAGCTGACCGTGACGCTGGCAGCGGGCGACGGCGCGCTGTATCAGCTTCCGGCGGGCTATGTCTACGAGAGCGGCAAGGAAGAAAACGCGAACATCGCGCTGGACGCAAATGTCTACGCCGACAGCTCCGAGGGCGGCAACGGCTGGTATATCAGCAAGCTCAACGACGGTGTGCGTGAGCCGGAAAACGCAAACAACGGCTGGAAGTCGGTCGGCACGCAGCAGGCTGTGATCACGGCCGATCTGCGTGAGAGCAAGACGTTTAACCGCGTCGACCTCTATCCGGCAGCTGGTGAGATGGGGCCGGTCAGCGCCGGTCAGGGCATGCCGAAGGACTTCACGATCGAGGTCTCGCAGGATGGAAAGAGCTGGGCGGTCGTCTACACCGCCGCGGATAAGACGATGGAAAACGGCGCGGCCTATTCCATCACGTTTGATGCGCAGACGGCGCGCTATGTGCGCGTAAACGTCGCCGCGACGAACAGCACCTATTGCGCGGCCAGCGAGCTTGAGATCTACAACGACGACGGCACCATCCCCACGCCGGCGCCCGGCACGACAGAGGATGAGGTCGTGCACTATGAACCGGACAGCAACCTGCTTCTGAACAAGAAGTACTACGTTTCCAGCACCACGCCCGACGGCACGTATAAGCAGTGGGGCTGGGCAGCAGAATACCTCAACGACGGCATTGCACAGAACGGCAACGGCTGGACGTCGAATGTCGGCGTCAACCACGACGAGGCGACCGCGCATGAATGGTGCGCGTTTGACATGGGCGATCTGTTCGCCGTGAACAAGGTTCGCATCTATGGCGGCAGCGGCTTCGCATTCCCGGTCGACTATCGCGTGCAGGTTTCGCTCGATGGCACGACGTGGACGGATGTCGCGGTCAGAAATGGCGATCCGGGCATGGAGGGCTGGCGCGAGATCGGATTTGACGCGCAGACGGCACGCTTTGTCCGTGTCTACGGCGACAAGCTGGTAGACAAAGGCAGGGACGGCTATCTGATGCAGATCGGCGAGGTCGAGGCCTATGGCACGCCGGCTGTTGACAGTGACGCGGCAAACGCAGCACTCGAGGCGCTGGAAGCGGCGCGCGCAAAGATCACCGGCGAGGATACCACCGCGCTTGACGCGGCGATCAAGGCGCTGAAGGACGCGATCGCCGACGAGAACAGCACGCAGAGCGAAATCAACGCCCTTATCAAGGCCGCGGACGCGGAGCTTGCAAAGTTCACCGTCAGCACGGCGGAGGCCGCTGCGGCTCTGGCCGAGGCAAAGAATGCTGTGAGCGACGGCTCGCTGCGTCTGGTTTCGGAAAAGACCATGAACGCCCTGCAGGACGCGATCGACGCGCTGGAGGCCGGTATTGCGGCCGCGGGCGACACCGTGTATCAGACGGAGCTCAACACGCTGACCGAGAACGTCAGGACGGCGCTGGCCGCCGCGCGCAGCGAGCAGGCCGCAAACGAGCAGCCGGTCATCCCGAGCTATCCGTCTACGGTCAAGCCCACCACGCCGTCTGCATCGGACAGCACGAAGCTGCCGTTCAGCGACGTGCGCGAGAGCGACTGGTTCTATGAGGACGTTGCGTATGTCTATGAAAAGGGCATGATGAACGGCACAGGCCGCGCAGCCTTTGGCCCGGACGCATCGACCACGCGCGGCATGATCGTGACGATCCTTGCGCGCATGGAGGGCGTTGACACGACCAAGGGTGCGGCGTGGTACGCCGCAGGCCGCGAATGGGCGATGAAGAACGGCATTTCCGACGGCACGAACATGGAGGCAAACATCACGCGTGAGCAGCTGGCGACGATCCTGTTCCGCTATGTCGTCTATAAGGGTCTTGACCTTGTGACGCTGGAGGATAACCTCTCGCGCTTCTCCGACCGCAATGAGATCAGCAGCTACGCGGTTTCCGCGATGAACTGGGCAGTCGGTCAGGGACTGGTCAAGGGCAGCGGCGGCAAGCTCAACCCCAAGGGCAATGCCACACGCGCACAGGTGGCGGCGATTCTGCACCGCTTCTGTGAGCTTGGCAAATAAGCGCTTCGCGTAAAGCCGCGTAAATAAAACAAAAAGAGCATTGGAGACCGGGAAACCGGGATCCAATGCTCTTTTGCAGCTGCGCATGGACTGTTTGACGAGCCGCAGAAACCATGCTGAAAAGGTGCGTCATGTTTTATAGTGCCATTGGCTCCGACCGCGTTCCGAACCGCACCCTATTGACAAGTTGCCTTTTTCGAGTATAATGAGCAATACGCATCGCTTAATGTGCATTGAGGCATCTGAGAGAGGGAGCGTATGCTGATATTCATACTTCTTTTGCCGATCATATTCTTCATTGCCGCCTTTCTTGTGAACGCCGCCATGTTCCGCCCGGAAAAGCGGCCGGAAGCGAACATAGACGGGCGCGGGGTGACATTCCCCAGCGGCAGAAATCACCTTGCAGGGTATCTCTGGAATGAGGCGGGGACGCGCGGTTTACTTGTTTTTGCCCACGGAATGGGAACGGGCATCGCGTATTATCTGCCGGAGATCCACCACTTTGCCGCACAGGGATATCAGGTGTTCGCGTTTGCATACAGCGGCTATCAGGGCAGCACCGGACATTTTTACGGCTTCCCGCAGGCGGTGATCGACCTGAAACATGCGCTTGATTTTGTCGATGACGGTTCCCGTCCCGTCATCCTGATGGGGCACAGCATGGGCGCATACGCCGTCTGTGCGGTGCGGCAATGCACGGATAAGCCGGTGAGCGGGATCGTAGCCTATGCGCCGTTTTTCTCATCGGACGAGGCTGTTATCGCGCAGGCGACCGGAAACATACCCAAATTCGGAAAGCTGTTGTGCGGCCTGATCCTGCCGATGCAGCGCATTTTGTTTGGAAGGAATTGCAGCCCGACCGCCGCGGCGGGGCTTTCCCGTGCCAATGTTCCGGCACTTGTCCTGCAAGGCAGCGAGGACGTTGAAGTGACCCCCGATGGCTGCGCGCTGTATGCGCACCGCGGCGAGCTGGCCGATGCTCCCGTTACCTTTCGGCTGGTACAGGAGGAAGAAAGCAGCGGCCACATGACGGTCGTTCGGAAAAAGGGCAGTCAAACGGTCAATGAAGATACGATCTGTCAGGTTGACGCGTTTCTTGACACGATACTGCGTCAATAAAACTTTGTTTCTCAAAATCTCCGCCTTCCCGGTTCCGGGAAGGCGGAATTATTTAAGGCAATACCGCAAAAAAGCAAAGCGAATGCAAAGTGTGATAAAATGGACGCATGGATAAACAGATGACGATTTCCGCATTCAGCGATGAGTTGGCGCAGGTGCGGACAAAGAAAAAAGAGTTTCTGAGTCAGATCGAACGAATCGTCCCCGTGGAAGGAATGGCTATCCCTGATTCGGCCGTGCTATTACAAAGGAGAGCGTGGCAATAAGCCCTATCCGCTGGAGATCATGCTGCGGCTGTATCTGCTGCAAAATCTTTACGACCTGAGTGATGAGGCAACCGCAGCAGAAGCAATCGACAGCCGTGCGTTTTCGGATTTCTGCGGCATCGATTCCAGCAATCAGGGTCCAGACGGCGATACCCTTGGCCGTTTTCGCAATCTGCTGATCAAGAACGGATTGCAGGAAAAGCTGTTCTCTCAGGTGGTTGCCGCACTTATGGAACGAGGCCTCATTCTGAAAAAGGGAACGATAGTGGATTCCACCATCATTTCCGCACCATCTTCTACCAAAAACAGTGAGAAGAAGCAGGATCCGGATGCACATCAGGTGAAAAAGGCAATACCTGGTACTTCGGTTATAAGGCACATATCGGTGTTGACAAGGACAGCGGACTGGTTCATACCGTGGAGGCGACATCAGCCAACGTCCATGATGTCACAAAAACATCAAAGCTGCTGACCGGAGAAGAAGAGGTCGTTTACGGTGATAGCGGTTATCTCGGTGCGGGAAAACATGATGATGCGATCATCCGCAACAAGGCTGGCCGCAAAATCAAATACAGAATCAATCGCCGGCCATCCCAAGTGAAGAAACTGAGCAAAAGCGGCCAGTATGCCGCAAAGAAAGCAGAACACGCAAAGTCCTCTGTCCGTGCGAAAGTAGAGCACGTATTCGGTGTTGTCAAGAAACAGCTGCGTTTCCGAAAAACACGATACCGAGGGCTCGAAAAGCAGAGAGCCAAATTCAATATCATGTTCGCATTAGCGAATCTGATTCTGACTGACAGGCCTTGCCTGGCAACTTGAATCAGTGTACTCCGTGAGCCAAAGCATGGGGCAATCCTATTGGTTTTTACAAAATGGCTTCCCGGCCAATGCACATCCTAGCATTTGTGCGGTATTGCCCTAATTTTGGAAGTTGATCCATAGTGTTCGCATGATACAAGTTGAAGCGGCCCCGCTCACTGAGCGGGGCCGTTTTTTGATATTTTCCACAAAAGCCGCAGATGCCAGCCAAAAAAAAGACACCTTTTTTACAAGATTCCTCCCCTGCTTTTTCCCTGCTTTTTGCAATATAATCAGAATAACAGAGAAAATCTCTGATGCTTCCGCCGGACGACCGTGCGGAAAGCAAAAAATTTGATGGAGGAATCAACATGAAAAAACTGCTTGCATTGCTTCTTGCGGCGCTGATGGTTTTCGGCATGGCTGCCTGCGCGAAGACAGCGGAGACGCCGGCTGCCGACACACCCGCAGGAGAAACCACTGCCACGGCTGACAAGCCCGCAGAAGAAACCACTGCCGACGAGACTCCCGCCGAGTCTGACGGCGACAAGATCGTGATCCACTACTGGGCACAGTGGACGGAGAACGAGGCGCAGGCCGAGGTCTACAAGGCCGCGATCGCCCGCTTTGAGCAAGCGCATCCCGACTGCACCGTCGAGGTCAACTGGGCGGGCCGCGATGTCCGTGAGATCCTGAGAGCGAGCATCGATTCCGGCAACGCCATCGATATCGTCGACAGCGGTTTTGACCAGATCGTGAACCTGCTTGGCGAGGACTATCTGATGGATCTGACCTCCTACATGGAAGGCAGCGACTTCGAAAAGGCTATCTCCGCCGGCATGGCAGCGTTTGCAAAGAGCTTCGCTTCCGACGGCACGTCCTGGTACTACATCCCCTCTCAGCCGTTCGTCGGCACCATCTACTACAACAAGGCGATCTTTGCCGAGGCCGGCATCGACGCCATGCCCACCACCTGGTCTGAGTTCATGGATGTCTGCCAGAAAATCAAGGACGCCGGTTATGATCCCATCACGGTCGACGATGCCTACTATCCCTGCCTCTACGGCACCTATCTCGCCATGATGAAGGGCCCGGACTGGGTCACTGAGCTGCTCAGCGACACCACCGGCGCAAATTGGAGCGATCCCGCCGTCGCCCAGATGGCAGACGATTTCGCTGCAATGCGTGCGAACGGCTACTTCTCCGACAGCTGCGGCTCCAACGTCTTCCCGTCCGCGCAGAACGGCGAATTCGCAATGGGCACTGCCGCCATGTACTACAACGGCTCCTGGCTGCCCAACGAAGTGCATGACATCACTGGCGATGACTTCCAGTGGGGTGCTATGTTCTTCCCGGCTCCCGACAACGCCGAGTATCCCTACACCACCTACTCCACCGGCTGCCAGTTCTTCGGCATCACCAAGGGCTGCGAGCATCCGGAAGAGGCTCTGGCGCTGCTGGAGGAGTTCACCTCTGTCCAGACACAGCAGGATATGGTCGACAAGGCGCAGTCAATGCCTGTTGTTGACGGCCTCGAGCTGCCTGAGAACCTCAAGAGCGCCGGCGAGCTGCAGGCGCAGTCCACCGACGTCATTCCCTGGTGCGGCATGTACAGCAGCAACTCCGACGTGAACGCCGTTGTCAACGGTATGTTCGCCGAGCTGCTGGCGGGCTCTGTTGACGGCGCGGGCTTCGTTTCCGGCGTACAGTCCCAGCTCCAGTAAGTTTCGCAATCGACAGGCAGGAGGACGCGAGCCCTCCTGCCTGTGGCAGGTACGAGTCCAGACGCCTGCGAAAAAACCTTAGCATCGCCTGCACGGCGATGAACGGAGGGAGAAATCACATTGAAAAAAAGACAAACGTTTTTCATTCTGGCGTCCATTGGCCCGGCGGTTATCTGCTTTTTGGTAATGTTCGCGTATCCGCTCATCCGGACGCTCCTGATGAGCCTGAATCGGCTGCCCGCGATCAGCAGCAGCACGTCTGAGTGGCAGTTTGCGGGGCTGGACAACTATATCGGTCTGTTCCAGAACAGCGTTTTCGTTGCATCGCTTAAAAATATCGGCGTCATCTGGCTGGTCGGCGGCATTCTGACGCTTGGGATTGCACTTTTCTTTGCCGTCATTCTCGCGTCCGGCGTCAAGGGTAAGAAATTCTGGCGCTCGGCGATCTATCTTCCCAATACCATCTCGGCAGTCGCACTGTCTACCATGTGGCTGCAATATATCTTCCAGAACAAATTCGGCCTGCTCATGCAGCTGTTTACGGCGCTGGGCTGGACGGCGCTGGCGAAGATCAACTGGACTTCGCCGTCGTGGCTGTTCTGGGGGATGCTGATTTCCTATGTCTACGGAAGCGTCGGCTATTTCATGCTGATCCTGCTGTCCGGCATCGAGGGAATCCCGCAGGATATCTATGAAAGCGCCAAAATTGACGGCGCGAATTCCTGGATCAAATTCTGGAAAATTACGTTTCCCCTTCTGCGGAATGTGATCCGAACCTGCATCACGCTCTGGACAGTCGGCGCAGTCAACTTCTTTGTCTGGGCGAAGATGTTCTCCACGCGCATCAACACAAAGACCATTACGCCGGTCTATTTCCTGTACGAAAAGGTGTTCGGCGCAGCCGACTCCGGCAGCGTTCTGGATATCGGCGCGGGCGCGGCGGTCGGCGTCGTGGTGGCGCTGCTGGTGCTGGCGTGCTATCTGATCATGAATCGGGTGTTCAAGGAGGAGGCGCTGGAATACTGATGAAAAACAGAAAGAAGCTTACCGGCGCGCGTGCGGTCGGACTGCTGCGCTATCTTCCGCTGATCCTCTGGGTCGCGTTCTTTGTGTTTGCGTTCGGCTGGATCGTGCTGGCCTCGTTCAGCACCACAAAGGAGATCTTTTCAAACGGACTGCTGCAAAGCGGCGTCCACGTTGAAAACTATACCGGCGTATGGGAGCGCAACCATGTCGCGCACTATTTTGTAAACTCGCTGATCACAACGGGGATCCCGTGCGTGCTGATCATCCTGATCGCCGCGCCGGCGGCCTATGTGCTGTCAAAGAAAACGTTCTTCGGCAGAAAGCAGACGTTCAACGCCTTTGTCGTCGGCATGAGCATCCCGCAGGTCATGCTTGTCATCCCGATCTACTGCTGGTTTGTCAAGGCGAATCTCGTCGGGCACCTGTCCACGCTTGTGATCCTGTACACGACGCTGAACCTGCCGTATACGGTGTATTTCCTCACGGCGTTTTTCTCCACCGTCCCCACGGCGCTGGCTGAGGCGGCCATGATCGACGGCTGCTCCGAGATGAAGGCCATGTGGAAGGTCATGATCCCGATGGCCTCGCCCGGCATCATCACCGTGACGATCTTTAATTTCATGAACATCTGGAACGAATATTTCATGGCGCTGATCTTTGCCAACGGCAACGACAAGATCCGCACGCTCTCCATGGGCCTGCAGAACATGATCACCTCCATGAAGTATACCGGCGACTGGGCCGGCCTGTTTGCCGGGGTCATCATCGTTCTGGTCCCAACGCTGATCCTGTATCTGCTTTTGTCTGAAAAAATCGTGGCCGGCATCACCGGCGGTGCGGTCAAGGGCTGAGCGAAGGCCGTTGCACGACGGCGGCCGATGTGGTAAAATACCGCAGGAAGGCCGCGCAGGATCAGCTCTGCCGGATATATACGTTATTTGCGCGGACAGCCGCGGACGCCGTAGAGCTTTCGGTGCCCCGCAGCTGTCCGTTTGCGCATTTGGAAAGGAAATGAACGATGAAAAAACGGCTGGCCATTTTCGGTGTGATCGCCGCGCTTCTGATGCTGGCGGCGTGCAGCGCCGCCGCGCCCGAGTACGGCACGGAGCAGACGCAGGAGCAGGAACAGATCGTCCTGCACCTTTTCCACTATCAGGGCGAGGCGGAGGAGGCCTATGGCCACGTGATCGCCGCGTATGAAAAGGCGCATCCCAACGTGAAGATCAAAAGCGAGTTTTTAAACTCGGAAAACTATAACTCCACGCTTGACGCGCGCATCGCCGTGCAGGACTGCCCCGATCTCATCGGCGTGCATCCGGGCTATGCGCAGGCGCTGCCATTGGCGCGGGCGGGCTACCTTGCCGACTTGAGCGGACAGCCGTGTCTTGAAAATGTGCGGGAGTCAGACGCGGAGACCGGCAGCCTTGCGGGCAGCATCTATGCCGCGCCGACCGATCTGACCTATATCTGTACATTTTACAATGCGGATATTTTTGCGCAGTATGACCTCCCGGTGCCCACCACCTGGCAGGAGTTTCTTGACGTATGCCGGAAGCTGAAGGACGAGGGCATTACGCCCCTCTCCGTCTGCTATAAGGACGCATGGATCCAGAGCCTGATCCCGTATGCGCTCTCGGCCACGACGATCTACCGGGAAAACCCGGACTTTGACCGCGAAATGGCCGACGGGACGCGGCATTTTGACGGCGCGGAGTGGAAAAAGACGTTCGAAATGCTGAAAACGCTGATCGACAGCGGCTATGTGACGGAAAACTTCCTGCAGACGACATACGACCAGCAGCTGCGCGCGTTTGCGGACGGCCGCGCGGCCATGATGGTCATGGGCTCCTGGGGTGTGTCGATGATCCGGAGCATGAATGCCGGCTGCAATTTCGGATTGTTCATTCTCCCCGCGTCGAGCGACGGCGTCAACTGGATCCCGTCGTCGGTCGGCGGCATGCTGGCCGTGAGTGAGCAGAGCGCACACAAGGAGACGGCGATCGACTTTTTGAATTTCTTCCTGACAAACGACGATGTTTACCGTCAGTTTTTGCAGGAGACCGGCAATTTGCCGGTAAAAACCGGGTTTGACGCCGGATGTGATCCGGTGCTGGAAACGCTGATCTCGGGCATCACCGACAGCTATCCGTTCCTGGATGTGAACTGGCCGAGCGGGATGCAGATGGTATTCCTGAAGACCGTGGAGGAGATCTCGACCGGCGGGAGCATTGACGATGCGCTGGACAGGCTGGATCAGACATGGACGGAGATTTACAAAAAGGAAGAGTGACCGATGGAGAACAGGAAAATGCAGACAGAATATGGATTTCCCTGCCGCGAGGCAAAGCCGGTCTGGCTGCCGGACGGCAGCCAGCCGAACCGGTATGTGCAGTTTTTGCAGAAATTTACGTGGGACGGAGACGGTGCGCTCAGCCTGCAGCTCAGCTGCGACAGCCGCGCGCGGGTGTGCCTGAACGGCGAACGGATCGGCTTCGCGTTCTACGACGGAACGGACGACACCAGCTGGTATGAGACGTTCGACCTTTCCGCCGCGGCGGTCAGGGGCGAAAACACGCTTGAGATCGAGGTGTGGTATCAGGGCGTATCCAGCAACTGCTACACGGCGGGGCGCGCATACGTGATCTTCGCCGTCATGCGCGGCGAAGGCGCGTGTGCGGTAGCCAGCGGCGCGCAGACGCTCTGCCGCGCGGATACGGCCTATCGTGCGGGCAAGGTCCCGACAAACCAGACCGGCATGGTCTGGTACTATGACCAGACGGCCGAGCCGCAGCGCTATGCGCCGGCGGCGGAACTTACGACGGACGGACGGCGCTATGCGCCGCGCCCGATCGCGCGTCAGGTGCTCTCCGGGCGCAAACGTGCTGCGGTCTGCGCGCACGGCTATCTGCTGCCGGGCGACCGGGAACCGTTTGAGTCGGCGTTTTTGTCGGCACGGGGAAAGAACGTGCAGCTCGACGCCGGCGCAGACCGCTATGAGATCTGGGACTGCGGCGAGGAATCGAGCGGGCTGCTGGAGATCGAGGTCTCGTCCGCGGCGGGCTGCCGCGTGGAGCTTGGCTGGGGCGAGCATCTGGACGATCTGCGTGTACGCAGTCACATCGGAAGCCGCATGTTCCAGACTGCCGTGACCTTCGGCGCGGGAACGCACTGCTTCCGCCACGATTTTCAGCGCATCGGCATGCGATGTCTGGAGGTGCATCTGCATCCGCTGAACGGCGGAACGGCGCAGTGCCTTTACGCGGGCGTGCGCCCGCTTGACTATCCGGTAACGGAGCGCGGCGAATTTTATTGCAGCGACCGGCTGCATATGCAGATCTATCGCACGGCGGTACATACGCTGCGGCTTTGCATGCATGAGCACTATGAAGACTGCCCGTGGCGCGAACAGGCGCTTTATGCCATGGACTCGCTCAATCAGGCGGTGTGCGGCTATTACTGCTTCGGCGAATATGCGTTTGCGGCGGCGTCGCTGCGGATGCTTGCGCGCGGCATGCAGGCAGACGGCTTTCTGGAGCTGCATACGCCCGGCAAAGAGGTCGTCACCATTCCGTATTTCACGTTCATGTGGGTGCTTGGCGTGCGCGACTATCTGCGTTACAGCGGCGACCGGGAACTCGTGCGTGCGCTCTGGCCAAGCATCCGTCTGGCGGCGCAGTGCCGCCTGCGTGAATGCAGGGACGGGCTGCTGCCGGTGCCGGTCGAGACAAAATACTGGAGCTTTTACGAGTGGAACGACCTGCTGTCGGGCGAACCGATCTACCGCAGCGAGCTGCTCGCACCGCGCATTGACGCGCCGTATCAGATGTTCTTCCTGCTGTTTCTGGACGCGGCGGCCGAGCTTGCCGAAGAACTTGGCGAACGCGGGGACGCAGCCATGCTGCACAGCGGCTGCGCGGAGGCGCGCCGGGCGTGCCATGCCATGTTCTGGGATGCAGAGAGCGGCAGCTACCGCACGTTTGCGCATGAAACGGACGGCGCATTCCATGCGGAAGACGGCGCGCAGAGCGAGCTTGTGCAGGCGCTGGCCGTCTTGTCGGGCACTGCCGGGCAGGCGGAGCGCGAGCGGCTCCTGCCGGTGCTGGCTGCGGGCAAAAACGACTGGGTCCCGTGTACGCTCAGCATGATCCGGTTCAAATACGAGGCGCTTCTGACACGACAGGAAGACTATTTCGACTGGGTGTTTGCGGATATTGCGCGTATCTGGGGCAGAATGCTCTATGCGGGGGCAACGTCGTTCTGGGAGACGGAGGACGGCGCGGATGCGTTCGACCAGGCAGGCAGCCTCTGCCCCGGCTGGGCGGGGGGGGCGGGCGCGGCGGCCATCGTCGTCTCGAATCACGGCGGGCGCGTGCTGCCCGGCAGCGCCGCGACGGCGGACGTCCTGCCCGAGATCGCGGACGCGGTTGGGGACCGCGTGAAGATCCTCGTCGACGGCGGCA
>OGQV01001117.1_pt1 | contig 21083 bp, 18 predicted proteins | sample 1553311 | NCBI WGS metagenome assembly OGQV01 (sample SAMEA2579976, study PRJEB22360) | human gut metagenome
TGAACCGCGCCAAGGAAGCCAACCAGTTCGGCATCCTCATGGTCACGCACTACACCCGTATCTTGAAGTACATCAAGCCGGACATCGTGCACGTGTTCGCCGACGGCCACTTCGTCAAGACCGGCGGCCCTGAGCTGGCCGACGAACTCGAAGAGAACGGCTACGACCAGTACCTGCCCGAAGGCGCCGACTCCGAGTCCGCACTGGCCTGAGTCCGTGACCGTGGGAGTCTGACATGCCCTATTCTCGACACGCTCCGGGCCGCTTAGGCCAGGTCTTTACGGTCGAGAACAGGCCATGTCAGACTCCCACTCGTTTCGTACAATTGTTACGTAAGTAGGGGGAACATAATGGTTGATTTTAAGGCGATTCGGGCGCAGTTCCCGATTCTGGATCAGGAGATTCACGGGCACCCGCTCGTGTACCTGGATTCTGCGGCCACCTCGCAGAAGCCGAATGCGGTGATCGACGCCGAGGCGAACTTCTACCGTACAATTAACGCCGGCGTGCACCGTGGTGCGCACGAGCTGGCCGCCCGTAGCACCATGGCCTTTGAGGAGGCCCGAGCCAAGGTGGCCAAGCTGGTCGGCGCGAATGCGGCCGAAGGTGAAGAGGAGGTCGTCGTCACCGGTGGTGCCACGGCCGGACTGAACCTGCTCGCCACCGCATTCGGCAATGCATCGCTGGGGCGTGGGGGAGAAGCCGCCAAGCGTTTTGCCCTGAAGCCGGGCGATGAGATCGTCGTCTCGCGTGCGGAACATCATTCGGTGCTGCTGCCGTTCCAGGAGCTGTCCTACCGTACCGGCGCCACCTTCAAGTGGATCGACCTGACCGAGGACGGCCGTGTGCGTACGGACAACCTCGACGAAGTCATCACCGAGCGTACCAAGGTCGTGGCCGTCACCCACGTGGGCAACGCCACGGGTGCCATCACCAACATCGCCCCGATCATCAAGCGTGCGCATGAAGTAGGTTCGATCTTCATCTTGGACGCTTGCCAGTCCGTACCGCACCTCAAGGTCGATTTCCACGCGCTTGATGTGGACTTCGCCGCCTGGAGCGCGCACAAGATGTACGGTCCTACCGGCGTCGGTTTCCTGTACGGTAAGCGCGACCTGCTCGAAGCCCTGCCGCCGGCCAACTTCGGCGGCTCCATGGTCGAGCTCGCCTACATGGACCACGAGGCCCAATACATGGCCCCTCCGGCCCGCTTCGAGGCCGGCACCCAGCCGGTCGCCCAAGTGGTGGCCGCAGGCGTCGCCGCCGAATGGATGATGAACATCGGGCTCGAGAACATCGAAGCCCATGAGAAGACCATCGCCGCCGAACTGCTCAAGCTCGGCGACGTCGATGGCATTCGCATCCTCGGGCCGCGCGAAAACGTGGACCGCATCGGCACCGTGGCGTTCGACGTGGCCGGCGTGCATCCGCACGATGTGGGCCAGTTCATCGATGCCCAGGGCATCGCGATTCGCGTGGGACACCACTGCGCCCAGCCGGTACACCGCCACTTCGGCCTATACGCATCCAACCGTGCCTCCTCCGGTGTCTACAATTCGGTCGAAGATGCCCAAGCGTTGGTCGAAGCGGCCAAGGGCATCCGTAAGTTCTTTGGAGTGGAGTAAAACAGAACACCATGAACGAATTCGGTATGAGCGGGGATGACCTCGAACAGATGTACCAAGAGGTCATCCTCGAGGCGTCGAAACATCCGCATGGCAAGGAATCCTTTGCGCCCAACGCAGCGGTCGAACAGTCCGCGGACGCAGCGGCCAATGTCACCGTACAAGCCAGCCACGAATACTGCACGCCCGGTGAATCGCACCAGTTCAACCCGACCTGCGGCGACGAGGCGACCATCCATGTCGAAGTCTCCGATGACGAACCGCACACCATCAAGCGATTGGTGTGGGACGGCCACGGCTGCTCCATTTCGCAGGCCAGCCTGTCGGTGATGGTCGATCTGGTGGACGGCAAAACCGTTGACGAGGCCATGGATCTGGAACAGACATTCCACAAGCTGATGGAATCGCGCGGTGCCGGTCTGGACGACGAGAACCTGGAAGAAAAGCTCGGCGACGCCGTGGTATTCCAAGGCGTGTCGAAATACCCTATGCGCATCAAATGCGCTCTGCTAGGCTGGGAAGGGCTGAAGGACTCCATCGCCAAAGCCCTCGCTGCAAAGAACTGAGGAAATATGTCCAACGATAATTTGGTTCCCGAACCACAGCCGTCCGTTTTCGATGCTGTCAACGGCGTCCTGCAGGACGAGGAGGCCGCTCGCCGCGTGATGGCCAACCCGGCCTTGGCCAAGGGCTTCCCGAACGGACGCCCGATCGAGCGCTCTGCTGCGTCCGGCGATGACACCTGTGCGTGTGGCGGTCACCACGGCAAATGCGGTTGCCAGGATGACGAACAGTCCGATGGCAGCGAGATTCCGATCAAGGCGATTGACGATATCGGCCGCGCCACTGCCGAAGACGTGCGCGAGGCACTGCATCAGGTGATTGATCCGGAGCTTGGCATCGACGTGATCGATTTGGGTCTGGTCTACGGCATTGAGATCGATGAGCTAGGCCGCGCCATTATTACGATGACGCTGACCACGCCGGCCTGCCCGCTGACCGACCTTATCGAGGACGAATGCGCATCCACGCTGGCCGGTCTGGTCGAGGAGTTCCGCATCGACTGGACGTGGGATCCGCGCTGGACCATGGAGCGCATCACGCCCGAAGGCCGCGACCAGCTCGCCGCCCTAGGCTTCAGCTTCGACAATATGCCAAAGTACTGATAGCGCTTAGTAAGTTCCCTCATCAGAGGGAGCTCTATACGAGAAAAGCCCCGCATGATGCGGGGCTTTTCCATGTCTGGACTGGTCAATCAGTCATCGACGATGGTGTTCTTCGGGACAACCGTGATGCCATCCGGCGTGACGGTGAAGCCACGGGCCAGATCGTGCTCGGTATCGATGCCGACAGTGGAGTTCTCGGTGAGCACCACGTTCTTGTCAAGAATCGCCTTGTACACGCGGGCGCGGCGGTTGATGACTACACCGTCGAACAGCACGGAATCGACAATCTGTGCCCACGAGTGGATACGCACATTGGGGGAGAGCACGGAGTGGTGCACTTCACCGCCGGAGACGATCACACCGGGGGAGACGATCGAATCGGTGGCGTGGCCCAGACGGTCGCGGCCGGCGTGCACGAACTTGGCCGGCGGCAGGTTGCCGGACATCGTGTAAATCGGCCAATCCTGGTTGTACAGGTTGAACTCGGGCACATAGGCGATCAGATCCATGTGCGCATCGTAGAACTGCTTAATCGTACCGACGTCGCGCCAGTAAGCGTGATCAGTGGCCGTGGAGCCCGGAATCTCGTTCGAGTTGAAGTCGTAGACGCCGGCTTCGTTGCGGGAAGCGAAGTACGGGGCGATGTCGCCGCCCATGTCGTGCTTGGTGTCGGCAGCCTTCTCATCGAGAGCCAGAGCCTCGAACAGGGCCTTGGTGTTGGCGACGTAGTTACCCATGGAGGCCAGAATCTGGTTCGGATTGTCCGGCAGACCGGTGGTGGTGGGCGGCTTCTCCTGGAAGTTCTTGATCATGTTCGGGTGATCGGGATCGACCTCAATCACACCGAACTGGTTCGATTCCTCGATGGGCTGGCGGATACCGGCCACGGTGAACTCGGCGCCGGACTCGATGTGCTGCTGTACCATCTGTTCGAAGTCCATGCGGTAGACGTGATCGGCACCCACGATCACCACGATGTCCGGCTGGACATCCTCGATGATGTTGATGGTCTGGTAGATGGCGTCGGCGGAGCCGAGATACCAGTGCTTGCCGAGACGCTGCTGCGCGGGCACAGGGGAGACGTACGAGCCAAGCAGCGGGGAGAAACGCCAGACCTGGGAGATGTGGCGGTCAAGCGAGTGAGACTTGTACTGGGTGAGCACCACGACCTGACGGTACCCGGAGTTCACCAGGTTGCTCAACGGGAAATCAATCAGACGATACACGCCACCGAAGGGAACGGCGGGCTTCGCGCGATCACGGGTTAACGGCATCAGGCGGGTCCCCTCACCACCTGCAAGCACAATCGACAGAATCTTGGGATTCTTGGTCATCGTAACTGTCCTCTCTGTTACTGAGCGTCTTTCGACACCGCACTGCCGGGCCGGATGCTTCCTTGCATTCGGTTTACATAGTTAATAATTGCAGAAAAAAACGAACATGCAAGGCTTTCGCCCCCGCGTGCCGTGAACTTGCGATGAACAGTTTCGTAGATTTGTTAAGGATCCGGCCTTTTCGGAGCGCGTGCGATTCCTTAGCGTGTCGCGTAGAACGCCACTGCGCTGGATGCCGCCACGTTCAGGCTATCCACGCCGTGGCTCATCGGAATCTTCACGGTCAAATCGGCGCGGGCAATCGTATGGTGGGACAGGCCGTCGCCCTCGGTACCGAAGATCAGCGCGAGCTTGTCGATATGCGTCGGATCTTCGGCAGGCGCGTGCAGACGGCGTGTCAGTTCGTCCAACGAAATCGAACGATCCTCCAATGCCATGGCCACGGTGGTGAAGCCCAGCGACTTCAACTCGTCGATGCCCTGGAACGGCCAGTAATGCTTGTTTTCGGTGCCGTCGTCGTTGAACCCGGTGATACGGGTCCACGGAATCTGGAATACGGTGCCCATCGACACGCGGGCGGCGCGTCGGTACAGCGGATCACCGCAGGAGGGTGTGACCAGCACGGCATCCACATCGAGCGCGGCCGCCGAACGCATCAGTGCGCCCACATTGGTGTGGTCCACGATGTTTTCCATTACTGCCACGCGGCGGGCGCTCCTGCAGACCTCGGCTACGGAGGGCAACGGCCAGCGTCGCATCGCGCATAGGGCGCCGCGATGCAAACGGTAGCCGGTCAGACGCTTGAGCTGCTCAGGTGAGGCCACGTAGACGGGAATATCCGCGCCCCAGCGCCCGTCGATGAAGTCGAAGGTGTCTTTCATGCCCTCCAGCCAAGGTTCCTCGACCAGCAGTGACAGCGGTTCGCGGTCAGCGGCCAGCGCGCGGTCGATAACCTTGGGGGACTCGGCGATGAACACGCCCTTGGCTGGTTCCAAGCGATTACGCAACTGCATTTCGGTGAGGCTCACATACGCTTCGACGCGCGGGTCGTCGACGGTGTCCAGCGTGATGAACTGCATTGGTGGCCTTTCGTGTGTGCAGATAACGAAAAACCCCTTGCAATGCAAGGGGTTTATCTGTGCCCGAGACGGGACTTGAACCCGTACGCCTGTATAAAATAGGCACTAGCACCTCAAGCTAGCGCGTCTACCATTCCGCCACCCGGGCAGGTGTCGTTTGGACAACGAGTAGATAGCTTAGCATGAAATTACAGGGATGCAATTCGCGCGTGTGCCCGGCGTGTCGCGTGTAGCCTTGAAGTCATGACTGATGCCCTTTTTCTTTTCGACCCGCAGGTCGACGACGTCCCGGTGAACAGCGACGAACTCCACGCCGGCTGGAAGCTAACCCTGCCCGCTCACATCAAGCGCCATGCCGTGCAGGCCATGCGACTCAAGGCAGGGGACAGCCTGCAACTTTCCGACGGCAACGGCTTGAGAATCCAGGCAGTGATGGCCGATCCTGAAGCCGGACTGGCTGAAGTCGTGGAAGTGGGGCGCGAACCCGAGCCGCTCACCCGTTTGGCGCTGATTCAGGCATTGGCGAAAACCGGCCATGATGAGCAGGCCATCGATATGGCTACTCAGATTGGCGTCGACCAAGTGGTGCCATGGCAGGCGGACCGATCCATTGCCAAGTGGAAGGTCGGCCGTACAGACAAGAAGTGGAATTCGGTACTGGATGCCGCCACCGAGCAGTCGCGGCGCGCCTTTAAGCCGCAACTGGAGGCGTGCGCGTCCAGCAAGGAGGTCGTGGCCATCTGCCGCAGGGCCTGCGTGCATGGCGATGTGGTGATTGTGCTGCATCAGGATGCTACCGATACGTGGTCCGGCGTGGAGGAGAAGGTTGCGCAGTTGGTGGAACGCACGCTCCAGGACGGCCGGCCGCGGACTGTCAGTGTGGTGGTCGGGCCTGAGGGCGGCATCAGTGAGCAGGAGGTAGCTGATTTCGTCAAGGCCGGAGCGGTGAGCTGCGTACTGGGGCGCAATATTCTGAGAGCCGCGACGGCCGGTCCTGTAGCGTTGTCGCTGTTGTCTCGGGTGTTGGGACGTTACGAGTAACGCCCACGCGCTAAGCTGGTGCGTAGCAACATCAAACCAAGGAGCATGATGAGCGAATCCGACGATTGCCTGTTCTGCAAGATCATCGCAGGGCAGATTCCCAGCAGCAAGGTCTACGAGGACGAGACGACCTACGCATTCAACGACATCAATCCCAAGGCCAAGGTCCACGTGCTCGTGGTGCCCAAGAAGCACTACGCCAACGTCGCCGAACTTGCCGCCGGTGACCCGACCGAGCTGGCCCACATCGTCTCCATTGCGCAGAACATCGCCGACAAGGAATTTCACGGCGCCTACCGACTGGTGTTCAACACCGGTCTCGACGCCGGCCAGACCGTCTTCCACGTGCACGCGCACGTGATGACCGGCGAAAAGCTCGACGAGTAGTAGGGGAATATCCGCTTCGTGGCAACGACTACACGTACCATCACCATCCCGCCCCAACTTGACCCCGTCGCCGTGCTCGGCCCGGTTGACGAGGTCATTCGCGAGGTAGAGCGCGCCTTTCCGGACCTGACGATTATCGTGCGCGGCAACCGCGTGGCGATCGTCTCCCGCTCCAAGCAGACCGAAGCCCAGGCCGCACAGGCCGAGGATTTGGTCAATACCATCATCCAAGCCGCCTACACCGCGCCTATGGACGCCGACACCGTGCGTCGCATGCTCGACCAGAACGTGCTCAAGAACCACGTGCGCCTCGAACATCCCGGTCACGGCCCGGTGCGTGACAAACTGGCGCAATCGACCTCAAACGAACGCGCCCATGCACGTTCTGCCGGCTCCCACGACCCGACGTACCGCAAGCCCACGGTTCCCGGCGTCATCACCTTTGCTGCCGGCGTGCCGGTCCGTGCGAAAACCGCCGGACAAGTGGCCTACGTGAACGCCATCGAATCGCACACCATCACCTTCGGCATTGGCCCCGCAGGCACCGGCAAGACGTATCTGGCCGTGGCCAAGGCTGTGCGTGCCTTCCAGGACAAGCAGATTCGCCGCATCATCCTCACGCGCCCGGCCGTGGAGGCCGGCGAAAGCCTCGGCTTTCTGCCCGGCACGCTGAATGACAAGGTTGACCCGTATCTGCGCCCGCTGTACGACGCGCTTGGCGACATGCTCGGCGCCGACCAGCTCAAGCGGTACATGGACGACGGCTCCATCGAAGTGGCGCCGCTCGCCTACATGCGCGGCCGTACGCTGAACGACGCGTTCGTGATCCTCGACGAGGCTCAGAACACCACCGAACAGCAGATGAAGATGTTCCTGACCCGTCTGGGCTTCAACACCACGATGGTCATCACCGGCGATATCTCGCAGGTGGACCTGACCGTGCCTCGCTCGGGACTGGCCACCATCGAACGCATCCTGGGCGGCATCAACGACATCGCATTCGTGCATCTCAAAACCGAGGACGTGGTACGTCACCAGCTGGTCGGACAGATCGTGGCCGCCTACGACCGTCACTCCGCCATCGCCGGCGACCACCGCGACATCGAACGCAAGGGCCGCCGCAACCATACCGACTTCGATGCCCGCCAGCAAGCGGATTCAACCAACCAAAGCGAGACAGACGATGAGCGTTGACGTCACCAATGAAACCCAGTGGGTCATCGACCCCAAGGTCTTCTCCGATTTGGGTATTTGGGTACTCGACCAGATGCGCGTGAGCACCCAGTCCGACCTGACCATCATGTTCGTGGATCCCGATCCCATCGCCGAACTGCACATGCGTTGGATGAACCTCGAAGGCCCGACCGACGTGATGAGCTTCCCGATGGACGAGCTGCGCCCCGGCGACGGCAAAACCGTGATGGAAGGAGTGCTCGGCGACATCGTCATCTGCCCGTGGGTCGCTGCCCAACAGGCTGCCGCAGCCGGGCACAGCACCATGCAGGAGATGCTATTGCTCACCATCCACGGCATCCTGCACCTGCTCGGCTACGACCACGTGACCCCCGAGCAGGAGCGCCAGATGTTCGGCCTGCAGCGACAGCTGCTGCTCACCTTCTTCGCCCTACGCCACGATGCCAACGTGCAGGCCACGCTGCCCGCCGGCACACCCGACGCGCTGGCCCTGTACGACGCCGCGCACGGTGCTGGCCGCGACCTCGATTCCAAATAAGCTCCCAAATCAATCACACCAAATCCGGATTATTCGATACCGTTCAAGGACATTCAAGGACACCGAAAAATCATTATGGAGTATTCCAGTACCACGCCGATCGCCATCACCGTCATTCTTGTACTCGTGGCGGCCCTGTTCGTCTGGCTCTCGCTGACCATGGCCGCCGCTGAAGGCGCCGTGGCCCGCGTAACGCGAGCCAGCCTTAACAATCTCATCCTCGAGGTGCAGACCGACTCCGAAGCAAGCCAGTTCCTCAAGATGAAGAAGATCGACAAGATTCATCGCGTGCAACGGCTCATCGCCGACCGTTACGCCACCGCCGGCAGCTGTGCGTTCTTCCGCATCGCCTGCAATGTGCTCGACGGCGTACTGGTGTCTTCCATCGCATCCCTGTGGGGTGCGGAACTGTGGATTGAACTGCTCTCCGGATTCCTGTTCGCGATTATCGTAGCCGTGGTCTCCGTACTGGTCCGCCCGCGCACCGCCGGCATGGCCAAGCCGGTCGGCATCATGATTTCCAACTCGCGCATCGTGTCGTTGGCCACCAAGCTCACGCCGTTCGCACGCATCGGTGGCGACAAGTCCGGTTCCAAGGGACCGGGCCGCCGCTCCAAGGACTCCGATCTGTCCGACGACGAGGAGCTTGAGAAGATTCAGCTCGAGCAGGGCAAGGCCGCCATCGACCGACTGGTGGAGTCCAACGACTTCGATCCGGAAGTCTCCGAAATGTTGCGCAACGTGCTCACCCTGTCTGATACGTTGACTCGCGAGATCATGGTGCCGCGCACCGATATGATCTGCATGGAGCGCGACTCCACACTGTCTTCCGCGCTGAAACTGTTCTCCCGCTCCGGCTTCTCCCGCGTGCCGGTGATCGGTGAGGATGTGGATGACCTGATCGGCGTGGCCTATTTGAAGGATGCCGTGCGTGCCACCGCCTTCAACCCGGCGGCCATGGAGCGCGCGGTCGAATCCATCGTCCGGCAGCCGCTGCTTGTTCCCGAATCCAAGCCGGTGGACGACCTGTTCCATGAGATGCAGCGTTCCCGCCAGCATGTGGCCGTGGTGGTCGATGAGTACGGCGGCATCGCCGGCATGGTGACTATCGAGGATGCCATCGAACAGATCGTCGGCGAGCTGGAAGACGAGCACGACCGCACCCAGCGTACTGAGCCGGAGAAAATCGGAGACAACAAGTGGAAGATGCCCGCCCGTACGCCGATTGCCGATCTGGAGGAGATCTTCGAGATCGACATTGATGAGGACGATGTCGATACCGTGTACGGCCTGCTGACCAAGATTCTGGGCCGAGTGCCGATTGTCGGTGCCTCGGCTGTGACGCGCGGTCTGCGACTGACCGCCGTGGACTCCGCCGGACGCCGCAAGAAGGTGTCCACCATCGTCGTAGAACCGGCGCACGTCGAGGGCGGCGAGGAAAATAACAAGACCCATGAGGAAACTGACGGCGAGCCCGTCGAAGGCGATGATACCGCCAGCAAGGAGTGATATGACCGACCAGAACAACAGCACGAACGACGTCGATGACATTGACGTTACCGATGCTTCCGATGTTGCCGGCGTTGCCGAAGTCGACGCGACCGGTGAGACGGAGAACGTGACCAAGCAGGACGTGCCGTATCGCTCCGGATTCGTGGCCGTGGTGGGCCGCCCGAACGTCGGCAAATCCACGTTGATCAACGCGTTGATCGGCAAGCAGATTGCCATCGCATCCTCTCGCCCGGAAACCACCCGTAAGGCGATTCGCGGCATCCTGACCGCCGACCACGCGCAGCTCGTGCTCGTGGACACGCCCGGTATTCACCGTCCGCGTACGTTGCTCGGCCAGCGTCTGAACGACGTGGTCGACGAATCTCTGGCCGATGTGGACGTGGTGGCCTTCCTGCTGCCCGCCGATCAGGAAATCGGCCCCGGCGACAAGCGTATTCTCTCCCGACTGCGTACCGACTTCGCCACCAAGCGTGAGGACGGTACGTTCAAGTGGCGCATCCCGCTGATTGCCATCGTCACCAAGATCGACGAGCTTGGCCGTCAGCAACTCATCAACAAGCTCATCGAAATCAACGATTTCGCCGATTTCTCGGACATCGTGCCGGTGAGCGCCCTGAAGCACGACAATCTGGCTGAAGTGAAGAACGTGCTCATTGAGCACACGCCCGAGGGGCCGCAGATGTACCCGGACGATCAGATCAGCGAGGAGCGTCCGGAAGACACCATCGCCGAACTCGTGCGCGGTGCGTTCCTTGAGACCCTGGATGACGAGCTGCCGCATTCGCTGGCCGTGGTAGTCGATTCCATCGACTATCCGGAAGACAACGAGACCGGTCAGGGCTATGACGGCAAGGCGCAGGTCAACGTGTCCATTTACGTGGAGCGTGACTCCCAGAAGCCGATCATCATCGGCAAAGGTGCCTCGAACCTCACCTACGTCAAGAAGAAGCTGCGCACCCCGGTCAACCGCATCGTCGGCCAAAAAGCCAAGCTCGACCTCCACGTCAAGGTAGCCAAAGGCTGGCAGTCCGACCCCAAGCAGCTGGAGCGCCTGGGCTTCTAAGGCGTATAGACGAAAAAAGCTCCCTCGTCAGAGGGAGCTTTTGCTATACGGTTTACTTCCGCTTCGTGTACATCTGGGTGTTGAGGAGGGTGGAGTAGCGCTTGATGACCTTGGGACGAATCACCTTCATGGAAGCGGTCATCAAGCCGTTTTCCTGAGTGAACTCCTCGGGCAGGATGATGAACTTGCGCACGGACTCGGCGCGGGAGACGCCCTCGTTGGCCTGATCGACCCACTTCTGCACTTCGGCGCGCACGGCGGCGTTCTTGGCGGCATCCTCCAGCGGCATGTTCTCGTCCAGACCCTTGGCGGCCAGCCACGGGCGCAGCGACTCCTCGTCCAGCGTCACCAATGCGGAGATGAACGGACGCTTATCACCCAGCACCAGCGCCTGGGAGACGAACTCGCAACGCTGAATGACTTCCTCGATCGGGCCGGGGGAGACGTTCTTACCACCTGCAGTGATAATCAGATCCTTCTTACGACCGGTGATGTACAGGAAGCCATCGTTGTCGATACGGCCCAAGTCGCCGGTGACATACCAGCCATCTTCGGTGAACGACAGCTCAGTGGCCTCGTCGTTCTTGTGATAGCGCGGGAACACGGCACGACCCTTGACCTGAATTTCGCCGTCCTCGGCGATGCGCAGGGAGAATCCGGGGAATGCGATGCCCACGGAACCAGCGTGGAACGGCGTACCCAGCGGGTTGAACGCGCACGGTGCGGTGGTCTCGGTCAGACCATAGCCCTCGTATACAGGCACACCCGCGCCACGGAAGAAGGCCAGCAGTTCCGGGTCAAGCGGGGCACCGCCGGCCACAATCCACTTGGCGCGACCGCCGAGCACTTCGCGCAGCGAAGAGTAGACAATCGGATCGAAGGCAGCGCGGCGAGTGCGGGTCAGTGCACCCGCCTTGCCATTGGTGGAGACTTCCTTCATATAGTTCTGCGCAGCCACCACGGCGGAGGCGAACACCACGCCCTTTGGACCGTGTCCGGCCTTCTGAGATGCGGCGTTGTACACCTTCTCCAGCACACGCGGCACCACGATCATGATGGATGGCCTGGCCACCTGCAGGTCGCTGATCAGCGTCTTGATGCCGGCTGCGATATAGATGTGCACGTTCGAGGCCACGACGATGTAGTTGATGGCGCGGGCGAAGGAATGGGCCTGCGGCAGGAACAACAGGATGGTGTTTTTCTTGTCGTGCAGCAGTTCGGGCATGTAGGTCGGCAGATTCAGCGCGGTCTGGCAGTAGTGCTCATGGGTCATTTCCACGCCCTTCGGCGCGGCCGTGGAACCGGAGGTGTACACGATGGAGCACAGATCGGTCTTCTTGACCGAGTCGATGCGCTCGTCCAGCTCTTCGTCCGAGATGCCGGCGCCATAGGCCTTGATTTCGTCCAAGCCACCGGTCTCGATGGTGATGATGTGCTCCAAAGACGGGCATTCCTCGACGGATCCATCCGCCTTCTCGCGCATGTCCGTATCCTGCACAATCAGCAGGCGGGCGTCGGAATTATTGACGATGTTGCGAATCTGCTCGGCCGAATCGGTGTCGTAGACGGTGGCCAGCACACCGCCGCAGGCCATGATCGCCGCGTCGGTCAGGTCCCAGTCGTAGGAAGTGCGGCACATGAATGCCACGGCATCGCCCTTCTTCAGGCCGTAATGAATCAGGCCCTTGGCCACGGCACGCACGTCAGCCAGGAACTCGTTGGCGGTGACGGTCACCCAATCGTTGCCGGACTTGTAGGTGTACAGCGGCTCATCGCCCATACGTTCGGCGCGGTCCGCATACAGGTCGTAGATGGACGTACCTTCGTCCAGCGGCGGATTGCCTTCGGTGGAGGTGGTGAGCAGGCCGGTGACGGGGTCGATGTCGGTGACGGTCAGGTGGCCGTCGTCCCAATCGTCGCTGTGAGGCAAAGCGATATTGGCCTCGACCGGCACGTCGGCGTTAGACAGGTAATCGGGCTCGTCCGGAGTGTCGTCGTGGACCGGGTGGACGAAGTCGGATCCCAACCTGAGCGCCTTACGGGTGAGATTGATAGTGTGCTGCGTGAAGGAATTGATAACCGACAAGTCTTGCTCCTGTAAACCTTTCAGTGTCGTCCAGCCATGAGGCGAACGCTTCTCAAAGTTCAAATTGTAATCGCCCAAACCGAACTCGTCACCTTACGCAACCGTAGGATTCTGGCTGGTTAGGGGAGTGCGTGGCAAAATATTGCACAGGTCCCGATATTGTTGAGTAACCGTGAGCTGCGAAACGGTGATTGTCGATAATTATTGAGCGGTTGGTTGCTAATCGATGCCAGGTGATTGTTGGACGGCTTCCGAGCAATTCATCCGCAATGCACATGGACACATTCATATTTCTCACTAATTTCGGGTTCGTTTCTGTTTCGATTGGCGGAATCTCAAGTCATGGTCTTTACCTTCCGGCTACACTTACTATGCGGATAACCATGTCCATTTTGAAGCAGAACAAGAAAGGGCTCTCATGGCGCAAAACCCAGAAGCCACCGTGGTGTTCGGCGTTTTGAACGAAACGTCCGAAACGGAATCCCGCGTCGCGCTGACGCCGGATATCGTCACCCGGCTGAAGAGGAGCGGTGTCTCCTCACTGATTGAAGCAGGTGCCGGCATTGCTGCCGACTACACCGATGAGGATTACGAAAAGGCCGGTGCGAAGGTGACCAGCCGTGACGAGGTGCTCGCCGAAGCCGACGCGCTCGGTTTTGTGGACCGACCGTCCGCCGAGACCGTGGCCAAGCTCAAGGCCGGCCAGTGGGTCATTGGCATGCTCGGTTCCTTCACCGATGCCGATTACGTGGCCGCGCTCGAGAAGGCCGGTCTGGTGGGCATCGCCATCGAAAAGCTGCCCCGTAAGCTTTCCAGCGCCCAGTCCATGGATGAGATGACCTCTCAGAACTCCGTGATGGGCTACAAGGCAGCCATCACCGCCGCCGATGCTTACGGTTCCTTCCTGCCGATGATGACCACCGCCGCCGGCACGATTCGCCCGGCTAAGGCGCTGGTGCTCGGTGCCGGCATCGCCGGCCTGCAGGCCATCGGTACGCTGAAGCGTCTTGGCGCGGTCGTCACCGCGTACGACGTGCGTCCCGCCTCCCAGGGCGAGGTCGAGTCCCTCGGCGCGAAGTTCCTTGATCTGGGACTTGACTTCTCCAAGGGCCAGGGCGAGGGCGGTTATGCCCGCGCGCTGAGCGCCGAAGAGCAGGCTCAGCAGCAGGCTGCCGTCGACGAAAAGGCCGCCGGCTTTGACATCATCATCACCACCGCCAAGGTCCCGGGCCGTAAGCCCCCGGTGCTGCTCACCGCAGCCGGCGTCAAGGGTCTCAAGCGTGGTGCCGTGATCGTGGACTGCGCAGCATCCGACCTCGGCGGCAACGTCGAAGGCTCCGCCGTTGGTGAGCAGGTCACCGAGGGCGGTGTCAAGCTGATCGGCGCTCCCTACCTGGCCTCCGGCGTCGCCACCACCGCATCCAACCTGCTTTCGCGCAATGTGGCCGACATCCTCGTGCACTTCGTGCGTGACGGCAAGCTCGGCCAGGATCTCACCGAAGAACTCGATGACGCGCTGGTGGTTGCCGGCCGCGCCGCCGCCCCGGCAGCTGCTGCCGATGCCGAGAAGTCCGAGAAGTAAGGAAGAAGGAATACCATGCCTACTCTCGTCGTTTCCATTACCCTGTTCGTCCTCGCGCTGCTCATCGGCATCGAGGTCATCGGCAAGGTGCCCGCCACCCTGCACACGCCGCTTATGTCCGGCGCGAACTCCATCCACGGCATCGTCATCGTCGGCGTTGTGATCGTGGCAGCCGAAGCCAATAGCCCGCTGGCCTACGTGTTCATCTTCCTGGCCGCTGTGCTGGGCACCATGAACGTCGTTGGTGGCTACGTGGTCACCGACCGCATGCTTGAGATGTTCAAGTCCAGCAAGAACGAGAAGAAGGGGGAGTCGAAGTAATGACCTCCGCAACCGTTGGCGCCATCGACATCGTCGCTTGGTTCGTCTACCTGTTCTCTGCCGTCCTGTTTGTGGTCGGTCTGCATTTCATGAATTCGCCGAAGACCGCCCGCAAGGGTAACCAGATCTCCGCGTTCGGCATGGTCGTGGCCGTGCTCATGGCGTTCATCGTGCTCTTCGCCAAGGGCTTCGTGAACATTGTCGCCGTGGTGGTGCTGGTCGTCGGCATCCTGATCGGTGCCGTGGCCGGTGTCGTCTCCGCCAAGAAGGTGAAGATGACCGATATGCCGCAGCTGGTCTCCGTGTTCAATACCGTGGGTGGTGGCGCCGCCGCACTCGTGGCCCTGAACGACATCCTGACCAAGGAAGGCACCCCGGACATCGTGGTGCTCATCACCGCTGGTCTCGGTATTCTCATCGGTTCTGTGACCTTCACCGGCTCGCTCATCGCAGCCGGCAAGCTGCAGGGCATCAAGTGGGGCCAGAAGCTGGACCTGCCGGGCAAGGGCGTATGGAACATTCTGTTCGCCGTGCTGTCCGTCGCCTCGCTGGTCATGCTGTGCGTCCAGCCCGAACAGCGTCTGCTGTGGTCGATTCTGACCACCGTGTTCGCCCTGTGCTACGGCTTGGTCTTCGTGATTCCGATCGGCGGCGCCGATATGCCGGTGGTGATCTCCGTGCTCAACGCCTGCACCGGTACGGCTGTGGCTATGTCCGGTCTGGCGATTGACAACGTTGCCCTGATCGTGGCCGGCGCACTCGTCGGTTCCGCAGGTGTGACCCTGTCCATCCTCATGGCTCAGGCCATGAACCGCCCGCTGCTCTCCGTCTTGGCCGGTGGCTTCGGCGGTGGTGCTGACGCCGCCGCTGCTGGCGACGGTCCGGAAGGCACCATGAAGGAGACCACGCCGGACGATCTGGCCGTTCAGCTCGTCTACGCGCAGAAGGTCATCTTCGTGCCCGGCTTCGGTCTGGCTCAGGCTCAGGCCCAGCGCGAGCTCGCCGACCTCGGCGAACTGCTCAAGGGCCACGGCGTGGAAGTCTCCTACGCCATCCACCCGGTCGCAGGCCGTATGCCTGGCCACATGAACGTGCTGCTGGCCGAGGCCAACGTGCCCTACGAGGAGCTCGTGGATCTCGATGAGATCAACCCGCAGTTCCCGCAGGCCAACGTGGCTCTGGTCGTCGGCGCCAACGATGTGACCAACCCGGCTGCTCGCCGTCCCGGCACCCCGGTCTCCGGCATGCCGATTCTCGACGTCGACAAGTCCCAGAACGTCGTGGTCATGAAGCGCGGCCGCGGTATGGGCTACGCCGGCATCCAGAACGAGCTCTACTTCGAAGACAACACCCAGATGCTGTTCGGTGACGCGAAGAAGAGTCTGCAGTCCGTCATCGCCGCCGTCAAGGAATTGCTCGCGTAACCATTCTTGGCTCCCCTCTGTGAGGGGAGCTGTCGAACGGAGTGAGACTGAGGGGAGTAGCCCATACACGGGTGCTCCCCTCAGTCAGCTTCGCTGGCAGCTCCCCTCACAGAGGGGAGCCGAGCTCTATATCTACTACAGCCCAAACACCCGCTTAACAAAGCTGTTAACGCGACGCCAATAGCGGTCCGGATCGGTGCTGGCGCTCATCGTGTGGTCGGCGCCGGGAATCAGCAGCTTCTCGCGGTCGATGCTGGCGCAGGCGTTGTAATTGATGTCCAGATACTTCGGATTGACAAAAGTATCCGCTCCACCATGAATGAACATCATCGGAATAGTCGCGTGCCGTAATGCCTTCACACAGGAGGCGTCCTCAAACCGGTATCCGGCCTTGCGTTTAGACACATGACTGGCCACTTTGACCAGCAGCGCGGCCAACGAGTGCGGCAAACGGAACATCTCCTCGGCATTATCCGTAAACTGCGAAACCACGGAACTGTATCCGCAATCGGAAATCGCGGCGATGACATTGCGGGGGAGTCGCGCATCGCCGGCCGCCATCATCACCGTGGCGGCGCCCATCGAATTGCCATGCAACAGAATGCGTGCATCCGGATCAGCTGCGGTGATCAGCGAAACCCAGCCCAACAGATCGTCGCTTTCCAGCAATCCCATACCCACGTAACGCCCTTCGCTCAACTCATGGGCGCGCTGCGCGGGTAGCAGGACCGTAAAACCGAGTTGCGCATAGCGATGCGCCCATTTGGCCATTTCCGCGGGCTCTCCGGCATAGCCATGGCAGCAGATCGCGTATAGATGCGGCTGTGGGTCGGAACAATCCGGGTCCAACAGCCAGCCGTGGAGTTTCAATCCATCATGGCTGCGCAGCGTGACCGATTGCTTGGCCTCCTCGAACCACCGGGCGGCCTCAAGCTGCTCGGACATGTCGAATTCGATGCCTTTCGGCGTCTCCTCGTGCGGCATGTTGAACATCGAACGTTTGGCTTTGGTGTCCAGCGCGAACGTGAACATGACGTTGGCGGCCGCGGCTGTGACGCCGGCTCCTGTGGCGGCTATCGCGGCAAGTGCCGCAGCCATACCCCTGACAACGCGAGTGTGTGTGGCGATGACGTCATGGCCATCCTCATTGATGACGTCGTCCGAACGAGTCATATCAACCTCCCGATACGGTACTCACCATCGTACGTTATTTTCGAAATCATCCCCAACTTCGTGAAAGACCGTACACTGAGTGTCGCTGAGCGTACGATTTTCACGAAATGGCGGACGATTTCGCGGAAACCGTACGATGAGAACGGGTAAGCGTACGTTCTTCACAAAGTTAGGGATTATTTCGCGGAAACCGTACGTTGACGTGGCTGGGACGGCCGGGATGCAGTGTCATCGAAGCATCACCGCGCCAAAGTCCGGAGTTGGCGTATACTTGACAATTGTTGCTTTGGCGAGGGAAGTGTGCGTGCTGACACATGACACAGCTTCCGTTATCGACTCGGCGTATTTCACTCCTTGTAGGGTGTCTTTCGGCGCGTCGTGGCGTCTGAGCGAGACAGTACGAAACGAAACTACAAGGAGTATCCATTATGGCTACCACCATTAAGCTTGAGGGCGAGGCCCGTTCCGAGTTCGGCAAGGGCGTTGCTCGTCGTCTGCGCGTTGCCAACAAGATTCCGGCCACCATCTACGCCGGCGGCGAAGAGCCCGCCTTCGTGACCTTGCCGATGCGCGAGACCACCCTGGCCCTGCGTCACACCAACGCCCTGTTCACCATCGCCTTCGACGGCAACACCAAGATGGCCGTCGTCAAGGACGTGCAGAAGAACCCGGTCAAGCGCATCATCGAGCACGTTGACTTCCTTGAGGTCAAGGCCGGTGAGAAGATCGACGTCGAGGTGCCGGTCTTCGTTGAAGGCACCCCGAAGGGCGCTGCTGTGGCATTCGTCGACATTCAGGAGCTCAAGGTTCGCGCCGATGTCGCCAACCTGCCGGAGAAGATCGTGGTCAACGTTGACGGCCTGACCGACGGTTCCAAGGTCTTCGCCAAGGACGTCGTGCTGCCGGAAGGCGTTGTGCTTGACGTTGAGGATCCGGAAGAGTCCGTCGTCACCGTCGAGGTGCCGGAAGACGCTGCCGGTGAGGCTGCTCCGGTCGAAGCCGCTCCGGCTGCCGACGCTGAGTGAGCTCAGCTAGCTTAAGGAAGCAAACTTCCATCTTACGGTTTTGGAAAACCGTAAAAGATGATGAAAAGCCCATGTGCTCAGACGCACATGGGCTTTTTCGTACCCCGGCAACACCCGTTCTATGAGCTGGAAGGTATACGAAACTGACGGCGAATCCTGCATTTCTTACGCAATATTGGTATAACGGGTGGATACGGGCTATACTCGCCTATACGTTCAGTGAACCCGTATGGCACTGTCGGGTGCGAGGGGAACGTTTGCGTACTGCCGGAGACGGACTGCGTGACGATCCGTTTTCCCGGCAGCCATCCTGATGTCGCACATTAATGGACTATATCGAGAATCATCATTTGACGGTGGTAGGCTTCCCACGTGAGATCACACTGATCGACAATGGTCTGACGCAGGATTCCGGCAAATACGTGACGTGCATCAGCATTCCAATCGAATAACGACTAGTATGACTGACGGTGCACGGAAACAATGCACGAGAGACAAAGTGAGACGGTGCGGAAGAGAGAAACATTTGAATAAGCGTATTGTTCGGCTTGATGTGGTGATGGTGGTATTCCTTGGCGGATGCGTCGGCACGGGACTGCGGTATGCGAGCTCGTTCATTGCGGACGTGGGCGGCTTTCACGTCGGCACATTCGCAGCCAATATGGTGGCCTGCTTCGTATATGCGGCGCTTTCCGCATGGCTGGGATCTTCCAGTCTGTTGAAAGGCTGTGCAAAAGAATACGTGAATCGTGGATTCGGCATGGGCATGTGCGGAGGCCTTTCCACCATGTCCACGCTCGCATTGGAAGAATTCATGATGATTGACGATCACGCGATTCCCAGCGTCCTCACCTATTGCTGCGCAACGTTCATTGTCGGTTTTGCGCTCGCCGACACCGGTGCCTTATGCGGTTCGTGGATGGCGGAACGAAACAAAGACGAACATGCTGACAAGGAGGCGATCCGATGAGCGCAATGCTTGCGATCGGCGTATGCGCATGCGGTGGCGCCGGCGCGGCCGCGCGCTATATCTGCGATTCGTATATCAAGGCATTGTGGCGCAAAACGTTCCCGCTTTCGACGTTTGCCATCAATGTTGTGGCCGGTCTGCTTGCCGGCTTGGTGGCGGGATTGTTCGCGGCGAACATCATAAGCCCCGATTGCCGTTTACTACTCGCGACAGGATTTCTCGGCGGTTTCTCAACGTTCTCAACCATGATGAACGAGACGGTTACGCTCCTGCGTAATGGGAAAGTCGCTTGTTTCATCGGCTATGCTCTGGCTTCGATCGTCGTGCCCGTCATGGCCGTTGCGTGCGGTTACTGGCTGGTCTGAGCTAACGTAAACGTGATTCCAAAATCATGTCCAAATGCAGAGACTGGCTTAAGTTCACGCGTAGCATATAACTACGCTCGGGACTATGGGAATCACGTATACCGATGAAAAGAAGTTCACCAAAGAGCAGACGCAGCAACTGTTCCAATCCGTCGGATGGGTGTCGGGCAAATATCCGGAACGTCTGCACAAGGCTCTGATGGGATCGTCCACCGTGTTCAGCGCATGGGACGGCGACCGCTTGGTAGGCTTGGTGCGCGTGCTCGATGACACTGAGATGGTGGCTTATATGCATTACGTGCTGGTCGATCCGGAATATCAGGGTCATGGCATCGCAGGCCACCTGGTGGGCATGGTCAAAGAGAGATACCGCGACTACCTTTATATCGAAGTCATGCCGGAAGAAAGCAAGAACGCCACCTTCTACCAGAAGCACGGCTTCTCAATCATGGAAGACGGCGTGGCCATGCAGATCTGCAATCCGGGAGAACGCCGCTGAAGCAAGCATCGTGACGCCAGCAATCTTATTGACCCCCGTCTAATGACGGGGGTATTGCTTTTTCGAGTATCCGCCAATACATCGGAGGGTTGGGCGGAGCATTTGGTCATTTTCGTACCCCCTATGTGGTCTTTTTCCGGCAAGATCTGCCATATATAGGCGAGATGTCTCCGGCCAAGCTCACAAATCTGCCATATTAACGCAGATACGTGCATAGGGGGCGTCTTGCCGATGTTGCCCGCGGATGGCGGGCAGAGGTTGCGCCGCTGTGCTGTTTCCGGAGTAAAGGAAGTTGATGCACCATGGCAGTTAACAGCAGTTCCCTAGGCCTCCTGACAGTGCCCAACCCTGGGAGCTCTTGTTAGCCGAACGAAGCTGCGGTGGATGCCGACCGGCGTGAGGGCGGCAACTTTTTCGCAGGATGTTTCTTCCTATCTCATATCGCGAACGCTTGTAATCGAAAGAGATTATGATGTGGGAAAGTTACTAACCAGAACCGGTGCCACAAGTACTGGAATACCAACAACCGCTGGCCGCTTTTGGGCGGCTGCAACAAGAAGAAGTAAAGAATGACTGAACAGAATCATCACGATCCGGCAGAGCTTGACAAGCTCACCGAGAAGTTCACCGTGCTCCCGAACGAAAACCCGGCATCCGACGCCAAGCGTGCCGAACTCATCGACAAGCCGGCTTTCGGTC
>OGQV01001127.1_pt1 | contig 20971 bp, 16 predicted proteins | sample 1553311 | NCBI WGS metagenome assembly OGQV01 (sample SAMEA2579976, study PRJEB22360) | human gut metagenome
GGTACCAACTGCGAATACGATACCGCTCATGCCTTCAAGCGCGCTGGCGCCGAACCCGAGGTCCTGGTGATCAACAACCTTACGCCCGCAGCAGTTGCCGAAAGCACCGATGCGTTGGTGAAGGCCATCAACAACAGCCAAATCGTTATGCTTCCCGGCGGTTTCTCCGGCGGCGACGAGCCCGATGGTTCAGCGAAATTCATTACGGCATTCTTCCGTGCGCCTGCCGTTACCGAAGCAGTTCGTGAGTTGCTTCAGAAGCGCGATGGCCTGATGTTGGGTATCTGCAATGGTTTCCAGGCTCTTATCAAGTTGGGTTTGGTTCCCTATGGCGATATCGTTCCTGCAACGCCCGAGGCTCCCACGCTTACGTTCAACACCATCGGTCGCCACCAGAGCGGCCTGGTTCGCACGCGCATTGCTTCGAGCCTTTCTCCTTGGCTTTCACGCTGCAATGTGGGCGATATTCACACGGTTGCCATCAGCCACGGCGAGGGCCGTTTCGTGGCAAGTCCTGAAACGGTTGCTCAGCTTGCTGCGGCAGGCCAGATTGCAACGCAGTATGTTGATGAGGCAGGTAATCCTTCGATGGACCTTTCGGTTAATCCCAACGGCTCCATTTTGGCTATCGAAGGCATTACCAGCCCCGACGGTCGTGTTTTGGGCAAGATGGGCCATACCGAGCGCTCCGGCAACGGTTTGTACAAGAATGTTCCCGGCGATCTGTACCAGCCCCTGTTCGAGGGTGGCGTAGAGTACTTCAAGTAAGAAATGCTTGCTTTCTTCTTGAGGCGTCCCCGTTTCCTGTAAGGAGCGGGGGCGCTTCTGTGCGTTTGTGCATGATAGCAAGCGGAAAGCGGGCGGAGTGCAGCCGGGGGCGGCGAAGCCCTTCTTGCCTGTGAACCGAATCCGTGCACGTGCTTTGGGTTCGCTTCCTGTAGTTTGCTTTCCCTGCTGTGACTCGAAACGCACCTTGCCGATGCGCGTAAACACCCTTTGGTGAAATCAAACGAATATAGGATAATGAAATAAGTATGCACATTGCTGGCCACCAGCATCCCTCGTGAAAGGAATCTTTGTGGCTGAATTCATTTACCAGATGTATCAAGCGCGCAAAGCTCACGGTGACAAGGTCATCTTGGACGACGTGACGCTTTCGTTTTACCCTGGCGCCAAGATCGGCGTAGTAGGCCCTAATGGCATGGGCAAGTCTACCTTGCTGAAGGTTATGGCTGGCCTCGAAGAGGTTTCCGCGGGCGACGCGCGTCTTACCCCTGGCTATACGGTTGGCATTCTTCAGCAGGAGCCCCCGCTCGACGAAGAGGCCACGGTAATCGAGAACATTCGCATGGCGTTTGCCGACGTGCTTGCTAAGGTTGAGCGTTTCAATGCCATCGGTGCGGAAATGGCCGATCCTGATGCTGATTTCGATGCCTTGATGGAAGAAATGGGTACGCTTCAGAACGATATCGACGCTGCAAACGGCTGGGATTTGGACAGTCAGCTTTCTCAGGCAATGGATGCCTTGCAGTGCCCCGACCCCGACGCTCCTGTAAAGGTGCTTTCCGGCGGTGAACGCCGTCGCGTTGCGCTGTGCAAACTTCTGCTTGAAGCGCCCGACCTGCTTCTTTTGGACGAGCCCACCAACCACTTGGATGCCGAATCGGTGCTATGGCTTGAGCAGTTTCTCCATCATTACCCCGGTGCGGTGCTTGCGGTAACGCATGATCGCTATTTCCTCGACAACGTTGCTGAATGGATCTGCGAAGTTGACCGTGGCCATCTGTATCCGTACAAGGGCAACTACTCTACCTACCTGGAAACCAAGGCGGCTCGTTTGGAATCTCAGGGTCAGCAGCAGGCGAAACTGGCAAAACGCATGAAGAACGAACTGGAATGGGTTCGTTCCAGCCCGAAGGCACGCCAGGCCAAGAACAAGGCTCGTCTTGAGCGCTATGAGCAGATGGAGGCTGAGGCACGAAGTGCCAAGAGTGTCGACTTCACCGACATCACCATTCCCGTCGGTCCTCGCTTGGGCTCTAAGGTCCTTGAAGTCGAGCATTTGCACAAACAGTTCGGCGATCGTGTTCTTATCGACGATCTTTCGTTCAGCTTGCCGCGCAACGGCATCGTGGGTGTTATCGGTCCCAATGGTGTTGGCAAGTCGACCCTGTTCAAGATGATTGTGGGCAAAGAGCCGGTTTCTGGCGGCACGCTTGAGCTGGGCGAAACCGTTCAGATTTCCTACGTCGATCAGAATCGTGAAGGTCTTGACCCGAAAAAAACGCTTTGGGAAGTTGTTTCCGACGGGTTGGATTATATCCGCGTAGGCGAAACCGAGATTCCCAGCCGTGCGTATGTGGCGAACTTCGGCTTTAAGGGCTCTGACCAGCAAAAGCCCGCCGGCGTTCTTTCTGGCGGTGAGCGCAATCGCTTGAACCTTGCTCTTACGCTGAAGCAGGGGGGCAACCTACTCCTGCTCGACGAGCCCACGAACGACCTGGACGTAGAAACGCTCGAAAGCCTCGAAGAAGCGTTGCTGGCGTTTCCTGGCTGCGCAGTAATCACCAGCCACGACCGTATGTTTCTTGACCGTATTGCCACGCATATTCTTGCGTGGGAGGGCACCGATGAAAACCCCGGCAATTGGCATTGGTTCGAAGGCAACTTCGATTCTTACCAGAAGAACAAGATCGAACGCCTGGGCGAAGAAGCGGCAAAGCCTCATCGCTTGCATCGCAAGCTTACGCGCGATTAGCATTCAGCAGATAGTTTTTCGGACACCCAAGCAGAGAGGCAGCCTCCTTCGAGGTTGCCTCTTTTTCTGTTGGCAGGTTTCGCCGCGGACATCTAGATTGCGCTCGGAATAAGGCAGCCACAGCGGCATAGCGTTGAAAATCGAAATAGTGCGAATGTGCAAAAAAAGAGAAAAGGCAACCTCGAAAGAGGTTGCCTTTTCATGTGTAAGTTTGCTGGGATTGAAGCGATCGAAACTTATTTGGCTTTGCCCTGATTTGCTACAGCGTTGATTTTGGCGTTAATGGTTTCTTCGTCGCCAACGTACTTCTTGTCAAGAACGTTGAAATCCTGGTCGAAGGTGTAAACCAGCGGTACACCTGTGGGGATGTTCACGCCTACGATTTCGTCATCGGAAAGCTTGTCGAACTGTTTTACCAGGGCGCGCAGGGAATTGCCATGAGCAACGATGAGCACGCGCTTGCCGGCGCGCATCTGAGGTTCGATTTCTTCCTCGAAGTAAGGCCATGCGCGAGCGATGGTGTCTTTCAGGCATTCTGCCAGGGGCATTTCATCGGCGGGAGCATTGCGGTAAGGAGCCATAAGGCGAGGATTGCGCTCGTCGGTTTCTTCCAGTGCGGGAGGACGTACATCGAAGCTGCGACGCCAGATTTTAACCTGGTCTTCGCCGTATTTTGCAGCGGTTTCAGCCTTGTTCAGGCCCTGCAGGGCGCCATAGTGACGCTCATTCAGGCGCCACGTCTTGTTGACGGGCAGCCATTCGCGATCCATTGCCTGAAGAATGTGGTTCAGCGTGTGGATGGCGCGCTTGAGGTACGAGGTGTAGCACACATCGAAGTCAAAGCCAGCTTCGGCAAGGGCGCGACCGCCATCGGATGCTTCTTTGCGGCCCGTATCGGTAAGGTCGACATCCATCCAGCCGGTGAAAAGGTTCAGCTTGTTCCATTCGCTTTCGCCGTGGCGAACCAAGACGAGTTGCATGGTCGAATCAGTCATGATTCCTTCTCTTTCTCGTAGTAAGCGGGTTGCCCCGAGTTTATTCGTAATGCGCGTTGTGTGCTAAGCAAGCAAAGCAGAGAGCACATGCGCAACATATTCAGTATGACGTTTCGGCAAATGCGTGGGGCACTGGTCGGGGAGCGTTGCTGTGCTTTCGTTGGACGGCACATTTTAGCTGGGCGCTGCACTTTTCTGTCCTTTGCGCTGTCCACGCAGCATGGTAATGGGTTGGTATGATAGAGCGAAAAGAAACTGCGCTTTAAGGAGCTTAAGCATGAACGAAATTAAATGCCCGCACTGCGGAAAGGTGTTCCAGGTAGACGAGCGCGGTTTTGCCGATATCTTGCGTCAGGTGCGCACTGCCGAATTCGACAAGGAAATAGCTCAGCGCGAAGGCATGCTGCAAGAGCAGAATGCCCAGGCGGTAAAGCTCGCGGTTGCCAAGGCCCAGCAGGATGCTCAAGCGCAAGCCGCTCAGCGTGATGCTCGCATTGCTGAATTGGAAACGCGTCTTGCTGCCGAAAAGCGCGAACGCGAACAGGCGGAAAAGTCGTCTCAGCTTGAGCATGCCAACGAACTTGAAGCAGCGCTTGCGAAGAAGCAAGTTGAAATCGCCCAGTTGCAGGCGGATGTGAAAAAGTTATCGGCCGACCATGATGCGGAAAATCGCATTGCCAAGGCAGAACATGAACGTCTGCTTTCCGATGCAACCGCCCAGCGTGATGCGGAGATTGCGGCATTGCGCCAGCAGATTTCCTCTCAGGAAAGCGCCTTCAAACAGCAACTTGAATCGCAGGTTCAGCACTATTCCCAGAAAATGGCTGCCGATAAGGCGGAAAGTGCTCGTGCGGCCGCTGAAGAATCGGCAAAGCTGCAGCAGACCATCGCTGCGCAGAAGCAGCAGCTAGAGTCGCAAACCCAGCAGTTCAGAGCCGAAAAAGAGCTTGCGGTAAGTGAAGCTCGTGCTGCTGCTGAGCGTCAGCGCGATGAGCTGGCTGCTCAGGTTAAGCTTCAGGAAGCCCAGTCTGCGCAGGAGAAGGCTGCCTTGCGTGAGAAGATGACCAACGAACTTGCCGCAAAAGACGAGCTCATCAAGTACAAGGACGAAGAAATCGCCCGCGTTAAGGAAATGAAGGCACGTCTTTCCACCAAAATGGTTGGCGAATCGCTCGAGCGTCATTGCGAAACCGAGTTCAACAAAATCCGTGCCACGGCATTCCCTCATGCGTATTTCGAAAAAGACAACGATGTGGTCGAGGGCACCAAGGGTGATTTCGTCTTCCGCGAAACCGATCCGGTAACGGGCGAAGAAGTGGTTTCCATCATGTTCGAGATGAAGAACGAAAACGATGAAACCCGCACTAAGCACAAGAACGAGGATTTCTTTGCCAAACTCGACTCCGACCGCAAAAAGAAGGGGTGCGAGTATGCTGTTCTGTGCACTATGCTTGAACCCGACAACGATCTTTATAACGAAGGTATTGTTGATGTGAGCTACCGATATGAAAAGATGTACGTTATCCGTCCGCAATTCTTCATACCCATCATTTCCATTTTGCGCAACGCTGCGCTGTCTGCCCTGCAGTACAAAACCGAGCTTGCCGAAGTGCGCAACCAGAACATCGACATCACGAACTTCGAAAACTCGATGGAAGATTTCAAAACAAAGTTTGCGCGCAATTACGACCTTGCCAGCCGCAAGTTCCAGACGGCTATAGATGAAATCGATAAGACCATCGACCACCTGCAGAAAACGAAAGAAGCGCTGTTGGGCAGCGAAAGGAATCTACGCCTGGCAAACGACAAGGCGCAAGACCTTACCATCAAGAAGCTTACGCGCAAGAACCCTACGATGAAGGCGAAGTTTGCTGCGCTGAAGGAAGGGGAAAACGCCTTGCTCGAGGCTGCCGATCAAGAGGACTAGAAAACCTCAGGCGCTTCTTCCATTTTTGTAAATCTTTCCCGAATAGCCTGAAAAGGGAAAGTAACAAGGCTCGCTTCGGCTTAGAATGGCTTCGTTTTGTTTAAGAGGCTAAGTTTCAGGAGCGCTTGGTGACCCAGAAAATGACAGGCAAGCAATGGCTCGCCCTTGCGGGCATCGCTGTTGCGGCGTTCGTGTTTAATTCTTCGGAATTTATGCCAGTAGGCTTGCTTACCGATATCGGCAAAACGTTTGGAACCAGCGAGGCCACGACGGGTATGTTGGTTTCGGTGTATGCGTGGGCGGTCATGCTGCTTTCTGTGCCGTTGATGATCATTGCGACGCGCTTAGATTTTCGCAGGCTGCTCCTGGTGGTTATCGTGGTGTTTCTTATTGGGCAGGTGCTTACATCGCTGTCAACGAGCTACTGGATGCTCATGGCGGCACGTATGGTGGTTGCTTGTGCCCATTCGGTATTTTGGGCCATTGCCGCGCCTATCGCGGTGCGTCTGGTACCGAAAAACAAGCGGGCTCTTGCTTTGAGCGTCGTCGAAACGGGCACGGCCGTTGCCGCTATCGTAGGATTGCCATTGGGTCGAGCTATTGGTTTGGCGGTGGGGTGGCGCCTGACGTTTGCCATTGTGGCGGTAATATCTGCGCTCTTGCTGGTGTATCTGCTTATCACTTTGCCCTGGGTTCCTGGTGCGGAGCCTTTCAGCGTTGGGCAGTTGCCGGGGCTGTTCCAAAACAAGGGCTTGGTGGCATTGTTCATTCTTACCGCGCTGTACGCATGGGGCTACTACACGGGCTACAGCTATATTGAGCCTTTCTTGCTGCAGGTGGCGGGATTGGAGAACGATGTGGTTACCCTGGTTCTTTCCGTGTTTGGCGTTGCAAGCATCATCGGTAGCATACTGTGCTCCAAGCTGTATCCCCGCTTCCGTTTTCCCTTCTTTAAGGTCATTACCATCGGTGTGCCGGTAGCTTTGCTACTGATGCACGCTGCGGCGGGTTTGGGCCTTGCGGCAATACTTGGTGTTGTTGTTCTATGGGGCATAAGCGCGGCTTCGGTAAGCGTTGTGTACCAAGCAGAGATCATCAATGTTTCTTCCGATGAAGAAGAGACGGTTGCCATGGCGTTTTTCTCGGGAATCTTCAACTTCGGCATCGGTACCGGTGCTCTTTTGGGCGGCCAGGTGGTCAATACGCTGGGCATTGCGAGCGTGTTTTATGCGGGCGGCATCATCGGCGTGGTTTCGGTTTTGTTCTGCTTGGCTGTGGCGGTTGGGCGCCTTAGGCGGTATTCCGTGAAATAGCCTGAAGTGCTTGGCTTCCGCTTGGCGCTATGAGGGGCTGGGTGTGTAGGTCTTTTCTCATCAGGCTTTATTTCGTCTCTGTTTCTAAAATATCCAGACTCTGTGACGATGTGAGAATAATCGGTGTTGAACAATTGCAACTTTTGCTGAAAGGACGAATATAGAGCCATCGAACGCAAGGGGCGTTCGGAATAAGCGCTTCGGCACTTACACGTTAGGACGAACTTTTGAATTACCTCAACCTGCATACAGAAATTATCAGCTCCATTATTTAGGGCTCGGGTTGCCTGAATCAGCTGCCCGAACCCTAATCGGGCAGCTGATGGTTTTGAATCCGGAGGCTGTTTAAAGAAACGGCTTCCGGATTTTTTTATGCCTTTACCATTAAATTTCTTCCGTGTTGCTTTCTTCAAACAGCCTTTCGATTCCAAACCTTGATTCATCGGTTCACGGATTGAAGGAAAAGAAGGAAACGGAATGTCAAGTACGGCAGCAACAGCATCGGCAATGGCGCCTGTGGGCGTTGGGTCGAAAGGGAAGAATTCAACAGCTGAAATCGTGGCAGCTTCGATGGTGGGAACCGCTATCGAGTTCTACGATAACTATTGCTACAGCATCGCAGCGGCAAGCTATTTTGGGCTGATCTTCTTTACCGATGTTGCGAAGTCCGATCCGGTACTGGCAACGCTGCTTTCGTTCGTGACCTTCGCCGTTTCTTTTTTGGCTCGTCCATTCGGCTCATTGATATTCGGTCACTTTGGCGACAAGCTTGGCCGCAAGAAGACGTTGGTGGTTGCCCTGATGCTCATGGGTATCGCAACGTTTGTGGTGGGTCTGCTTCCTGGGTATGAGGTTCTTGGCCCCACTTCTGTTGTCCTTTTGTGCGTATGCCGCGCCTGCCAAGGCCTGGGTCTTGGCGGTGAATGGTCTGGCGCGGCTTTGGTGGCGACCGAAAACGCTCCGAAGGGGAAGCGAGCTCTGTACGGCGCGTTCCCCAATATGGGTGCTCCCATTGGCTTCTTCTGTGCATATGGCGTAAACCTGTTGCTCGACTCTTCTTTGCCTGCCGATGCGATGGTTGCATGGGGTTGGCGCATCCCGTTCCTGCTTTCCGCATTGTTGGTGGTAGTTGGACTGGTTGTGCGTTTGCGCATGACGGAAACGCCGGTATTCCAGAAAGCTCAGCGCGAAAACCGCACGGTGAAGATGCCGCTTGCTATGCTCCTTCGCCACAATTGGAGGCAGGTTGTGCTCGGCACCTGTGCAGTCAGCATCACCTATACGCTGTTCTATGTGCTGGGAACCTGGTCGCTTTCCTACGGGGTATCAACCCTGGGCTTCACCCAACAGCAGTATCTGGGAATGCAGATGGTATCGGTGTTCTTCTTTGCTGGCTTTATCGTTGTTGGCTGCTTGAGCGCCGATCGTTTCGGCAGGAAGCCCGTTGTTGCTCTTGCCACGGTGGCAACTCTGGTGTTTGCGCTCTTCGCCCCCATGTTGCTTTCAGTCCACAGCGCCTTGAATGTGATGTTGTTCCTCTGCGTCGGCTTTATGTGCATGGGCGCTGTTTTCGGCCCTACTGGTTCGTATCTGCCTGAGTTGTTCCCAGCTCGCGTTCGCTATTGCGGTTCTGGACTCTCCTATAACTTGGCGGCAATTGTTGGCGGTGCCTTTGCTCCCACCATCGCTTCAGCGCTTGTTATGAATTTCGGCATCATGTCACTGGGCTGGTACTTGGGAGGCATGGCGGTTGTTTCCCTTATTGCCCTGTTCTTCTTCCGCGAAAGCAAGGATGTTGACTACGAGGAATAGCGTCAGGCATCGGCTTGCCTAAGAAAGCAAGAAATGTCCCTTGATGTAGCGTTGAACTGCCCCCATGTTTCTCTTTATCCAAGGAATGAGGGGGGGGCGGTTCACGGTGCGTCGAGGGGCATCCTTTGTTTGATGGGGCCGGGTTGCTTATGGGATGCTATTATGGTGTACATTAAAGTTCCCAGTAACGGTTCGTGTGAAAGGGTGGTCATGGCAACTACGGCTCAGAAACTCAAGCTTATGTATTTGGCAAAGCTCTTAGAGAATGAAACTGATGACGAGCATGGCCTTACCGGTCCGCAGATCATTCAGCGTTTGGCTGAGTTGGGTATCGCGGTTGAGCGGAAGACGCTCTATCGCGATTTGGATTGCCTGCGCGAATTCGGCTACAACATCGTGAAGTATCAACGTTCACCTATTGAATATGGTCTTGCTTCGCGTGAGTTCCAGGAAAGCGAATTGCTGTTGTTGGCGGATGCGGTGCAGTCTTCCCGCTTCCTTACCGAACGTAAATCGAATGCGTTGGTGAAGGCCATCGGTAAGCTGGGCAGCAAATATTTGGCAGACGATCTAAGAAGGAACCTCCATGTTGAAGGGCGTATCAGATCGCAGAATGAATCGGTGTTCTACAACATAGATGCTATTCAGCGAGCTATTTCCGCTAAGAAAAAAGTACGTTTCCGCTACTTCAAATATGACAATCGGAAAAAGAGGGTTCTACAGCACGACGGGCGGTTCTATGAGGAAACTCCGCTGCACTTGGTGTATATGGACGACTGTTATTACCTGGTTGCCTGGAACGATAAGCACGAAAACACTACTAACTATCGCGTAGACAGGATGCTGAACATCGATGTGTCCGAAGAAGATGCAACGAGCAATGAACAAACGGCCGAATTTGATGCGGCTAAGTATCAGAAGAGGGTATTCGGCATGTACAGCGGCGAGGCAGTTGCGGTTACCCTGCTTGTGAAACCGGAGGCTATCAGCACAGTAATCGACCGCTTTGGCGATGCAGCTGATGCCGAAGCGGTCGAGGATGGCTCGATGCGCGTGCGCACTAAAGTTATGCAGGCGCCTACGTTCTACGGCTGGTTGGCAACCCTGGGAGCCAACGTAATAATTGAGCAGCCGCAATTCTTGAAAGAGGAGTACCGAACGTACCTCCAAGGGATTATCGAACAGTACTGAGCACGTGCAGCGTTCATTACATTTCCTCCCATTTCCAGGAATCAATGAACTCGTTTACACGAAGCGACATATGGGAAGTGAGCCCCGTCATGCATCTGAGGGCGTTTACGTAAGTGACCTTAAGAGGAAGGTCGTGTTCGGTTCTGAAATCCTCAGGCTCCCTGATTTCGTGCTCCAGTTCATCGATGAGGTAGTTTAGATCGTCTTTGATGCTGATGAGTTCATCGAATTCTCTGCTTTCGAGCGTTTTGAGGAACTTGGTTGGTGAATTGAACATGATGCCTACCTTGGTCGATTGTCGGTTACGTACAGGCCAACACGAACCTGCTTCCAGGGAGCAGCTTCTTTGTCGACTTGGAGAATGCGGCATTCGAGGATGTCCCTGTGACCAAAGTGGAACAAGGTAGAAGCTAGGCTGTTCTGGTCGGCGGGAACATAGCCGACCATGACGCCATTGAAGTGCAGGGCGATTGATTCTGGGTCGTAGGGGTTGCCTGGTTCGGGGCAAAGCTCAATGCTGTCGCCAATGCTCATCTGATTGATAACGAGGGCGCCATCGTAGTGCTGGAATCCTGCAATGAAGAACGTTATGAGATGTCGACTGGGCTGATACATGGCTTCCTCCTTAAAGCGGCTGGATGGCAAGAGGCGAGGGGCCGGTAAGGTGCCGGCCCCCTTCTTCGACCACGACAAGCAAATTAGAAAGGATGAAAGTGAGTTGCATGACTAGGAGTTTGTTTGCTTGTATGTGGCGGCCTCGGTAGGAATGGCCTCTTGATGGTTTGAATAATACGCAGATCGCAGCTTGCCTGTGGGTACCACAGTGGACATCAAGAAAATAATTGTGAATGCGAAAGAAAAAAGCCCGCGTTGGCGAGCCTTTGGTGGTTGCTGGTATGGATATTCGTTAAGCGCGCTTTGCGCGAGCCGCTGCGCCCTTGCGGATAAACAGTGGGGGTTGGTTGTGCTGCCGTTATTGTCCGATCTTTGAACCGCAGGCGATGCAGAAGACGTTTTCGGCGTTTTGTTTCGTTCCGCATTTAGGGCAGTGCTGAACGGAAGGGTCGATAACGGGCTGGCATTTTGCTGCGGCCGCAGTGGTTTCCTGGCCCTTCTTTGGGGCCCTTTGCGGTGCCGAAGCGGGGGCAGCGGCTTTGGATTTCGGTGCTGAAGAGGCGGAGGGGGCCACGTTGTCTGCGCTTGAACCCTCGGCGGTAGATTTTGTCTTCTGTTCCTTGTTGTTCGCAATCATTTCAAGGATGGCGCCCAAGATAGCTGGGGAAAAGAACCCGATGGTTTCGAACAGTGCCGGTCCGCTGCTGAAGTCGATGAATTCTTGCCCCGTGATGATGGCGCAAATTATCGCGACTGCCTGGATAACATAAAGAATAATCGCTGCTGTTTTCAAGGTTTCTCCTTCTGATTGCAGGTGCGCTACGAGAGCTGTTGTTTCGCCAGGTCTTTTGCGACTTCGGCACCGATAGCCAAGCCCATCGCTGCAGGAACGAAGGCGTTGCTGCCGGGAACGCTGCGTCGGTCGAGGCAGGTTCGCTCGCTGTTGGGCGGGCACACGCATCCTGCGGCACAGCCGGCCCTGCTGTCTTCTTTGGGCTTTACGGTAGGTTCCGGCGAGTAAGCAACCTTCAAATTGTGGATGCCACGTTTGCGCAGCTCTTTGCGGATAATGCGTGCCAAGCGGCAAATAGAAGTTTCTGAGATATCGGCGATGCGTATGGCTGTGGGATCAAGTTTGTTGCCAGCGCCCATGGCAGAGATAATGGGCGTTCCTGCCTCCTTTGCCTGGGCAACCAAATGAAGCTTTGCCGTTACCGTGTCGACGCAATCGACGATGTAGTCGTATTTCGAAAGGTCGAATTCGCTGGCCGAATCGGGTAGGTAGAAGCATTTGTGTTTGGTGATTGTGCAGCTGGGGTTTATGTCGAGCAGGCGTTCTTCCATGGCATCGACTTTATCCATGCCGACGGTTTTCCAAGTTGCGATTATCTGGCGGTTTATATTCGTCAGGCATACCTTGTCGTCGTCAACAATGTCGATGGCGCCCAATCCGCTGCGCACGAGCGATTCGCAGACGTAGCCGCCTACTCCACCGCAGCCGAACACGATAACGCGGGCCTTCTGCAGCGATTCAACGCCGTTGCCGCCAAGTGTCAAACGAGTGCGTGAAAACTGATCGAGCACGGTATACCTTCCCTGAATTTCGACAAACCACTGGTAAGCGTTGCCATTGTAGAACAAAAGAGCCCGCTCGAACGAGCAGGCTCTTCATGTGCGCTGTATAGATGATGCTTACTGCTGGCGTGCTGCAGGCATTCCCCAGGCAAAATGGTCGGAATGCAGCAGCTGCTCTGCCTTTTCGGAGTTCGGTTCGCCGAAGTACTTTTCGTAGCATTCAACGACCGAAGGATTCTCATGGCTGAAGCGCAGCTTCGAATTGGTGTCGATGTCGCGCAGGATGAGCTCACGTTCGGCTGCGCATTCGCGGCCCTCGTGGATAGGCTGGCCAACGCAGCCGCCGGGGCAAGCCATAACCTCGACGAAGTCGTAATCCACCTCGCCGTTTTCGATGGCGTTGCACAGGTTGTCGGCATTCTGAAGGCCGCTGACAATAGCGACGGTAAGTTCATTGCCTGCCAGGTTGTAGGTTACCTCGCGCCAGCCTTCGCAACCGCGTACGGCGCTGAAAGCGTCGGGATCGGGGTTTTCGCCGGTGACCAGGAAGTGAGCGCTGCGAAGAGCCGCCTCCATTACGCCGCCGGCGGAACCGAAGATGTGTCCTGCGCCAGTAGCCTCGCCCAAGGGCATGTCGAATTCTTCTTCGGGCAAGTTCCTTACGTTGATGAACTGAGCCTTCAGCATGCGTCCGAGTTCGCGCGTGGTAAGTACCACGTCAACATCAGGGCCGGTTCCGGTGGTGTCCATGTCTTCATAAGCGCATTCTGCCTTCTTGGCAACGCACGGCATGATGGATACCACGGCAATCTTCGCAGGGTCGATGCCTAGAATTTCGGCGTAGTAATTCTTCGCAATGGCGCCGAAGATCTGCTGCGGCGATTTCGTGGTGGAAAGGTGCTTTACCAGGCTGGGGTGCTTTGCCTTCAGGAAGCGTACCCAACCAGGGCAGCACGAGGTGAACATGGGCTGGCCAGGCTCTTCCTTCAGGTGATGGAGAAGCTCGGTGCCTTCTTCCATGATGGTCATGTCTGCTGCGAAGTCGGTATCGAAGACATAGTCGAAGCCAAGCTTGCGCACGGCGGCAACCATGCGGCCCATCGTGGCTTCTTCCTTCGGAAGATGTACGGATTCGCCCCAGGCGGCCCTGATGGAGGGTGCAATCTGAACGATGGCGATGCGCTCTGGGTCGGCGATGATGTCGAATACCTTCTGGGTGTCGTCGCGCTCGGAGAGGGCCCCACAGGGGCAATGCGTGATGCACTGGCCGCACAGCGCGCAGGCTGCTTCGGATATGTCGCGGCAACCCGCAGCGCCCACATGGGCGTTCGAACCTGTGCGCGTGAGATCCCACACGTTCAGGTTCTGAACCTTGCTGCATTCACTTACGCAGCGCATGCAGCTGATGCATTTTGAGGCGTCGCGAACGAGCGGGAAGTCGGTGGGGTTCTTCTGCTGGTCATATTCGATGGGGTAGGGGATGTTGGTGATGTTCAGCGCGGCTGCGTTGCGCTGGATCATGCAGTTGCCGTTGCGCGTGCATGTGGTGCATTCGCTCTTATGGCGCGAAAGGATAAGCGCCATCGTTTCGCGGCGGGAGGCAACAACTCGTGGGCTCATGGTGTTTACCACCATGCCTTCGGCAACTTCGTTGTTGCATGAGGAAACGAGCTTGTCTGTGCCTTCAACCTCTACAACACAGATGCGGCAGGCGCCGATTTCGTTAATGTCTTTCAGGTAGCACAGCGTGGGAACCATGGAGCCTGCCTGATAGGCGGCGTTCAAGATGGTGGTGTGCTCGGGAACAGAGACTTCCTTCCCGTCGATGGTCAACGTTACCATGCTCGGCTCCTTCCGCCCTTGAATGCACCGTAGCCGAAGTGATCGCACCCCAGGCAGCGGCCTGCTTCTTGCATCATTTCCTCTTCAGACATGCCGATTTCGCACAGCTCGAAATCGCAGCTGCGCTCTGCGCCAGGGCGCTCTTTCATGGTTACGCGGCCGCAGGGAACGCGATCTGCCAGGTTGGGAGCGGGGATGTCCACATCGCAACGGATTTCATGGTTGCCACCCAGATACGTATCGATGGCACGTGCTGCAACCTTGCCGCCCTCGATAGCGCGAATGACGGTTGCCGGGCCCCAGCTGCAATCGCCGCCGGTGAAGAAACCGGGCTTTTCGGGAATGCTGGAATCGGGCTGGGCTTGGATTTCGTTCCACTTGCAGGGCAAGCCGAATTCCTCGAATGCGCCAGAGTCGATGTTCTGGCCGATGGCAACAATAATGGTGGTTGCGGGAATGCGAACCTCGGGTTTGCTTGCTGCCTTGGGAGAGGGGCGACCGCCGCGTACCGTGGAGATCATCTGGGGCTGGCCCCAGAGTGCCACGGCGTGGCCTTCGTCGTTAACTTCGACATGCGCAGGGGCAACAAGCTCCATAAGCTCGCAGCCGTCTTCGATGGCTCCGTCGATTTCTTCGGCGAGTGCTGTCATGTCGGCGCGGCGACGACGATACACGATCTTTACCGACTTGGCTCCCATACGGCGTGCGCTACGGGCGGCATCCATGGCAACGTTGCCGCCGCCAACCACAACAACGTCTTGGCCGGAGAGGTCGGCGATAGCGCCGTCGCCGATTTCGCGCAGCATGGAAACGGCGGGAACTACGCCCGGCGCGTCTTCGCCTTCGATGCGGAGTTTCTTGTCTGAGTGAGCGCCGATGCATACGTAAACGGCATCGAAGTCGCGCTCGAGGTCGGCGATTGCAACGTCCTTGCCAACGGAAACGCCCAGCTTGACCTCTACACCCAAAGAAGTGATGTGCTCGATTTCGGTGTCGAGCAGAGTTTTGGGCAGGCGATAGTTGGGAATGCCGTAGCGGAGCATGCCGCCAAGCTTGGCGCGCTGCTCGTATACCGTTACGGAATGACCCATGCGGGTGAGGTAATACGCTGCGGTAAGACCGCCAGGACCGCCACCGATAACGGCAACCTTCTTGCCGGTAGGTTCTGCCACCATAGTGGGACGGTTAGGCGTTTCGTGGTCGCAGGCGTAGCGCTTCAGGCCGCGGATGTTGACGGCGGAATCAACGAAGCTGCGACGGCAGGTGTTTTCGCAGGGATGCTCGCAGACGTAGGCGCAGGCGCTTGGGAAGGGGTTGTCTTTGCAGATGAGCTCAATTGCATCGTCGAAGCGGCCGGCTTTTACCAGTGCGATGTAGCCGGGAATGTCGACATTTGCGGGACAGCCCTGAACGCAAGGAACAGGGTGGTCGGACGTGCACAGGCAGCGGCCTTCTGCGTGGAGCTCGTAGTCTTCGCGGAAGGCGCGTACTCCGGTAAGGGCCATTTCGGCAGCTTGGGTACCGATTGCGCAATCTGCCGAAATGCGCACGTTTTCAGCGAGTGCCTCAATTCGCGCAAGGTCGGCTTCGGTTGCCGTCCCTTCCAGCACGTTGTCGAGCAGTGATTCGATCTGCGCCAAGCCGATGCGGCAGGGAACGCATTTGCCGCATGTTTGCGTACGGCACAGGGCGATAAGGCCGCGCGTCACATCAACGGGGCAGGTACCTTGAGGATGCGAAACAAGACGGCGGGCCATGTCTTGACATACGCCGCGCACGGTCTTTTCCGCTTCGCTCGAGGTGCGGATTTCCAATGGGCTCATGGAATTCTCCTCGGTTTGTATGGTTGAGCTGGGTGTTCCCAGCCTTATGCATACGGCCCCGCCGAAACGGAATCGGCGCTTTGTCCTGTGAGCGCGCATGCTTATACAAAGTATAACAACGGTCAAGGGCGAGCGGGGTTGGTTTACCGACGAGCGGCAATAAAATGAAATTGCACCCATGGAAATCGGATACCCATGGGTGCAATTGTCCGCTATAAGGTTGCGATTTTAGTGTTGGTTCTCTTCCAGGAATTGCTCCATGCCGGGAAATGCCTTGATGGAACGATCGAATACGCCCATCAAGTAGGCAAGCGTTAGCCCGTAGTTGGAAACCGGCACGCCCGCGTGTACGCATGCTTGAATGCGGGAGAGTACGGCGCGACGGTTGAAGGTACAGCCTCCGCAGTGAATTACCAGGTCGTAGCTTGAAAGATCTTCTGGAAAATCTACGCCTCGCACGTTTTCGATAGTAAGTCCTTGCCCGATGCGGGCGCGAAGCAGACGGGGGATCTTCACCGTGCCGATATCCTCTTCGATGGGGTGATGGGTACAGGCTTCCGCGATAAGCACGCGGGAGTTTTCCGTGAGTTCACCAATGGCGAGCGTTCCTAGGGCTTGGGTGGGTAAGTCTCCCTTGAAGCGGGCAAATGCAACGGAAAAGCCGGTGAGGGGGACGTTTTCCGGCACGATCGCAGCCACTTTGTCGAACGCCTGGGAATCGGTAACTACCAATGCGGGTGGCTCTTTCAGCGCTGCCAATGCGCGCGGCAGCTCCTTATCGGTGACGCAAAGCGAAAGGCAACGGGAATCCAGCAAATCGCGAATAGCCTGAACTTGCGGCAGGATAAGGCGCCCTTTCGGCGCTTCTTTGTCGATGGGGATAACCAAGATAACCACCGAACCCGGCTCAACGATATCTCCGATGATTTTCGGATCGTTCACGAATTCCTCGGGCGCGTTGTCGAGCAGTGCTTGACGCAGCTCAAGCACCCCTTCTTGCTTTGCCGCGCACATGCAAACCAGGGGTTTCTGCTGAAGGCTATGGGGAAGGGCTCTGCGGCATGCTGCGGTAAGCGCTTCTTGTTGGAAGTCGATGACGGTCCCCCGTGGTGTGCGGATTTCGGCTGGGTCCGGTGGGTCGGACTCGGGATCCCGAGCGTTAGTGGGAAGCAAGTCCGTTTTGTTGCACACTATGATGAAGGGGACGCTTCGGCTGGAAAGCTGAGCGGCTATCTCTTCTTCGTAGGGGCCCCAGATGCCTGCCTCGGTTACGATAACGCCCATATCGCAACGGTCGAATACCTTTTTGGTTCGTTGCGCGCGCAGTTCGCCAACGGTTTCCTGGTCATCATCGATGCCTGCGGTATCGATGAATAGCACAGGGCCTAAGGGCAGGAGCTCCATGGGCTTGTCCACTGGGTCTGCGGTGGTGCCTGCGACAGCAGACACTATGCTGGTTTGCTGGTTGGTGATGGCGTTCAGGACGCTTGATTTTCCCACGTTGCGTCGCCCGAACAGGCCGATTGCCATACGCATGCCCTTGGGGGTACGCATGAGTGCCGGGCCGCTTTCGGCGAGAAGAGGCGTGCCTGTGGAAGATGATTGTGGCGTTTGCCCCTGTGGGTGGCTGTTTTGTACGATGCCCATACGAACCCTTTCCCGTGCGTCTTTCTAGGAATGTTCCCATTGTATTGTTTCGTTTCTTTAACAGATTATGGTGCCGTTTGTAGATGAGCGTGGTTTCTGGTGAGCGGGCTGTCTCAATTAGCAGTAGATTAGACACAGTTGCGCATACGTGCGATAACCATATCTTCGGCAAAGGTGATGCCCGTTTGCTTTTGCCGTTTGTTTTTATAAAGGCAAAGCGAAAGAAGAACTAATGACGGAATTCCGCTACGATCCGAAATCGCTTCGCGCCGACGAGTTCATCAACGACGCGGAGATCCTCGATTCCATCGCCTACGCTGATGCGCATAAAGATGATATCGAGTTGTGCCGCCGCATTTTGGGCAAGGCACGTGCCAACCTGCATCCTTCCGCAGATCATGGTGCGGTTATAACCCATCGCGAGGCAAGCGTTCTTCTGGCGTGCGAAGATCCGCAGATCAATAAGGAAATCAAAGAACTGGCGCACCAGATTAAGCTGGCCTATTACGGTAATCGCATTGTTCTTTTTGCGCCGCTGTATCTTTCTAACTACTGCGTGAACGGCTGCCTGTATTGCCCGTACCACGCAAAGAATCGCACCATTCCCCGCAGGAAGCTCACTCAGGAAGAGATTCGCGCTGAGGTTATTGCCTTGCAAGATATGGGTCACAAGCGCTTGGCCATCGAGGCGGGCGAAGATCCGAAACACAACCCCATCGAATACATCCTGGAAAGCATGGAAACCATCTATTCCATCAGGCATCGAAATGGTGCTATCAGGCGCGTGAACGTAAACATTGCAGCAACTACGGTGGATGAGTACCGCATGCTGAAGGAAGCGGAAATCGGTACGTATATCTTGTTCCAGGAAACGTACAACAAGTCGGGTTACCAGGAGCTGCATCCTACGGGTCCCAAAAGTGATTACGATTGGCATACCGAAGCGATGGACCGCGCCATGGAAGGCGGTATCGATGACGTGGGGCTGGGCGTTCTCTTCGGTCTTCAGGGGTATCGTTACGAGTTCGCCGGCTTAATCATGCACGCCGAGCATCTTGAGGCAGTGCATGGCGTAGGCCCCCACACCATAAGCGTTCCGCGCGTTAAGCCCGCGATGGACATCGACCCCGAGGTGTTCGATAACGGCATTCCCGACGAGATGTTCGAAAAGATCATTGCCCTTATTCGCATCACCGTGCCCTATACCGGCATCATTATCTCCACGCGTGAAAGCGAGCTGGTGCGCGAACATGCCCTGCAGTATGGCGTAAGCCAGATTTCCGGTGGGTCCCGTACCAGTGTCGGTGGTTACAACGAGCCTGAGCGCCCGCACGATACCGAGCAGTTCGACGTGTCGGATCAGCGCACGCTCGATGAGGTTATCAGCTGGCTGATGGACAACAACCACATCCCCAGCTTTTGCACAGCGTGCTATCGCGCCGGCCGCACCGGCGATAGGTTCATGAGTTTCTGCAAGAACGGCGAGATCCTTAACTACTGCCATCCAAATGCCCTGATGACGCTTACGGAATACTTGGCCGATTACGCTACCCCTGAAACCAAGGAAAAGGGCCTTGCCATGGTGAAGCGCGAACTGCTGAACATTCCCAACGAAAAGACGCGTCTCATTGCCGAGCGGCACGTTGGTGAGATTCTTGCAGGAACGGGAAACGATTTCAGGTTCTAAAGAGCGATAAAATGAGTTGCGGGCCGGCACTTGCCAGCCCGCATTTTCATTTCATAAAGTCCAATGGGGACAGGTACATTTGGTTTTTCATTTCATAACGAAAGAGGTGCACTATGCAGGTAGCCGAGGAAGATATCGAGGCATTTGTTGCGGAGCAATGGCCGGCATTTTTAGCTGATGCTGAACGCTTGATTTCCATTGACAGCTCGCTTGATGCTGAACATGCGGCACCTGGTGCGCCTTTCGGCCCGGGGCCCCGTGCGGCGCTTGACGAAGCGCTTGCCATTGCGCAGCGCATGGGGCTGGAACCCCATGATGGAGATGGGTATGCCGGTTTTGCTGATTTGCCGGGCGAAAGCGGGCAGCAGATTGGCGTTATCGGCCATGTTGATGTGGTTCCTGCTGGGGAGGGTTGGGATTTCAATCCGTTCAGCCTCACACGCAAGGAAGGCGTGCTTGTAGGGCGCGGGATTTCCGACGATAAGGCGCCTCTGCTCACGGCGTTGTATGGCTTGAAATTCTGGCTTGATCGCGGTGCGAACCTGCGCCATGCGGTGCGTTTCATTTTTGGTTGCAACGAGGAATCGGGTATGGGCGATGTCCCTTACTACTTGGAGCAGAACGATGCCCCTGATTTCCTGTTCACCCCCGATGCTGATTTTCCCTTGTGCTATGGCGAGAAAGGGCAATTTGGAGCAACGATAACCTCTGGGATCATCGAAGGCGCCATTGCCTCCTTTGCGGCTGGAACGGCTCCCAATGCGGTGCCTGGTATAGCACGTGCTGTGGTTTGCGTTGATGCAGGGAGTCTGCCAAAGGCCGATCGCATAGAAGTTTCCCCTTGCAAAGAGGGGGCCATTGTTACTGCAACGGGTATTGCGGGGCATGCGTCGCTTCCTGAAGGTACGTTGAATGCTATTGGTATCCTGTGCCGCTACCTTCTTTCTGCTGGCGTGTGCTCTAGCAAAGAAAATGGATGGTTGCAATTTGCTGCCAGCATGGCTGAATGTACCGATGGTGCAATTGCCAACGTTGCCTGCTCAGATGCTGATTTTGGCAATCTGACCAGCGTTGTTGGCATGATGAACAAGATCGATGGAGCTTTTGCCATGACCGAGGACATTCGTTTCCCCGCGGCAATTACGGGCGGTGAGCTCAGTGCTGCATTTGAGGCGTTGTCGCATGCCCAAGGCGCTTCGCTTGCCGTTACCGCATGCAAGGATCCTTTTGTGGTGAACCCCGATACGGCCCCCGTTCGCGCGCTCATGGATGCGTATTGCTCCACCACGGGCAAGCAGGTGCGTCCTTTCACCATGGGAGGCGGTACCTATGCTCGCGAGTTCTCCAATGCCGTAAGCTTTGGCCCCGCAGAAGAAGGGGCGTATCCCGTGCCGAGTTGGGTAGGGGGTATGCATGCTGCCAACGAGGGCATTGCCGAAGAAGAGCTGAAGCGTGCTTTGCGCATTTATATCAGGGCGTTCGGCAATCTTGCGGAAGTGGAGGATCTGCACAAATAAGCCTGTTTTTATGGCGGAAAACGCCTGGCTGCAGGATGGGCGGTTGTATAAAGCGCTACCGTCAAGCAATTTGCGACACCCCCGAAAGCGCATGCCATTTGGGAAACCAAATGAAGCGGCATCCGTTTGTGGCGGATGCCGCATCTTCGCTTACCGATGGCGCGCTATATGCCTTCGATGCTTATGCTGCGCCAATCCCCTTGGGCGGTTGGCGCGTCGATGGAGGCATATCCTATGCGGCGGGCGTAGCGGTAGGCTTCAGTGATGTT
>OGQV01001131.1_pt1 | contig 20785 bp, 16 predicted proteins | sample 1553311 | NCBI WGS metagenome assembly OGQV01 (sample SAMEA2579976, study PRJEB22360) | human gut metagenome
CATCTTTGGTCATTTTGGTATCGTATAATACTTCATCTGGTATTTTTATCGCAATACTACACATATAAACACCTCTTTCTATTATAATGTATCATTAATTATATCTCAGTTACATGATAACATAATAAGCGCAAGATTAAAAACATTTATTTAAATTTCTGTCACAACGTAAGGTACGTAAGCCGGGGACTGAGGGGATACACGTACTTTAGCAGGAGTGCATAGCGAAGCGACTTAGATACTGTAGAAATTATGCCCATGAAGCACAGAAACGCACCTGCATGGATGCAGGGGCGAGGAGAACCGCGCCATGGACGGCGCGTTTCGACGGTTTCGTCAGGCATAGAAGAGCTAAGAGCATAATTTCGTACAGAATCTTAGGCGCTAAGCGTAACGATGGCGAAAGTACGTGTATCCCCTCAGTCCCCGGCTTACGTACCGACATATACAAAACGCGCAAAAGTTGCGCACAAAAGCGCGCACATAAAACCCTTTTTGTGAAAAATGCTTGAAAACAAAAGTTAAAAAATGTCGAAATTGCACATTGACATAATCACAATACTGTAATATACTAAGTTCAGAACAAACGGTTGCGCGCAAAACGCACCTAAGAAATAAATCAAATTACAAGCAAATGGAGGAAACAAAGGATGGACAAATTTATTGTTAACATCATTCACCGCCCTGAGATGGTGCCTGAGTACTCAGCAACAGTGACAGGACAGGGAAAAGAAGAGGATATTGGAGATAAGAAGCTTATCACAGAGTCACTCGACATCTTCAAGACACAGCAGAGACTTGCACATGAGGCGGGACTCAAAACTACAATCCAGATGACATATGCTTCACTTTTTAATGATGAGGCAGTAGAGCTTGCAAAGCAGGATCACGAGAAATACGGTGATGAGATAGCACTTTCACTCCTTGGACTTCCATGTGAGGAGTTTAGAGAGAAGTATAAGACAAAGGATTTCTGTATCTGGATGTTCTCAATGGAGGACAAGAAAGCTATCGTAAATGATGTTTTCGAGAAATTCCATGACAGATTCGGTTTCTATCCTGAGTCAACAGGCTCATACTATATGGATGCAGACCTTACAAACTACATCAAAGAAAAATACCCAATGGTAAAATGTGCAGTTGCAACATGTTGGGAGGAAGGTCCTAAGGCATACCACACATGTAACAACTCATGGTACACACTCTTCGACGGAGGCCCATGGGCACCATGGATTCCATCAAAGCAGAACACACATGCGCCAGCAGCAAATAAGGAAGAGGATAGCGGAATCGTAGCAATTCCACATCTCTCACGTGACCTTATCGCCTGCTATGACGGAAACGGCTCAAACTTCGGCACACATCCACAGAATGTGCTCCGTGGAATGATTTACGATACAAAGACATGGGAGTATCCATATCTTTACAACCTTATCGACCAGTACAGAGACCTTGCAAAATACAATAACGGATATTCATACAACATGATGTTCGTAGGACCTGGCTGGATGAACAAGATGGGACGCTGGGAGCAGCCATATGAGCTTCTCTTAAAGTCATACACAGACGGCTGTAATTACTATGGCAAGTTAAAGAAAGAGGGTAAGCTCATCGACATGACAATGTCAGAGTTCGCTGATTACTTCAGAGAGAAGAAGGGTGTCAACGCAGGTAACTATAATGAGCCTGAGTGTGCACCATGGAGAGATATCCTTTACGGCTCAGACAAGCAGCTCTTCTGGTACTGTGACCCATACATGAGAGCATGTGTGAACATGGATCAGGGTGGAGCAATCGTAGACCTTCGTCCATACGTTGCAAAGCTTGAGTGGCCGGTAGGAATCGGAACAAAGCATGTACAGGATGCATCTTATCCATTCCTTATTCAGGAGAAATACAGAGCAGGATACTTTACACACTATGCGGGAGCAGGAACAGTAAGAAGTGCCAAGCTTTCACACAACGGTGAGGAGGTTGACCTGTGTCTCTGTCCTACACACAGCCATTTTTCAGAGGAAGTTATTGATGGCAAGAAGACAAGAATCCTTACACTTGATCCTGTAGATATTGAGTTTTATGATGTTAAGCTTACTCTTCAGACAAAGGAATACTTTGAGGAGGGCTCATCAAACATCAAGATTGAGCGTAATATCCTTAGCATGAGTGATCCAAATGCAGAGGTTTATCTCGATGAGTACATCACAGCATGCTACGGAACAACAGAGTATCCTGAGGATATGACTGGCATCACACTTACATGTGAGGGAGAAAACCCACAGACAATTAATTATGAGTACAAGTGTCGTGATGCAAAGGTTGACGGAGCAACTGCAGTAAGCGCAGTAATTCCTGCCATCCAGACAAAGGTTTCACTCACACCATCTGCAAAGGCAGAGGGATACATTGAGGAAGGATATGCATTCTCTCCAATGTTCAAGCTTGGTTACAAGAAACAGATTAAAGACAAGGAGGTATTTGCAACATGGCTCAACTTGGAAAAGGCAAATTAAATTACAGATGTCCTTTATGTTTTATGAGGGATCTTGATATTGATATGTTCTATAATAAGGAAACCGGTATTTATAGCTGCATCCGCTGTCAGTTCAGAGGTACAGAGGAAGAGGTGCTTCAGGGCAACGAGGACGTCCGCAAGAAGTACAAGGCTATGTACAAGAGATTCGACAAGTTCGATTTTGATTAAAGTAGTGATTGGTACGCTGCTGCTATAATAGCAGCAGCGTATTTTGCATTTCGCTACAAAGGAGAGTATATATGGCAAAGAGAAAAAAAGACACGATGGAATTCAGATTCTATGAGCTGCCACAGGGAGAGTCGGCACTCGTGCTGTGCGGAGAATCATGGAAGAGAGTGTATGGTCATGAGGAATTTCACCTGCATTTCCATAATCTGCTAGAGATAGGCATCTGCCGCGAGGGCGATGGAAATATGTATCTGGATGAGGATATTTACCAGTATCATGACGACGATATCACATTTATACCTGAGAATTTTCCACATGTTACAGTCAGCTATGGTGAGGTGGTGAATTTCTGGGAGTATATTTTTATTGACATACGTTCTGTGATAGAAGAGATGTTCCCAAACAATACAGCATTCCAGAATGAGGCAGTTACGACTATATCAAAAAAAGCGTTTATGACTAACGTGTATCAGAGCCCGGCTATGGCTGAGTATATAAATGCCATAATAAGGGAAACCCGTGAACACAAGATTTATTGCCAAAGGACGGTAAAGCTCCTTGTTCAGGGAATTGTAATAGAGCTGTTGCGCAGGTATGATGAGCTTCCGGAGGAGGATAATAATATCGTGAAGGGTACCAATATGTCACAGATAGCCACAGCACTTGACTACATGAATAAGCATTACAGCGAATCGATAAAGGCAGGGGAGCTTTCGGAACTATGCAACATGAGCGAGACTCATTTCAGGAGACTGTTTGAATCATACATCAATATGCCGCCTATGGAGTACCTGAATCTGATAAGAGTACAGAAGGCGTGCGAGCTTATGAAAAAAACAAATGAGCCTATGGAGCTTATTGCACAAAAGTGTGGATTCACAACCCAGTCAACTTTTAACCGTAATTTCCGCAAATTTTTGGACACTTCGCCATATCAGTGGAAGATAAATCCTGAAAATTATGAGCATAAGCTGCTGAATTTTAGGATATCTGCACTAAAGGGATGGTAGAAAATACATGCCTTCGTCTTATAAGAGGGCTTTGTGTTTAAAACAGACATGTATCAAATAATAAATACAGTAGACAGGAGTGTATAAAATATGAGTAATTTTGATTCAAATATCATTAAGAATCCGGAAATATTTGAGCAGAACAGACTTGCGGCTCATTCGGATCATGTGTGCTATAAAAATGAACTGGAGAAAATTAAAGGGAAATCAAGCCTGAGATATGATATGAACGGCTTATGGAAGTTTGCATATGCAAAGAATCAGTCCCTGGCTCCTTGTGGCTTTGAGGCAGCTGATTATGATTGCAAAGGCTGGGATGAAATCAGGGTTCCGGCACATATCCAGATGGAAGGCTATGACGTGCCAATCTATACGAATACCACATATCCGTGGGAGGCTGATGAGTTTATCAAGCCGGGCGAGGTACCTGAGATTTTCAATCCGGTTGCAAGCTATGTGAAGTATTTCACAATCCCTGAGAATATGAAGAACAAGAGGGTGTGTATTTCGTTCCAGGGAGTGGAGAGCGGTTTTGCACTCTGGCTGAATGGACACTATGTCGGCTACAGTGAGGACACATTTGATCCGTCTGATTTCGAGCTGACTGATTATATTGTCGAGGGTGAGAACAAGCTTGCGGTCAGAGTATGGAAATGGACATCAAGCAGCTGGTGTGAGGATCAGGATTTTTACAGATTTTCAGGCATTTTCAGAGATGTATTTTTGTATGCTGTTCCTTGTGCACATGTTGAGGATCTGTCAGTTGTTCCTACACTTAATGATACCTTTGACGAGGGCACACTTAGTGTGTCAATAAAGGCAGATGGTGATGGTGTTGCAAGTGTAAAGCTATATGAGCTGGGCGATTTGTCTGTGGAAAAATATGACAGGGCTAAGCTTTTACTGGAAGAGTTTGATATAGAGCTTAGAAATAAGGAAATTTGCGAGGGCTCATGTAATGTGAAAAATCCTCTGTTATGGAGCGCTGAAAAGCCGAATCTGTATGAGGTTAAAATTATAGTTAAAGATACGCATGGAAATGAGACCGAGTTTATCAGCCAGCTGGCAGGCTTCAGAAGATTTGAGATGGTAGACGGACTCATGAAGCTAAACGGTAAGCGTATTGTATTTAAGGGTGTAAACCGCCATGAGTTCAGCTCAATAACAGGCCGTGTGCCAAACCGTGATGAGGTGATAAAGGATATTGTCACAATGAAAAAGAACAATATCAATGCTATAAGAACAAGCCATTATCCTGATGATTCCATGCTCTATAAGCTTTGCGATATTTATGGAATCTATATGATAGCTGAGAACAATCTTGAGAGTCATGGCACATGGGAGGCATATAATAAGGGCTATGTTGACCTTGACTTTGTTGTGCCAAAGGACAAGCCACAGTGGAGAGAAATGATGCTGGACCGTGCCAACTCATGCTATCAGAGAGATAAAAATCATCCGGCAATCCTTATCTGGTCATGCGGCAATGAGTCGTTTGGCGGCAAGACCATATATGAGATGTCACAGCTTTTCAGACAGCTTGATAAGCATCGTCTGGTGCATTATGAGGGAGTATTTAGCGATAGAAGCTATAATGACACAAGCGACATGGAAAGCCAGATGTATACTCCGGCTGCAGGCATTGAAAAATTCCTGGCAGAGCATCCTGAGAAACCGTTTATCTGCTGCGAATATACACATGCAATGGGAAATTCCTGCGGTGCTATGCACAAATATACAGAGCTAACAGACCGCGAGCCTAGATATCAGGGTGGATTTATCTGGGATTATATCGACCAGTCAATCTATAAAAAGGACAGATACGGTAAGTGGTTCCTCACATATGGCGGAGATTTCGGCGACAGGCCTACAGATGGAGATTTCAGCGGAAACGGCATCTGCTACGGCGGAGAGAGAGAGGCTTCTCCAAAGATGCAGGAGGTGAAGTTCAATTATCAGAATATCTCGGTTGATTTTGACAGCGACTACATCTTTACAGTCACAAACAAAAATCTCTTTGTAAATACATCTGTTTTTGATGCTTTTGCCATTCTTCTTGCAGACGGTGAGGAGGTTTACAGGACAAAGCTTCAGATATCTGTTCCACCGATGGAGCAGGCAAGCTATGAGGTGCCGGTTACTCTTAAAAATTCAATGATTGATGTGGAAAAAGAGTACTGTATTGTGGTATCATTTGTATTGAAGGAAAACACCATCTGGGAAAAGGCAGGGTATGAGATTGCATTCGGACAGCATATGATAAAGAAGCCTGTAAGTGAGTATTCATGCGACAAATCAGTTGAGCTTGTTGTTGGAAACGGAAATATCCTTGTAAGAGGTGAGAACTTTAAGGCACTTTTCTCAAGAATGAATCTGGGAATGGTTTCATATGTATATGGTGGCGTTGAGATGCTTCCAAATACTATTCCACTGCCGAATTTCTGGAGAACACCTACCAACAATGATTCCGGCAACATGATGCCACAGCGCTATGCACAGTGGAAGATTGCCAGCATGTATGTGACCACCAGACAGAATCAGCGCTTTGCAGATACATCACCAAGGGTAGAAAAAAATGACAACAATATCGCCATCACATACACTTATTTCATGCCTACCACACCGCAGAGCTCATGCGAGGTGACATACAGAGTGTTTGGTGATGGAACAATCGAGACAACTCTGTCATATGACCCTGTAAAGGAACTTGGCGATATGCCGGAGTTTGGCATGATGTTCAAGCTGGATGCCGATTATGATACAGTGAAATGGTACGGACTCGGACCACAGGAGACATACGAGGACAGACAGCATGGCGGAAAGTATGGTGTATACGAGAATAAAGTGGCAGACAACATTGCTGAGTACCTCGTTCCGCAGGAGAGCGGCAACAAGTGCAGAGTAAGATATGCAAAGGTAATGGATAAGAAGGGCAGAGGCATGCTGTTCTTTGGTGATGAGCTTTCGTTCTCGGCACTGCCATATACACCACATGAGCTGGAAAATGCTACACATCACTTTGAGCTTCCACCTGTACACTATACTGTTGTCCGTGTGGCAAAGAAGCAGATGGGTGTAGGCGGAGACGACAGCTGGGGCGCACATACTCATCCGGAGTATCTGCTTGATGCCTCAGAGAAAATGGAATTCACATTCTGCTTCCGCGGAATATGATTAATCATAAATGATATAAGAATTAAGGAGAATTAAAATGTCAAAATTTATTAAGGGTATGGATTTATCAACCTTGCTCGAGCTGGAACGCTGCGGAGCAAAATACTACGAGGATGGAAAGGAGAAGGATATTCTTGACATCATGAAGGAGCATGATGTTGATACAATCCGTCTTCGTCTGTGGAACGACCCAAAATCAGAGGAGGGTGAGCCTTACGGTGCGGGTAACAATGACCTGGCTGAGACTATCGCTATCGGAAAAAAGGTCACAGATGCAGGCTTTGGAGTGCTTTTGAATTTCCACTACAGTGATTTCTGGGCAGATCCGGGAAAGCAGATTAAGCCAAAGGCCTGGAAGAATTTCGGTGTGGAAGAGCTGGAGCAGGCTGTATATGATTTTACACTTGAAAATCTGACAAAGATTATTGAGGCAGGTGTAAATGTCACAATGATTCAGGTAGGTAATGAGCTTTCAAACGGACTTTTGTGGCCTGAGGGAAAGGTACCTGACTACGATAATATAGCAAAATTTGTGAATGCCGGAATACGTGCCTGCCGCAAGGTAAATGCTGATATTCCGATTATGATTCACCTCGATAATGGTGGAAACAACGAGCTTTATGTCAGATGGTTTACAAACTTCATCGAAAGAGGTGAGGAGTTTGAGTATATCGGATTGTCATACTATCCTTTCTGGCACGGCTCTCTCGATCAGCTTGAGTTCAACATGAACGATATTGCAAAGCGTTTCAATAAGGACCTTATCATCGCTGAGGTATCCATGGGCTTTACAATGGACAGCTACCAGGAGTATGAGAAGCTTGCTGATTCTGAGCGCAAGGGTTATGCGACAAAACCGGAGCTTGTCGAGAAGATAGATTATCCTATGACTATTGAGGGACAGGCTGACTTTACAAAGGATTTCTTAAACAGAGTGGCAAATGTGGTGGATGACCACGGAAAAGGATTTTTCTGGTGGGAGCCTGCGTGGATTCCTGTACCGGGCTCAGGCTGGGCTACACCAGCTTCACTTAAGTACATGAATGATCCGGGACCATGCGGAAATGAGTGGGCAAACCAGGCACTTTTTGACTATGATGGCAATGTGCTGCCTGCACTTGATGTTATTAAGAATTTCAAAAAATAAAATAATAACATATGTAATTTTGTTGCATGATTTGATTTGTTATGTTGCATTTTCAGTCGGATGTATTGCAATGTAAAAATGTGCAGTTATAATAGAGTTATAAAGAAAAACGAAATATTTTAACTATCAATTTAACGCAAATACAATCAGCAAAGGAGAAGAAAAAATGATACAGCAGAACGTATTAGACAAATTCAAGGAGCTTTTTGGAGCAGATGGGGATATCAGAGTATATTTTGCTCCGGGACGTGTAAATCTGATCGGTGAGCATACTGACTACAATGGAGGACATGTGTTCCCATGTGCACTCACCATCGGTACATATATGGCAGCAAGAAAGCGCGACGACAGGAAGCTTCGTTTCTACTCTATGAATTTTGATAATCTGGGTGTGGTTGAGTCATCACTTGATGAGTTTACACCTGATCCAAACGGACTTTGGATAAACTATCCAATGGGCGTTATGTGGGCCTTCGAGGGACGCGGAATGAAGCTTGAAAGCGGTCTTGATATTGTTTTATTCGGAAATATTCCAAACGGCTCAGGACTTTCTTCATCAGCATCTCTTGAGGTGGTTACAGGATATATGTTAAAGGATATTTACGGCTTTGACGTGACAAATCAGGATATTGCACTTATCGGTCAGTATTCAGAGAACAACTACAACGGCTGTAATTGCGGTATCATGGATCAGTTTGCATCTGCAATGGGCAAAAAGGACAATGCAATTTTCCTTGACTGCAATACTCTTGATTTCGAGTATGCGCCAATCGTTTTGGATGGTGCAAAGATCGTGGTTACAAACAGCATGGTTAAGCACAGCCTTGTAACCAGTGCTTACAATGACAGAAGAAATGAGAGTGCACAGGCGCTTAAGGATTTACAGACAGTATGTGACATCAAGACTCTCGGTGACCTGACAGATGAAGAGTTCGAGGCTCATAAGGATGCGATTAAGGATGAGGTTGCACGTAAGAGAGGCAAGCATGCGGTTTATGAGAACCAGCGTACCATCAAGGCTGTTAAAGCACTGAAGGAAAATGATATTGAGACATTTGGAAAGCTTATGAACGCCTCACATGTATCACTTCGTGATGATTATGAGACATCATGTCCTGAGGTTGACGTACTTGTTGATGAGGCATGGAAGATTCCGGGTGTTATCGGATCACGAATCACAGGAGGCGGATTTGGCGGCTGCACAGTCAGCATAGTAAAGGACGAGGCTGTTGATCAGTTTAAGGCAAACCTGACAAAGGCCTATGAAGACAAGGTTGGAAAGACACCTGAGTTTTATGTTGTTTCAATCGGAGACGGACCTAGCCGTCTGGCATAAAATTAGCAATATGAAATAACAGTAACGGATAAACAGGTTTTTCCCTACAATGATTAAGGAGCATGACATGATTCAGGAGAGAATATTAGAATTAGTAAAATATGGTCTTACAACAGGACTTGTTGACCCTGCTGATGAGGTATACACAGTAAACAGACTTCTCGAGGTACTCGGAGTGGACGATATCGAGGATGAGACATTTGAAAAGGTAGAGGCTCAGCCTGCATGGACGCAGGAAGAGGCAGAGGAGAAGCTTGAGGGTATACTCGAGGATATGATGACATATGCATATGACAATGGCATCATGAAAGAAAACAGCGTTGTATACAAGGATCTTTTTGATACAAAGCTGATGGGCTGCCTTGTAAATGCACCAAGCGTGATCAGAGCCCGCTTTAAGGATTTATACGACAATGAGTCTTCACTTGCGGCAACCGATTATTTTTACAAATTAAGCTGTGACAGCAATTATATCAGAAGACAGCGTATCAAAAAGGATATGAAATGGACCACAGACACAGAGTATGGCACACTTGATGTGACAATCAATCTCTCAAAGCCTGAGAAGGATCCAAAGGCAATTGCTGCCGCTAAAAATGCAAAGCAGAGTGCATATCCAAAGTGCCAGCTTTGTAAGGAAAATGAGGGCTATGCAGGCCGCGTAAACCATCCTGCAAGAGAAAACCACAGAATTATCCCTGTTACAATAAACAACAGCCAGTGGTTTTTCCAGTACTCACCATATGTATACTACAATGAGCACTGTATCGTGTTCAATTCAAAGCATACACCGATGAAAATCGAGCGTGCCACATTTGGAAAGCTGCTTGATTTTGTGACACAGTTTCCACATTATTTTGTAGGCTCAAATGCAGATCTGCCAATCGTTGGAGGCTCTATCCTAAGTCACGACCATTTCCAGGGCGGACACTATACCTTCGCTATGGCAAAGGCTCCGATAGAGAAAGAAATCACATTCAAGGGCTACGAGGATGTCGAGGCAGGTATCGTAAAATGGCCTATGTCTGTTATCAGAATCAAGTCAGCAGACAAAGATAAGCTTATTGACCTTGCAGATAAGATTCTTCTTGCATGGAGAGGCTATACAGATGAAGAAGCATTTATTTTTGCAGAGACAGATGGAGAGCCACACAACACTATCACACCTATAGCAAGACGTCGTGACGGAGACTATGAGCTTGACCTTGTGCTCAGAAACAACATCACCACAGAGGAGCATCCGCTTGGCGTATATCATCCGCATGCCCACCTTCATCACATAAAGAAGGAGAATATCGGACTTATCGAGGTAATGGGACTTGCAGTGCTTCCGGCCAGATTAAAGGGTGAGATGGCAGAGCTTAGGAATGCAATCCTTACAGGAAAGGATCTGCATTCGACTGAGACTCTTGCATCACATGCTGACTGGGCTCTTAAGTTTATGACTAAGTATGATAAGATTGATGAGTCTAATATTGATGGTATCATCAATGAGGAGATTGGACTTGTATTTAAAGAAGTGCTTGAGTGTGCAGGAGTGTACAAGTGCACTGATGAGGGACGTGCAGCGTTCCAGAAATTTATAGATGCGGTAAATGCATAAGATTTTCAATTATCTTTTTATAATGCGGAAAGCACTGGCGAACCATACTATAGTATGATTCGCCGGTGCTTTCCTCGGTTGTGAGATAAACTGATTTTTAAAGGACCTGTTAAAGCCATTATTGTTAATGACTTTTTACTAAAGATGTGTCATTAGGATGAAATTACCGTTTTTGTAGCTTATGCAGGCAGTGGATGAATGCAGGCACCAGGAAGGCATCTGCGAATATCCATGCGAGTGGGCTTGCAAAGCAGGCGGCAGAAAAGCCGAATATCGGTACAAATACAAGTCCGATGAGCGAACGCGCAATCATTTCTGCTACTCCTGCAAACATTGCAAAACCTGAAAAGCCCATGCCCTGTATGGTGAAACGGACTGTGTTTACCAGAACGAGCGGGATGTAGAAAAATGCATTTGTCAGCAGAAACTGATGAGCCTGTGCGACAACCTCTGTTTCGCTTGGTGATACAAACAGGTAAATCAGATAGTTGGCTATAAACAGCAGTGCCACAAAAATCAAAACCGAATAGATCGATCCTATCACTGAGGCTGAAATAAGCCCCTTCTTTACACGTTCAAATTTGGCTGCGCCGACATTTTGTCCACTGTAGGTGGCCATTGTGGAGCCGAGTGCGTCAAATGGACACATCATAAACATTGAAATACGGCTTGCAGCGGTCATTGAGGCAACTGCGATGGAGCCTAAGCCGTTTACGGCAGTCTGCAGTATGACGCTGCCTATAGCGGTTATCGAATACTGAAAGCCCATAGGAAGTCCCATGATCATCAGATTTTTGACATATGAAGAGTCAAGCTCCAAATCGTCTCTGCTTACATGCAGCAGAGGCACATTTTTTGCTATGTAAATGATGCACAGCACTCCTGATATACCCTGTGACAGTACGGTTGCAAAAGCCGCTCCAAACACGCCCATGTTAAATACCAGAATGAAAAGTAAATCAAGACCGATATTTAGAACAGCCGCGATTATAAGGAAAATAACAGGTATGACCGAGTTGCCGAGAGATCTCAGATATCCTGACAGCAGATTGTACAGTATTGTGGCAGGAATGCCTGCAAATATGACAATCAGATACTGGTAAGCGAGGTCGTAAATGTCGCCTGGCGTATTCATCCAGGTCAGAATGTGACCGCAGAGAAGCACAGTGAGTGCCGTCATGATTATTGCGATAATTACAGAGACAATTCCTGCATTTCCTACATATTTTTTAAGTCCTTTTTCATCCTTGGCACCAAAGCGCTGGGCTATAGGAAGCGAAAAGCCGGCACACACACCCTGGCAGAAGCCGATGATGAGAAAGCAGATGCTTCCGGTAGAGCCGACTGCGGCCGAAACACTTAGAAAACGGCCGACGATTATAGTATCCATAAGGCTGTAAACCTGCTGGAAAAGCATTCCGAGAAGCAGTGGAAGGGAAAAGCCCAGAATGAGCCCGGTAGGAGAACCTACAGTGAGATCCTTTGAATTATTTTTAGTCATTATTTATAATCCCCCTTGATTAAAAATAGATAAAAATATATATAAAAAATAGTGATCAAGTGTAATATACAACCTTTACAAACATAAGTAAATGAGGTAAAGTTAAATTGTTAGCATTTTTTTGGGTGCATATTTTAAAGTGAATAAAAACGCTGATTTTATGTTTGATATCATGTTTTTTTGAGAAGAAAATTGAATAATCAGTAAATATGTATGGGCTGACATATAATTAAATTTGGAGGAAAAGAATGAGAGACTGGGAAAATAACATTCGAAGGGTTGTACCTTATACACCGGGAGAACAGCCAAAGAATACCTGTGTTATTAAGTTAAATACAAATGAGAATCCATATCCGCCAGCGCCGGGAGTGAAGGAGGTTTTAAGTAATTTCAATACAGATGATTTAAGACTGTATCCTGACCCAAGGGTTGATAAGCTGGTAAATGCAATTGCGGATTTCTATAAGATAGACAGCTCGAAGGTGTTTGTCGGAGTTGGCTCTGATGATGTACTTGCCATGATTTTCATGACATTTTTCAATTCAAAAAAGCCGATACTGTTTCCTGACATTACATATTCATTTTATGATGTGTGGGCAGATATGCTTCGAATCCCTTATGAGCAGCTTCTATTGTCTGATGATTTTTCAATAGTACCATCAGATTACTATAAGGCAAACGGCGGAGTAGTATTTCCAAACCCTAATGCTCCGACAGGAAAGCTCATGCCTCTTGATGAGATAGAGGATATAATAGAGCACAATCAGGATGTAATTGTCGTAGTAGATGAGGCATATGTGGATTTTGGCGGGGAGAGTGCGCTGCCGCTCATTGACAAATATGATAATGTCATCGTGGTACAGACATTCTCGAAATCACGCTCGCTGGCAGGCTCAAGAGTTGGTTTTGCCATGGCAAGTCCTGTGCTTATCAAGTATCTGAATGATGTGAAATATTCGTTCAATTCATATACCATGGACAGAATCACAATCGAAGCAGCTACAGCAGCTGTAAAAGACAGAGCATACTTTGAAGAGACCACAGCAAAGGTTATAAAGACACGTGAGTGGACAAAGAAAGAGCTTAAGAGACTTGGCTTTACATTCTGTGACTCAAAGAGCAACTTTATATTTGCAAAGCCTGCAAATGTTTCTGCAACAAAGCTTTTTGAGGACCTTAAGGCAGACAATATATTTGTCAGACATTTCAGCTCACCTGAGCGAATCAACGACTATCTGCGCATATCCATAGGAACTGATGAGCAGATGCATACATTAATTAAATTTTTGGAGAATTATTCATGTTAAAAAAATATATTTACATCTTTTTAATTTCAATGGTACCACTTATTGAGCTCAGAGGAGCAGTTCCGGTTTCGCAGGTGATGGGGCTGCCGATAGTGCCATCATTTATCGTTTGTATCATTGCAAATATGCTTCCGGTCCCAATTATTTATCTTTTTGCAAGAAAGGTGCTCATCTGGGGAGCTGACAAACCGGTCATTGGAAGGTTCTTTAGCTTCTGCCTTGAAAAAGGAGAGAAGGGCGGTAAGAAGCTTCAGGCAAAGGCCGGAAGAGGTCTGTTTGTTGCACTTTTACTTTTCGTAGGTATCCCACTTCCGGGAACAGGTGCATGGACAGGAACACTTGCTGCAAGTATCCTTGATATGGATTTCAAGTCAACAGTTGCCGCTGTCATGCTTGGAGTACTGCTTGCCGGCATGATTATGATGATGGTAAGTCTGGCAGGTGTGACTATATTCCTGTAGAATTTATGGGATGCTCAGGCAATGATTGATTAACAATGCGTTTTCTTCGGCCCTTATTAAACAGTACAAATCCGGTCACCAGTGAAACAATTGTAACAACAATCACAATCACAAAGACCACTACACTATTACCGGGATCAGGGAAAAATCCTGAAAGTGTGCCCCAAAGGTTGAAAAGCAGATGAAGCCCCATAGAGTAGTATATCGAGCCACCGCGTTCGCAGACATATCCGAGCACGATGCCAAGTGCAAAGGCATATATGCCCTGAATCCAGTTGAGATGGAACAGTCCGAAAAGTGCAGCCTGCATCAGATTGGCAAGAGCAAATGGCAAAGCCTTTCTGGCACAGCGCATGGTCACACCGCGGAATATAAGCTCCTCACAGATTGGCGCCAGTATTACAGAATAAAGTACTGTTACAAAGGTGGTATCTGTGATGCCTGATGTCTCAAAAAGCTTATTGTACTGCTGCAGCCAGTCGGGACGGATGTAGCCGGTTAAGTTAGCGATGAAATTGGCAGCAAACTGTGTACCCGGCACGAGTATGACGATTGCCACAATCATCATGGGATTGAAGGTTTTCTTAGGGGATGGAAGAAAATTACCTTCGTATCTGGCATAGTACCACATGCCAAAAATCGCAATGGTAATGAGTGCATAGATGACCATAATCATCATGTTAAAATTTACAGAGGTAAATGTCTTTTCAAGGCGGTCCGATACGTTTGCAGACGGAAAAGCAAGCTTTCCGACAAAACCCTGTCCAAACACTCCCATTCCCATCATAAAGAATAAGGCGATAGTCTGAATTGCCTCAACTGCAAGCAGTGGGACAAATGTGTAAAAGAAATATCCTACTTTTTTCATTTTCAATTTACTCCATTCTGATTTATTAGGCGATAGTAACACTAGTATAACATATCATAATTTAATTGCAAGAAAGCTGTTTACTTTAAAACTTTAATATGTTAAAATTAAATGTAAATAAATCGCATGAAAAAGGAGAACACGATGAGCAAGAATCTTAAAACAGAAGCAGTAGACCATTTGTTTGATGCTATTTTGTGTCTCAAGGATAGAGCAGAGTGTTATACATTTTTTGAGGATGTTTGTACTGTAAATGAGCTTTTTTCTCTATCACAGAGATTTGAAGTGGCAAAGATGCTTAGAGAGCAGAAGACATATCTTGATATAGCAGAAAAGACCGGGGCTTCCACAGCCACAATCAGCCGTGTGAACAGATCCTTAAACTACGGCAACGATGGATATGATATGGTTTTTTCACGCATGGAGGATGGCTCTGACAAAGAGGATTAGTTTATCATAGGGGAAAGAAAAACAGGCTCGTTAATTTGAGCCTGTTTTTTTAGAAGCCTCTTTTTCTTCATTTAGATCGTCAATCATGCGCTCAATCAGCATTTTCTTGATGTAGACATCAAAGCTCAGCATGCAGATAAAGCTGAATGTGTGAAGAAATTTCTGATCCTTATCAGGAAAATCCTCAAATGTCTCACCGGCAATCTTGTATTTCTTGCCGAGATCCTTTAGGAGCTTCTGCGATTCCTCCGCCTCTAAGCTGAAAACCTCAGTATAGACATCCTGCATCGTAAATCCGTCATCGTTGCCGAAATACTTCTCGGTAAGGGGATTAAGAATTGAGCGGATATCGTTGATACTTAATATATTTTTGAAATAATATATAAAAAGCAGTGTGAGCACATGCTCCTTAGAATACTTTTTCTTGTCCGGAGAAGGGAGCAGATTGTTTTTGGCATAGTTGTTTATCATTGTCTTTGTAAGGATTTTGTCGCTTTCATAGCGCTTTGATGCAGCGAGCTGCTCGTCCATGAAGGTTGTGACCTGATCCATGTACAAATCAATGTTTGGTATATCCTCCAGCTTTATGTAATCTATTGATTTAAGCTGTTTTAATAATTCTGATAAAAAATCTTTAACGTCATTCTCCATATCATCACCTCAGACTTTTATTATATAGTATTGAAAACTATATGACAAGTTTTTTTTGAATTTTCTCATATTGGGTTGTGCAAAACATATGTTTGTGGTATGCTGTAGATAAATTATTTTTGTATTTATGGTTTGTGTGCCTGTAATAAGACTGGAGAATTGAGAGGAAAACAGATGAACTTGGATATGTTGAATGAACAGCAAAGGGAAGCCGTTTTGACCACAGAGGGACCGCTTCTTATTTTAGCGGGGGCAGGCAGTGGCAAGACCAGGGTTCTTACATACAGGACTGCCTACCTGATAGATGAGTGTGGTGTCAATCCTTACAATATCATGGCAATCACCTTTACAAACAAGGCTGCGGGAGAGATGCGTGAGCGAATTGATGATATGGTGGGCTATGGTTCGGAAAGCATATGGGTTTCTACCTTCCATTCGACATGTGTGTGTATACTGCGCAGGTATATTGACAGGCTGGGATATGACACGAATTTTACCATATATGATGCTGACGACCAGAAGGCTCTGATGAAGGACATCTGCAAGCGTCTTGAGATAGATACCAAGATGTATAAGGAAAAGATGTTTTTAAATGTCATATCATCGGCAAAGGATGAGATGATTGATCCGATAGAGTTTGAAAACCGCTTCACAGGTGACTTCGTGAAGCGCAAGCAGGCACTTGTATACAAGGAGTATCAGAATGCCCTAAAGCAGAATAACGCACTCGATTTTGATGATTTGCTTGTGAAGACAGTAGAGCTTTTTAAGCTGGATAAAGAGGTGCTGGATTACTATCAGGAGCGCTTCAGATATATCATGGTGGATGAGTATCAGGATACAAACACCGTGCAGTTTGAGCTTATCAGGCTTCTTGCCATGAAGTATAAGAATCTGTGTGTGGTGGGTGATGATGATCAGTCCATTTACAAGTTCAGAGGTGCCAATATCTACAATATCTTAAACTTTGAGAAGCATTTTGAGGATGCAAAGGTCATAAAGCTTGAGCAGAATTACAGGTCTACCCAGAATATCCTGGATGCCGCCAACAGCGTCATTTCCAACAACGTGGGTAGAAAGGACAAGCGCCTTTGGACTGACAACGGAGCCGGAGACAGGATTACATTTGAACAGCTTGAGAGTGGCTTCGAGGAAGCGGATTATGTGGCGCGTTCGATAGCGAGACTCGTGAGAAAGGGTGAGGCGCGCTATAAGGACTGTGCTGTACTTTACCGAACCAACGCACAGTCGCGTCTTTTCGAGGAGAAATTTATTGCTGCCAACATCCCATACAAGATTGTCGGCGGCGTGAATTTCTATGCCAGAAAAGAGATAAAGGATATCCTTGCATATTTAAAGACTATTGACAATGGCCATGATGACCTTGCGGTAAAGCGAATAATAAATGTGCCAAAGCGCGGCATCGGAGCTACAAGCATCAATAAGGTGACAGACTATGCTCTTGAGAAGGGGATAGATTTCTATACGGCACTGCGCTATGTCGATGAAGTGCCGGGAATGGCGAGGTCAGCAGGCAAGATAAAACCGTTTGTGATGTTTATACAGTCACTTCGTGCGAGAGCTGAGATGGATTCGGTTTCGCAGCTCATACAGGCAATAATCGATGAGACCGGCTATGTCGATGAGCTGAAGGCTGAGGGCACGGATGAAGCAGAGCAGCGTATTGAGAATATTGATGAGCTTATAAACAAGGCTGTTGATTACGAGCAAGGGGAGGAGAATCCTACTCTCAGTGGCTTTTTGGAGGAAGTGGCACTTGTAGCCGATATAGACGGTCTTGACGAAAACAGCGACTATGTGGTTCTTATGACTCTGCACAGTGCTAAGGGACTTGAGTTTCCGAATGTGTATCTGGCGGGTATGGAGGATGGTCTTTTCCCAAGCTATATGTCAATCATGAGTGATGATGCGACAAGCGAGATAGAGGAGGAAAGGCGTCTTGCTTATGTTGGCATCACGAGAGCCAAGGAGCATCTTACCATTACATCGGCGCGTATGCGCATGGTACGTGGAGAGACACAGTTCAACAAGGTATCGCGATTTGTGAAGGAGATTCCGCGTGAGCTTATGTCAGGTGAGGTCTATGAGCCAAAGCGCCGTGATGATGACATTGAAAGAAATTCACAGAGCACCTACAGAAAGGCTAAGGAGGCCTTCAAAAAGACACCTACATACGGCACAGAGTATGCGACCACCTTTAATACACAGCGTACAAGGACACCTGTCTACACGCCTGTGAGCAACCAGAAGTCTTTTGCCAGTGCTAATACCACCGGCGGCCTTTCATATAAGGTAGGAGACAGAGTATCACACATCAAGTTTGGCGCGGGAGAGGTCATGGCAATTGTAGAAGGCGGCAGGGATTATGAGGTCACTGTGGACTTTGACAAGGCCGGTACCAAAAAGATGTTTGCTTCATTTGCCAAATTGAAAAAAATTGACTAAAATTATTGTAATTTTTATAGGAAAATTGGATATAATATGCTATAATGGATTTAACAAATAGCATTTGACAATTACTTTTGGAAAAGGAGCGGATTGAATTATGAGTAAAGTTGAAGAATTATTAAAGGACAACAAGCTTGCAGAGAAGCTCAGCATGGCAAAGCTTAATGACCTTCTCAAAAAAGAAGAGGAAGACAAGAAGCCTTCCAAGGCTGTTATCATATTTGCCATCATTGGTGTATTAGTTGCAGTTGCAGCAGCGGCATATGGTATCTACAGATTTTTCACACCGGATTATTTAGATGATTTCGATGATGAGTATGATGATGAATTCGATGATGATTTCTTCGAGGATGAAGACGATGATGATGCTGAAGAGGAAAAAGAGGCACCAAAGACTAAAGAAGAGAAATAATCGTTTTTAGATAATGGGGGCTACATATGTAGTCCTCATTTTTCTTTATGTGTGAAGCAAGGCATTTGTAGTCAGGCATACAAAGGAATAATAAAGTATAAAGAGAGATAAGAATTACATGAAAAAAGGATTTAGAGGAACAGGAACCGTAGAAAGAGTAGACTTCCCAAACAAGGGAATAGCTGTTACAGATGACGGCGACAGAGTAATTGTGAAAAATACAATTCCGGGACAGAAGGTGGAATTTGTTGTAAATAAAGTAAAGCATCAAAGGGCAGAGGGCAGACTCATGGAGGTAATTGAGAAATCGCCTCTGGAGACAGAAGAGCCATGTCCTCATTTTGGAATGTGCGGGGGCTGTACATATCAGACAGTGCCTTACGAAAAGCAGCTTGATATGAAGCTTACCCAGGTGAAAAAGCTCATTTCGGATGCCATCGGCACTGAGGAAGAGTCAGGATATGATTTTATAGGGATACATGGAAGTCCGAAAAAGAGTGAATACAGAAACAAGATGGAATTTTCCTTTGGTGATGAGTACAAGGATGGCCCTCTTGCGCTTGGCATGCACAAAAGAGGAAGCTTTTATGACCTTGTGACAGTATCGGACTGTCAGATAGTGGATGAGGATTTCAGGACAATATTAAAGGCAACACTTGATTATTTTTCAAAAAACAATATTCCATATTTCCACAGAGCAACACACAAGGGCTATCTGCGGCATCTGCTTGTCAGAAAGGCAACAAAAACCGGTGAAATCATAGTCGACCTTGTTACTAGCACACAGACAGAGGGCTTCAATGAGGAGGAGCTGCTTGCAGGCTTTAGATATGAACTTTTGACCAGGCACTATGACGGCATATTCAATGGCGTTTTACACACAAAAAATGACAGCGTGGCAGATGTGGTCAAAAACGAGGGCACAGAGGTGCTCTACGGAGATTCATATTTCTACGAGGAGCTCTTAGGTCTGAAATTCAAAATCACACCATTCTCATTTTTCCAGACCAACTCACTAGGAGCGGAGGTGCTCTATGAGACAGCGAGAGAGTTCATCCTGGGAGGTGACAGGGATTCGCTAAACGGTAAAACAGTCTACGACCTCTACAGCGGAACCGGCACCATCGCGCAGCTTATGGCATCGGTGTGTAAGGAAGTAGTAGGTGTCGAAATAGTTGAGGAGGCAGTTTGCGCAGCAAAGGAAAATGCAGCTCTTAATGGTCTTGATAACTGTAAATTTATCGCAGGTGATGTCCTCAAGGTGCTTGATGAGATAGAGGAAAAACCGGATTATATAATTCTTGATCCACCACGAGACGGTATCCATCCGAAGGCTATTGGGAAAATCATAGAGTATGGTGTTGAGAATATGGTTTATATTTCATGTAAACCAACAAGCCTGGCAAGGGATTTGCAGATATTTATGGACAGAGGGTATAGGGTGGAGAAGATATGCTGCGTGGATATGTTTCCGAATACGTATCATATAGAGACAATAGTTGCACTACATCGGACCGATATGTAAGAATCCTTGATTTGCGCGAAGGCAACGAGGAGAGTTCCGAAGAAACAACTGGCTGTAAAGCCAGTTGTTTCTTCGGAATTTGACGAATGTACGCGATCTGAGAATTTCATAAAAATTCTCAGATTCAGGCACTTTGCGAGGTATATGAGTTTCACACCAACAGGTAAACA
>OGQV01001139.1_pt1 | contig 20712 bp, 15 predicted proteins | sample 1553311 | NCBI WGS metagenome assembly OGQV01 (sample SAMEA2579976, study PRJEB22360) | human gut metagenome
TAGCCGATATGGCGGCATTCACCTCCCACAGGTCGCTCCGTAGCTGGTCGCCCATCACAAGTATTACGAGCGGGGCCTTCTCCACGAACGCCGAACCGTAATCCCTCATCCGGGCTATCCGGCCGATAAGCTCCGGCTCCTCTACCACCATGAAACTGCTGCTGCGCGTATTTTTCGCAGAGGGCGCCGACAACGCAGCCTTCAGTATCCGGGTTATCGCCGCCTGTTCTACCGGTTCGCCGGTAAAACTGCGGACGCTGTGCCTCCGTTCCACCAATTCGAAAAACTCCATATTTCCTCCTTTTTCTCTCTCCACGCAGCATCCGCCCGACCCGCTTTGCAAATGCGGACCGCAGGACGGCAACCGCCGCGACAAGAGGCTGCAAACCCCCTGGACTATCTGATGACAAAGTTATAAAAACTTATGTCATATCTTTCATTCCGGCCGACCGCTTTCGGAACGGTCTCCCTAAGCATCGGAAAGCCAACAAGGATACCAAGCGTCGGGATTCGGAACAGAGGCACCCTCCCGCCGCAACGACCGGACACCGACACCGGACATAACGCCACGGTGTACCATGACAATGCACCGTCCGAATCTTCCCCATTGCCGACACTCCCCCGTATAGGGAAAGACCGGCCTATTCGAAGGATATCGTATAGGGCATCAGCGCCATCACTCCGTCCTCCCGGAGCGTACGGCTGAGCATATCGTAATGCACGAACGCCTCGCCGAGTTCGCCGTGCACGCAGGCCGCGGAGAAGCGCTGCATCCGTGCAGAGAACATCGAAAGGAATGCGGCGAACGAATCGGGTTCGGAAAGTATCTCGTACACCCGGAAATCGGCGGCGATACCGGCACGGTCAGCAGCCAGCGCCACCGCATCCGAAAGGCCGCCGAAACCGTCCACGAGGCCGTTCTTTTCAGCTTCCGTTCCGAGCCATACCCTGCCCTGACCTATCTCATCGACCTGCTCGAAGGTCATGTTCCGGCCTGCGGCCACATGCTCGACAAAAGTACCGTAGGTCTTCTCGACCTGCCCCTGCAGGAATGCACGTTCGGCCGGCATCAACGGACGCGCGACGCTGCCCATATCGGCATAAGCGTTGGTCTTGGCCACATCCACCGTAATGCCCACCTTGTCGCGCAGCGTCTTTTCCAGATTGAGTTTCATTCCGAACACACCGATGGAACCTGTCTGCGTGGTGCGGTCGGCGAGTATCACATCGGCCGGAGCGGAGATGTAATAACCTCCCGAAGCCGCCACACCGCCCATGGAGACCACAACGGGCTTCACCTCGCGGCAAAGTTCCATTTCGCGCCACACCACATCCGAAGCGAGAGCGCTTCCGCCCGGGGAATTGACCCGAAGTACGACCGCCTTTACACCGTTGTCCTCACGGGCCTGGGCTATCTGGTCGGCCAACGTGGCACCTCCCACCGCACCGGGATAACTCTCGCCGTCCACGATTTGTCCGTCGGCATATATCAGGGCCACTTTGTTTTTGGAGACTTTACGGGCATGTACGGCCCGTGCCGCTATGTAATCGCCGAGGGAGACGGCATTGAAATCGGTATGTTCCGACACGGAAGCGGCCGAAAGTTCCTCTCCGCGGCAGAGGGCGGAGAGCATGTCCGCCATCTCGTCCCGATAGAGAACACCGTCCACGAAACCGAACCGCAAGGCATCATCCGGTTCACGCACCGCCATCTCCTCCGCATACTGCCGGAGCTTATCGGCCGGTATGCCGCGGGACTCGGAAATATCCGCCAGCATGACATCCCACAGAGAATTGACGAGGGTGGTCATCTGCAAACGGTTGGCCGGACTCATCCGGTCGGTGATATAGGGCTCCACCGCCGACTTGAACGTACCGTGCCGGATGATTTCAACGTCTACTCCGAGTTTATCGAGCAATCCTTTATAAAACATTACATTGGCTGCAACTCCCCGCCAGTCCATGAACCCTTCCGGATGAATGAACACCCTGTCGGCGGCGGAAGAGAGCCAGTAGGCCGGCTGCGAATAAACTTCGTTGTAAGCTACAACGAACTTGCCCGACTCCTTGAAACGCAGCAACTCGCTGCGCAGCTCCTCCATATTGCCGTAATTGACCGCACCCGAACCAGCTATATTGATATATATCCCCTTGATATTGGGGTCCGAAGCGGCAAGCCGGACAGCATCGGTCACCTCGAGCATCGTATTGGAAGTCTCCAACCTTCTCCTGTTCACGTCGAAAGCCCCGAACCGGTTATCCGGAGAATCAACTATTCCGGAACGAAAATCCACCACGAGGACGGCATCCGAAGGAACATACACCTGCCGCTGTCCGAAGGAGGCGGCAATCCCTCCTATAATCGAAAATAGCACGAACCACATCAGCACCGTTCCCACGAAAAACGCCAGCAAAGCGGCTCCGAAAGTCTTGAAAAAATTCTTCATCTTCGTTATATTTATATTTATTGCATGCAATAGGAAAGTCTACAAAATTACAAGATAATTTTCTTATACTTATCGTAATTCGATATTTTTTTATTAAGTAACAAACAACTCCGTGCCTTTGAATCTCCTTCTCATCACAAATCGGTTCTATTTGCCCCAACCGAACCGTTGCGCAAACGCATACCGGGTTTCCGCCGGACGTTTGTCTCCGGTCCGAAGCGGATGTTTCATATATTCCCGCATTGCATCTGCAAACGGGTACCGACGTGTCGTCAGACGACCGTTTTCGGCTCTCATCGAATATATTCCGTCATTTCGCTTCAAACGAACCGCTTCGCAAGCGTACACCGGACATGCACTTTCGTATCTCAGCGAATATAATTTTGTTATATTTGTATCGTTGTTACAATAAAACCGAACACCAATGACTGAATACGAAAACAGGATAAAATCGGTACTCGGCGGCATCGTGCATCCGGAAACGGGAGAAGATATCGTTTCATCGGGTATCGTCGAGCATATCACGGCCAACGGACAGGATGCAGTCATCACCCTCGCCTTCCGCAAACGGCGCGACCCGTTCGCCAACTCCATCAAACGGCAGGTAACAGCGGCAGTGACCGGAGCATTCCCCGAATTGGCCGGCAAGATAGCCGTTACGGAAAAGGAAGAGGCTCCGGCACCGCCCGTAAAAGAGAAAGTATCCTCCACGGCTGGCATACGGCATATCCTCGCAATCGCCTCCGGCAAGGGAGGAGTCGGCAAATCGACCGTCACGGCCAACCTGGCCGTAACGCTGCGCGACATGGGTTACAGCGTCGGAATACTCGATGCGGATATCTACGGACCCTCCATGCCGAAGATGTTCGGCGTTGAAGGATATACGCCGCAGGCAATTCTCCGCGACGAACAGGAGTACATCCTGCCGGCCGAAACCGGAGGCATCAAAATCGCCTCGATAGGTTTTTTCATCTCGCCCGATGACGCTCTTATCTGGCGCGGCCCCATGGCGACGACCGCCCTGAAGCAACTGCTCCATCAGACGCTTTGGGAAGGACTGGACTATCTGCTCATCGACCTCCCTCCCGGAACGGGGGATGTCCACCTTTCGGTAGTCGGAGAGGTAAAGGTAAACGGAGCCATCGTGGTTTCCACGCCCCAGCAGGTGGCCGTGGCCGACGTGCGGCGAGGCGTGAACATGTTCCGCGCAGAGGGCATCGACGTACCCGTACTCGGTATCATCGAAAACATGGCCTGGTTCACTCCGGCGGAACTCCCGAACAACCGGTACTACCTGTTCGGAAAGGGGGGAGCACGGAACATGGCCCGTACCGAAGGCATCGATTTTCTCGGAGATATTCCTATCGTCCAATCGGTTATGGAAGGTGGTGAGAACGGAACGCCGGCAGTATCCATCCATCCGGAAGTAAAAAAATACTATCGGGAGATAGCGGACAAGATTGTCGAAAAGCTGGAAAAAACCGACCGCTGAGTGTTGAAAAGCGAGAAAGAAACTGTTCGCAAATGTTGAAAGATTCCCCCTTTTCCAGCTGGGAAATGCCGTCAATTCGTATATACGGGAATACGAAGGAAAAAAACAAGGAAAATCTTTCATCGGCCGTTACGGAATTATCGACAGCATCTGCACACGGGCAGGCATCCGTTTTGCCGCTGTCGATATGTTGATAACATTATGAACAGCTATTGACAACTCCGCCGCTTCCCTCCGCCGGACGCATCCTCTCCTTGCGACACACAGGATAGGGAGAAAGGCACCGACAAACGGACGGACAAGACATGATGAAGACGGAAAACGGAAAAATACCGCCCTATCTGAAAGTTACATGGCTGTTTTTCAGTAATATATATACAAAAAACTGAAAGACAAATGGATAAAGCGAAGTCATGCGGACACTTTCCTACCGGGAGCAATGTTGATAATTTTTGGCAATTTGTCCGGAAAGCGGAATATAAGGAGTTATCAACATTATGAACAGGCTTTATTATTGTTATTTTCTTTTTAAGATTTAATTAAGGAATAAATAAAAAAATAAAAAGATGGCTGACAACACGACTCTGGCGGATAAGATAGCGGCGTTGAAAAGAGAGAAGAACGCCGTGATTCTCGCTCATTACTATACGCGGCCCGAAGTGCAGCAGGTGGCGGATTTCATCGGGGATTCCCTCGCACTTTCCCAGGCCGCAGCGGCGACCGATGCGGACATCATCCTTTTTGCGGGCGTCTATTTCATGGCCGAGACGGCCAAGGTGCTGTCGCCGGGGAAAAAGGTGCTGATACCCGACCCGGCTGCCGGGTGTTCCCTGGCCGATTCTTGCAGCGCTGCGGATTTCCGCAGGTTCCGCGAACGGTATCCCGACCATAAGGTGGTGGCCTATGTCAATACCTCGGTTGAGGTGAAGGCACTGACAGATATCTGTTGTACCTCGTCCAACGCCGTGAAAATCATCCGGGCGCTGGAGGGACAGAAGATACTGTTCGCCCCGGACCGCAATCTTGGGGATTACCTGAAACGGGTGACCGGCCGCGACGACATCGTGTTGTGGGACGGAGCGTGTCATGTGCATGAGAAATTCTCGCTCGAAAAGATTCTCGAACTGAAAAGGGAACATCCGGACGCCAAGGTGCTTGCCCATCCCGAATGCAAGAAACCGGTGCTGCTGGCTGCCGATTTCGTGGGGAGTACGGCGGCTATCATTGATTACGTAGGTTCCGATGGCGGGAAGAAGTATATCATCGTAACCGAATCGGGTATCTTGTTCGAACTGCAGGAGAAGTATCCGGAAATCGATTTTATTCCGGCTCCTCCGACGGATTCCACCTGCGGATGCAACGACTGCGAATATATGAAACTCGTGACGCTCCCGAAGATATACGATGCGCTTGTGAACGAATCTCCCGAAGTCGTGATTGACGAGGAGGTGAGGCGCCGGGCCGAGGGCTCTATCCGCAACATGCTCGACATGTCGAAATAGGGCCGTCTTTTTCGTGCCGCACTGCCGGAGCGGAGGGACGTGCCGTTTTCTTCCGGGAGAAAAAGACGTTTGTGCCATGACACTGGAAACGGTAAGAAACAGGATAAGGTTTTACAGGGATTTTCCGAAGGAGGGCATCCTGTTCATTGATTTGCTGCCGCTGCTGGGCGATTCGGATATATTCGCCTGGGTAGTCCGGGAGATAGCCGCGCGTATCTCCTCTCCGAATGTGGCGGTTCCCGAGGCCCGTGGTTTTCTCTTCGCCTCGCCGCTGCTTACCGTACCCGGCGGGGTAAAAAGTCTTCTGATATTTCGCAAAAGCGGGAAATTGCCGGCCCGGGCCGATGATTTGGTGAAGATACCGATAGAGAAGGAGTATGGCGACGACAGTCTCTATTTCCGTAAATCCGATTTGAAAGCGGCACGGACGGAGGACGGTTCGGTGGAGGTGACCGTTTTTGACGATGTATTGGCTACCGGCGGGACGGCCGAGGGGATGGCTTTGGAGCTGAACAGGCTGACTGTCGAAACGGCTGCCGGTCTGTTGCCGGTACGGGTACGGGAATTTGTCTTTCTTGCAGAGATAGCGGATATCGGAGCCCGTTCCCGGCTTGAACGTATTGCTCCTGTCGAATCGTTGCTTCGTTTCTGATTGGGCGGTGCGTCCTCCCTTCCGGAACTTCCGGAGATGGGGAATGTACGGATGTTCCGGTCTTTTAGCCGGTATGTCCGGGCGGGAACCGTGCAGAAAGCCCGGGTGCTGGAGCAGGCGTAATGTTACCGGCAGCTTGAATGGAAAGAAATACCCGAAAAAACTTCAGTTTTTTCGGGTATTTCGTATTGCCGTCGTCCGGTTTTCGTTATTCCGGCATCTTTGCCGGATGGAAGAACTCTGTTACGGCCTGTTCGAATCTCGCTACGGTCTTTTCAATGGTATCGTAGGATTTGCCTCCCGAGGCGTTCTTGTGTCCCCCTCCGTTGAAATATTTGGAAGCGAACAGGCTGACGTCCACATCTCCCCGCGAACGGAAGGAAATACGGATGAACTTGTGGGTTTCTATGAACATCGCGGACATCTGTACGGATGCAATCGAGAGTGGATAATTGACGAATCCCTCGCTGTCGCCTACTTGAAAGTCGAAACGCCTCATTTCATTCTCTTTCAATGCTATGTACGCTGCCCGTCCGTTCTCTATCATGCGCATCTTGTCGAGCAGCACATAGCCGAGCAGCCGCACTCTTCCTTCGCTGTAGGAGTTATAGACCTTCGAATTGATGTCGGGGATGTTTATTCCTTTCTCGATGAGTCCCGCAACGGCCCGGAACAGTCCCGGGGTGAGGAAACTGAAGGAGAAATTGCCGGTGTCGGTCATTATCCCGACGTAGAGCGACTCGGCCGCCTCCCGGTCGAATACGTCGAGTCCCGTCAGCCTTTCCGTTATCTGGTAGACCAGGTAGGAGGTGGAACAAGAGGTGGGGTCGGAGAATACCAATGTATATTCGTCCGCCGGCGGGTCGAGGTGATGGTCTATCAGTATCCTGACTGCTTTCCGGTTATCAATGATGTGACGGCTGAGATTTTCGAGCCGGTCTATCCGGTTGAAGTCGAGAAAGAAGATGATGTCGGCATTGTCCACCGCACCGATGGCCCGTTCGTTCTCCTCTTTGGCGATGATGACGTCCCGGATACCCGGCATCCAGGAGAGGAATCCGGGATATTTGTTTGGAACGAGGCACTGTACGTCATGGCCGAGCGAACGGAGCACTTTGGCCCACGCGAGCGAAGAACCGATGGCGTCTCCGTCCGGATTGGTATGCGCCAGAATGGCGATGTGTTTCGGAGTTTCGGTTATGTATCCTTTCAGTATTTCGATTTTTTGTTCCAAATCTTTCATACACAAACAATTCTCTGCCTTCCTCTCACGTTTTTTCCTTGTCGCCGATAGACGAAGTTACGAATTTTACCCGAAATAAAAAATTCAGCGGTTTCCTCCCTGTCCGCTATCCTGTATGGCCGGAAAGCGGAACGATGCCTGCGGGGTTCTCCGAATGTGCGTCTGATACGAATGTATCGACGGATATTTTCGTATTTTTGCCGATGGGTCCCGCCGGATGGAGGCGGCCTGTCAAAAATATGGAAGTCATGCTCTATCCGTTAAAGTTCAAACCTATCCTGAAGTCCCAGATATGGGGGGGCGACAGGCTTGTGAAGGCAGGAAAGAGACTGCCCGCAAAATTGTCCGCTGCTGCCGGAAGTATCGGCGAAAGTTGGGAGATATCCGGTGTGGAAGGAGATGTTTCGGTAGTGTCCAACGGTTTTCTCAAGTCGAACAATCTGGAGGAGATAACCGAAGTCTATATGGGCGACCTGGTCGGAGAGAAGGTGTACGATACCTACGGACTGGAGTTTCCGGTATTGGTGAAGTTCATCGACGCGCACGATGTGCTGTCGGTGCAGGTGCATCCGGATGACGGACTCGCACGGGAGAGACACGGCAGTCGCGGCAAGACCGAGATGTGGTATGTGGCGGACTGCGAACCGGGAGCTTACCTGTATGTGGGTTTCAATCGTCCGGTAACGCGCGACGAGTATTTGCGGGCGGTTTCTGAGGGTACTTTGACCGACCTGCTGATGCGTTACGAGGTTCGGAAGGGAGATGCGTATTATATTCCGGCCGGTACGGTGCATGCAATAGGACCCGGACTGCTCATCGCCGAAATACAGGAGACTTCGGATATTACCTACCGTATATCGGATTGGGGCAGGCTCGGCAGGGACGGGAAGCCGCGGCAGCTCCATACGGCGGAGGCTACCGATGCGATAGATTTCAATTACGGAAAGGAGTATTTCAGGCCGGCCGTCGCAGCGCCCGGTAGTGTGAAAGAGATAGTTTCCACTCCTTTTTTCACGACCAACGTGATAGAGGTGGACGGAGAGGTGAGGCGCGACTACGCCTCGCTGGACAGTTTCGTGGCGTATATATGTACCGACGGGGCGCTTCGGGCGGATACCGATGGGGGCAGCGAAAAGCTTGCGGCTCTCGAGAGCCTTTTGCTTCCGGCCGAAATAGACGAAGCGGTCCTGTCCGGAAAGGGGACGCTTCTCGAAGTGTATATGGTATGATATGAACGCAGTCGGCGGTACGTGCGTACCGCCGGTGGAATATTGTCGTTGGTATCGTTATGACTACGGAAGAGAGATACAGGGGCATCATCGGATGGTTTTCCGAAAATATGCCCGTCGCGGAGACCGAGCTGCATTACGGTTCCGCATATGAACTTCTGGTTGCTACCATCCTGTCGGCACAGTGTACCGACAAGCGGGTGAACATGACTACTCCGGCCCTGTTCGAACGTTTTCCTACTCCGCAGGCGATGGCCGAAGCCTCTGCGGAGGAGATATTTCCGTATATCAAGAGCATATCCTACCCGAACAACAAGGCGAAGAACCTTGCGGCGATGGCTCGGAAACTCGTGGACGATTTCGGAGGAGTGGTTCCGGACAGTGTGGAGGAGCTCCAGAAACTTCCCGGCGTGGGACGGAAGACAGCCAACGTGGTCGGTTCGGTGGTGTTTCACCGGGAGGTGATGGCAGTGGATACGCATGTTTTCCGCGTATCGCGCAGACTCGGACTGACCCGGAATGCCAAGACGCCCTTGCAGGCCGAACAGCAGCTTACGGCGCATATCCCTTCGTCGCTGTTGCCGAAGGCACACCATTGGCTGATACTCCACGGCCGTTATGTCTGTACGGCCCGCCGTCCGCAGTGCGATACCTGTGGCGTGCGCAAATGGTGCCGGAATCCGGTCGTTCCGGCGGAGAAGGCGGTTCCTGTTCCGACGGAGAAGGGGTGAACCCTCCCCTTGTCTATTATGGAGTTTGGGCTATCTTTGTGGGAACGTATCGACAAACCATACAATTTAAACGGAACAAACCGATGAATTTCGCAGAAGAACTGAAATGGCGCGGCATGGTGCACGACATGATTCCGGGCACCGAAGAGTATCTCAAACAGGGAATGGCCACGGCCTATCTCGGCTTCGACCCTACGGCCGATTCACTGCATATAGGCCATCTGGTGGGCGTGATGATACTGCGGCATTTCCAGCGCTGCGGCCACCGGCCCATCGTCCTCATAGGGGGAGCAACGGGCATGATAGGTGACCCTTCGGGCAAATCGCTCGAACGCAATCTGCTCGACGAGGAGACGCTCCGTCACAACCAGGAGGCCATCAGACGGCAGCTCTCCAGGCTGATAGATTTCGATTCGTCCGCCCCGAATGCCGCCGTTCTGGTCAATAATTACGACTGGATGAAGGGGATGGGATTCCTCGAATTTATCCGTGATATAGGCAAGCACATTACCGTCAACTACATGATGGCGAAGGATTCCGTGAAAAAGCGCTTCAACGGCGAGGGCGACGGCATGTCCTTTACGGAGTTCACCTACCAGCTCGTGCAGGGTTACGACTTCATGCAGCTTTACCGTAATTACGACTGTCGGCTGCAGTTGGGCGGTTCCGACCAATGGGGCAATATCACCACCGGTGTGGAGCTCATCCGCCGCATCGAGGACGGACAGGTGTACGGCATGACCTGTCCTCTTATCAAAAAGGCGGACGGTACGAAGTTCGGAAAGACCGAGAGCGGCAACGTATGGCTCGATGCCCGCTATACCTCTCCTTACAAGTTCTATCAGTTCTGGCTGAACGTGAGCGACGAAGATGCCAAAAGTTATATCAGGATATTTACGTTTCTTGACCGGGAGACCATCGAAGCCCTTGTTGCTGAACACGAGGCGGCACCGCATGAACGCAGGCTGCAGAAAACGCTCGCACGGGAGCTGACTTGCATGATTCACTCCCGAGAGGAGTACGACAAGGCCGTGGAGGCTTCCGCCATCCTGTTCGGGGGAGCTACCGCGGAGGCTTTGCACCGTCTCGATGAGCAAACGCTTCTGCAGGTTTTCGACGGCGTTCCGCAGTACAGGGTGAGCCGGTCGGCATTGGAGACGGGTATTTCGTTTCCGGAACTTTGCGTGGAGCGATGCTCCGTTTTTCCATCCAAAAGCGAACTTCGCAAGCTGATACAGGGGGGCGGAGTATCCATGAACAAGGAGAAGGTGGAGTCGCCGGAACGTATCGTCGATACCGGCGACCTCATAGCAGGTCGGTATCTCGTACTCCAGAAGGGGAAGAAAAACTATTTCCTGATAATCGCCGAATAGGTCGGCTGAATGTGATTTAAGAGAATCCGGGACGGAATGTGTTCTTTGTCCCGGATTTTTCGTACCTTTCAAATAAAGTATGCAGTAACGAACGGATACAGTTATGGGAAGAAGGTTCATTTTTACGGCGCTGCTGCTGTCGCTCTGCACAGCCGTTTCGGCGCAGGAACAGGTATCGGAGACCCGTTCCAATCTTGAGAGACACGTGCGTACGCTCGCTTCCGACCGGATGCTCGGCCGCCGGGCGGGTACCGACCAGGGGATGCTTGCGTCGTCCTATATCGTTTTTCAGTTTGAAGAGATGGGACTTCGTCCAGGTGCCGACGACGGCGAAGGGAAATCGTTCATGCAGCGTTTCGAGCGCTATTCGGGCAGGTATGCCAATGTGGTGGGATTCATTCCCGGCAGCGACCCCGAACTGCGCGATGAATATATCGTTCTGGGGGCGCATTACGACCATTTGGGATACCGTTTACGCGGCAGGGATACCGTGATATACCACGGTGCCGACGACAATGCTTCCGGTACGGCCGTATTGATAGAGGCGGCGCGTAAACTGATGGAGCGCGAGGGCGAGCTGAAACGCACGGTCATCATCGCTGCTTTCGATGCGGAAGAGATAGGGCTTTACGGTTCCGAAGCGATGGCCGCCAATATGGACATCGACAAGGTGAAGTTCATGGCCAGCATCGATATGGTGGGTTGGCTCCGGGAGGCGGGCTATCTCGAAATCGAACATGCCGGTTCGCTGGCCGGCTGGCAGGAGCTATTCGCATCCATTCCCTGCCCTGCCGGACTCCAGGTCAAACCGCTGAGCGACGGGGGGAGCCTGTTTACGGGTTCCGACCACGATTCGTTTACGGCTGAGAGCGTACCGGCGGTGTTGCTCACGACCGGTACGAAATCGCCCTACCATAAACCGGAAGATACGGCCGACAAGATAGATTACGAAGGATTGGAACTGATAACGGAGTATGTGGCGGCCATGGCGACGGAGCTGTCCGAATGCGACCGCATCGTACCGTCGGACAAATTGCTTAGGAAGCGGGAAGGTCCGCGGACGGTGGAGTTCGCCGTCAGCGGTTCGGTAGGTTCTTCGTATATGTATTACGGTAACGGGGCCGCCGTGAACGGTGCTCCGCGTTTTTCGTGGAATGCGGGAGCTTTCCTGCAGTTCAATATCAACGACGTCTTCGCCATCCGTCCGGAGGTGATTTATAACCACCGTACTTTCCGTTATCCGCAGCAGAACCCATCGGGAGAGCTGATAGTGACCGATTCGTTCCGCAAGATGGTTTCGCCGACGCTGACCGTACCCGTCAATCTGTTGCTGAAGACGGCCGTGGACAGCGACTATTATATGTACGTGGGTGTGGGCGGTTATTACTCCTATGTGTTCGATACCCGGCTGGATGGCGAACCGATACCCTACAACCGGCACGAGGGAGGTATCTCGATGACCGTGGGATGGAATATCCGTCATGTGGGGGCGGCCTTCACGGGATATTATCCCCTTTCGCGGATGTCGTCCGAAATATTCGGTAAACGCGGTTTTTCGGCCTTTTTTACGATGTATTACAAGTTCTGACGGTCGGAAGGCGGAACGTGATTAACGGTAGTTGTAGATTTATGGGGCATGATGCTGTCGAAATAGATTTCGTGATGCCGTGGGTGGACGGCAGCGACCCGGCCTGGCGGGAGGAGTTTCTGAAATACCGGGCCCTTCAGGCTCCGCAGGGAGAGCCTGCATGTGATACGGGCACGGCAGCGGGTGCGGTCGATGCTTCCGAGGAGCGTTACCGCGACTGGGATACCCTGCGTTACTGGTTTCGCGGCGTGGAACGGTTCGCGCCCTGGGTGAACCGGATACATTTCATCACTTGGGGGCATCTGCCCGCGTGGCTCGATACCGCCCATCCGAAACTGCACGTCGTCCGTCATGCCGACTACATCCCCTCCCCTTATCTGCCTACCTTCAACTCCTGTCCCATCGAACTCAACATGCACCGCATCGAGGGATTGGCGGAGCACTTCGTCTATTTTAACGACGATACGTTTCTGTGTCGGCCTGTCGGTCCCGAACGCTTTTTTCTGAACGGACTGCCGAGGGACGCCGCCCGTCTGGCCGTCATTCCCGCCGAACGGGCCGGCCATAACGTCCTCGAATGCGTGGCGGTCATCAACCGCCGCTACGACAAGCGGGAGGCCGTGCGACGGAATGCGGGCAGGTGGTTCAACAGGTGTTATTCCGTGACCGACATGCTCAAGACGCTAACGCTCATGCCGTGGAGTTTCTTCCCCGGATTCAGGGATTTCCATATGCCCCAACCTTTCCTGAAAGAGACCTTCGTGAGATTATGGAACGAGGAAGCCGGGGCACTCGATGCAACGTGCCGCAGCCGGTTCCGTACAGCCACCGACCTCTCGCAGTGGCTCGTGCGCTACGAACAGCTTGCTTCCGGCCGATTCCGGCCGGTCGGCATGGGAGATACGAAACTGGCGACGCTTTCGGAGGGAGGCATGCCGGAATTGCGGCGTGATATCCTTTCCGGGAGATATGCCATGATATGTATGAACGACAGCAACGACATCCGCGATACGGGAGGCGTCCGCCGGGCACTCACCGATATTTTCGATGCGCTGCTGCCGGAAAAATCCGCCTATGAACGTTGAATTCTCGGTCGTCGTACCGCTTTACAACAAGGAGCGCGAAGTGGGTGCGGCGCTCGACTCGGTGTTGGGACAGCGCCGGCTGCCCCGTGAAATAATCGTTGTGGACGACGGTTCGACCGACGGCGGTGCTGCGGTTGTAGGCGGTTATACATCGCCTTTGATACGTCTCGTGACCCAGAAGAATGCGGGGGTTTCGGCGGCCCGTAACCGGGGGGCGGTTCTGGCACGGAGCGAGTATATTGCCTTTCTCGATGCCGACGACCGCTGGCAGCCCGGTTATCTCGAAAAGATGGCATTCCTGATAGAACAGTATCCCGATTGCGGTGCCTATGCGGCTGCGTTCGACATCGTGAGCGGCGACCGGATATACTCCAACGTACATCCGGCACAGGAGGGAATCGTTCCCGACTTTTTCCGGGAGGCGATGCGTTCCTATATTTGCCAGCCCTCGGCAACGGTCGTTCCGCGTGGCGTTTTTCAGGAGCTCGGGGGGTTTCCGGAAGGGATGAAGATAGGGGAAGACCTCTATTTCTGGATACGGCTGGCAAGCCGTTACCGGATTTGTTTCACGCCGGAAAACCTCGTCCTTTACAGTCGGACGGCTTCGAACCGCTCGGCCGGAATCTATACACCCGAACGGACGGTCTATTCGTTTGAAGATTTGTACTGTCCGCAGGAGGAGAATTCTTTCCGAAACGAGTATATCGCCCGTTGTGCCATCGGAAAGGCATTGACATTGAGTGCTAAGGGAGATACTGCGTTCGGACTGCGTACCGAGAGGTTTTTCGCCTATACGCGAATGTATCGGCGCGGGTGGTGGAAACTTCGTCTTCTGAACCGGATACCGCCGCGTCTGCGCCCTGTCCTGCATGTGTTTTACAACCGCATGGCATGGGCGCTCGCCCGGAAGGGTTTCTGATGCCGCGAAAGGGCGGAAACACCGTTCATTCGGAGGTATCCTTCGCCGCGGCCGAGAACCGATTGGAGAACCGTTTTGAAGAAATACCGGAAAAAACTTTCTCCAGAGAGCGGCGGAGGGCACATCTCGTTATAAACGGCGGAGAATCTCTTCTGCTCGGAGAGCATGTTTTCGAGGTATTCTGATTACGGAGTTACCGGAGTGGAATCGGCGTTATTGCTGTCTCTCCGCTGTCTGTTCGCTCCGGGAAGGGAGATGAGCGAATAGCGAAAGATGCGAAAGGCCCGCAATCGCGCGGGCCCTCCCATATTCTGGTTGGGGATATCACCACTGAACAGGTTCCTGCAGTATGATGCCGTCGGCGGCATCTTCGGCGGTGAAAGTGCCGCTTTTGTACTGCACGCAGAGCATGACGAGCGGCCGGGTGCCGTTGTTGCGTACCGAGCGCTTTCCTGCCGGGGCAACCCGCACGACACTCCCTTCGGATACGGGGAAGACCTGCCCGTCCACCTGGAATTCGCCCGACCCGCTGAGGAAGAAGTAGAGTTCCTCGTGATTTCGGTGGATATGCAGGAAACCGCTTTCCGTTCCGGGCATGAACGATTGGAAAGAGAATTCGCTGCCGGTGGCCTGTACGGCTGTGCCGCCGAACACCTTTCCGGGAATTTTCACTCCGGAACCGAGTTCCATAACATAGTCGTTCAGTTCGTCTGATTTCCCTACGCTGACTGCGTTGAAGTTCGCTCCAGCCGCAATCTTTTCGATTTGTTTCATGACAGTCGTATTTTATGTTTGTGCATGTTGTTTCCGAGATGGCAAAATTAGTATGTTATAATTTATAAAACAATAAGTTACATAAACTACACTTGGTTACCTGCATGTGACCTTTGCAGACGGTCAGCGATTTTCGGCCGATAAAAATTTGCAATTCCGTGTTGTGTGTCGGACTTCGGTTCCCTGTATCGGACCGGCCGGTGGTCATCACGCGCTTCCGTGCCGGCGTGAACGTACCGAAACAATCGGCAGAACCGGCGGGTTGAAATGACAAGAAAACATCAAAAATCTTAACTTTGCACGAAACAAGCAACCATTATGGCAACGAACGACAACGGGACGGCCGGCCGGGAACGTCCCCTCAATTTTCTGGAAGAGATAATAGAAGACCATATCAACAGTGTGGACGGGAGAATTCATACCCGTTTCCCGCCGGAACCCAACGGCTACCTGCATATAGGCCATGCCAAGAGCATCTGCCTTAATTTCGGTCTTGCGGAGCGGTACGGAGGATTGTGCAACCTCCGTTTCGACGATACCAATCCCGTTAAGGAGGATGTGGAGTATGTCGATTCCATCAAGGAGGATATCCGGTGGCTCGGTTTCCGGTGGGCCGAAGAGCATTATGCCTCGGACTATTTCGAGCAGCTCTACGCATGGGCCGTACAGTTGATTAAGCAGGGATTGGCCTATGTGGACGACCAGTCGCAGGAGGAGATACGCCAGACGCGCGGTACGGTGACCGTGCCCGGTACCGAGAGTCCGTGGCGCAACCGCAGTGTGGAGGAGAATCTTGACCTTTTCGCCCGCATGCGGGCCGGCGAATTCGCCGACGGAGAGAAAGTGCTCCGTGCCAAGATTGACATGGCGCACCCGAACATGCTGCTGCGCGACCCCATCATGTACCGTATCCTGCATACCGAACACCACCGTACCGGCGATAAATGGTGCATCTATCCTATGTACGACTATGCGCATGGGCAGAGCGATTCCATAGAGAAGATAACCCACTCCATCTGTACGCTGGAGTTCGACGTGCACCGTCCGCTTTACGATTGGTTCATCGAGAAACTCGGAATCTTTCCCAGCCATCAGTACGAATTCGCCCGGCTCAACCTTACCTATACGGTAATGAGCAAGCGTAAGTTGTTGCAATTAGTTGAAAATGAAATAGTTAATGGATGGGATGACCCTCGTATGCCTACCATTTCCGCTATTCGGCGCAAAGGATATACCCCGGCTGCCGTGCGGGCTTTCGCCGAGCGGGTGGGTGTGGCGAAACGGGATAATGTCATCGACCTTTCACTGCTTGAGTTCTGTGTCCGGGAGGACCTGAACAAAACGGCCGAACGGCGAATGGCGGTACTCGACCCTTTGAAGGTTACCATTATTAACTATCCCGAAGGGAAGACCGAAATGTTCGAGGCTGTCAATAATCCGGAGGATGCTTCGGCGGGAACACGGCCGGTACCCTTCTCGCGCGAGATATATATCGAGCGTACCGATTTCATGGAGGAGCCGCCTAAGAAGTATTACCGTCTCGCACCCGGTACCGAAGTACGGCTGCGTTACTCCTATCTTATTAAATGCGAGGAGGTTGTTAAAGACAATGCAGGCAATGTTGTGGAGTTGAGGTGTACTTACGACCCCCAGTCGGGCAACGGTTCTTCTTCCGATGGACGCAGGGTGAAGGGGGTCATCCATTGGGTATCTGTTCCCCATGCCCGGGCAGCAGAAGTACGGCTCTACTCCAATCTCTTCACCAAGGAAGACCCTAATGATGTAGAGGAGGGTAAGACTTTTCTCGATTATCTCAATCCGGATTCTGTTGTGGTTCGGACGGGATACATCGAACCCTCATTGGCACAGGCTGCCGTGGGCGAGAAGTTCCAGTTTGAGCGTGTCGGCTATTTCTGTGTGGACCCTGATTCCCGTCCGGAGCGGATGGTATTCAACCGTACAGTCGGATTGAAAGATACATGGGCTAAAATAGCGGATAAATAGTTTTCTTATTTTTGAAAAGGGAGGGATGCTCTGCTTATAAGGGGCATCCTTCCCTTTTAATCTTTTCGGAAGTGTTCCACGTGGAACAATAGCATCCCTGAGGGAAGTTGAATTCAGGGGTTATTCGGTTCGGAATAACAAGGATTGCTCTGGACTGGAGATTTGAATCCGGGGTAGGCGGAACGTTCCACGTGGAACACCTGCCTGCCTTTTTATCTTCCGAAGAATATAAGCAGAACGTTGATGTCTGCAGGCGATACACCCGGAATACGCGACGCCTGCCCTATCGTTTGAGGCTTGATACGGCTTAGCTTTTGACGGGCTTCGATGGTTAGCGATGTCAAAGCATTGTAGTCGAAATCCGGCCGAAGCCGAATATTCTCCAAGCGTCGCATTTTTTCCGCGATGAATCGCTCACGTTCTATATATCCCCTGTATTTTATCTGTATTTCCGCCTCCTCTACTATCTCTTCGTCGATATCGTTTTCATGAATGAAGCTATTCAGGTCGGAGAGTACGGTCGTCAATCCTTCGATACTGACACCGTTTCGCAGCAGGATGTCGTAAAGTTTACGCCCCTGTTCGAGCGGATTCGTGCCTATGGATTGCAGGTAACCGTTGATTTCCTCTTTTCCGACACTTCTTTGGCGGATAAAATCAATTAGGTGCTGTGTCAGACGATTTTTTCGTTCAAATGCTTCACGCCGTTCGGATGAAGCAAGTCCGAGTTCAATCGCTTTCGGAGTGAGCCTTAAATCGGCATTGTCTTGCCTAAGCAAGATGCGATATTCTGCCCTGCTGGTGAACATGCGGTAAGGTTCGTCTACGCCTTTGGTAACAAGGTCGTCTATCAGTACGCCGATGTAGGCCTCGTCTCTGGCAAGTACGAAAGGTGCTTTGTCCTGTAATTTCAGAGACGCATTGATGCCGGCCATCAGTCCCTGTGCCGCCGCTTCCTCATAGCCCGTGGTACCGTTTATCTGTCCTGCGAAATAGAGATTGTCCACCCTTTTCGTTTCGAGTGTATGCTTCAGTTGCGTAGGCGGAAAGTAGTCGTATTCTATCGCATATCCCGGTCGATAGATATGAACCTTTTCGAATCCCCGTACTTTGGAGAGCGCTTTAATTTGAACATCCAGCGGCAGCGACGAAGAGAAGCCGTTCAGGTAGTATTCGTTCGTTTCCCTGCCCTCGGGTTCGAGAAAAAGCTGGTGCGAATCCTTGTCGGCGAAGGTACGCAGTTTGTCTTCGATACTGGGACAATAACGCGGCCCTATCCCCTGAATTGTACCGTTGAAGAGCGGCGAATCCGCGAACCCTTCCCGCAGAATATCGTGAACTTCGGCGGTCGTATGTACGAGATAGCAGGGAATCTGGTTGATGACGCTTTTGCTGGAGGGCAAGAAAGAGAATTTTGCGGGTTTTTCATCGCCGTATTGGGGTTCCAGTGCGGTAAAATCCACGCTGCGCCCATCTATTCGGGCCGGAGTGCCGGTCTTCATCCGGCCCGCCTCGAAACCGAGGCTGCACAAATATTCGGTAAGTCCGTACGATACGCCGTCGCCTGCCCTGCCTCCCGGAGCGCTGGCCCGTCCGGTATGCATCAGCCCGTTCAGGAAAGTACCGTTGGTGAGGATGACTGCGCGGGCTTTGAAAAGGACGCCCATAACGGTATGCACTCCTGTAATAATGTATTGATTTTCTGATAATTCACTGTCTGAATCCGTCCGTTTCTCCACCGTGAGCCTGTCTACGGTATCCTGCCAGATGCGGAGGTTTTCGGTATTCTCCAGTACCTGACGCCAGGACTCCGAGAAACGGGCTTTGTCGCATTGGGCACGGGGACTCCACATGGCACTTCCTTTCGAGCGGTTCAACATCCTGAATTGGATGGCAGTCCGGTCGGTGATAATGCCCATGTGTCCGCCGAGAGCATCTATCTCTCTTACTATCTGTCCTTTAGCTACTCCGCCTACGGCGGGATTGCACGACATGTTGGCGAATTTGCCCATGTCCATGGTGATGAGCAGGGTTTGTGCTCCGAGTTTTGCAGCGGCTGCAGCGGCTTCGCATCCAGCGTGCCCGCCGCCTACCACGATGATGTCGTATTCGTAAGTCATCTTCTTTCTTGCCCTTGCCGAGGGCGGTCTGTCCGTTGAAATTGTGCGTCGTTTGCGTTCAGGTGGCCGTGCGGTGTGCGCTGGTTCCTTCTCTCCCCTGCCCGTTTGTTGTGAGTCTTTCTGCGGAAAAGATGCAGGGTTGCCGGAGGCACACTCTCCTGGACCCGTAAAAGGGCTTTTCCCGTTGGAAAGACGGGTCGGCGGGTACTCGTTCGGCGATGGATGGAGTGCGCCTGAAAGGGCGGAAAAAGGCCCTTGCCGTGCCTGTGGTACTTCTTGCCTTTCGGAGGCCTTTCCCTTACCGGGCCGGCAGTACGAACGGAGGATAATCTCCGTTCGCCTGACGGTATGCGGCCAAGCTGCGGTCCTCCAATGCACGCATGGCCCGCTCCTCCTCCGGGGTTTTGTCGCCATGGCCGCAGAGGTGCAGTACGCCGTGTATGATGACCCGCATCATCTCCTCCTGCGGCTGCGTCCCGATGGTTTCCGCATTGGAACGTACCGTGTAAGGGTCGATAAAGATGTCTCCGCTGATATTTCGCGTACCGTTCAGGTCGCTGTAATCGAACGTGATGACATCCGTATGGTAGTCGTGGCCGAGATACTGCCTGTTGATTCCGATGTGATACTCCGGTGAACAGAAGATATAGGCGATGTCGCCGGGGCTGTACCCTTCGGCGGTTATCACCTCTTTTATCCAAGCCGTTATCCTGCGCCTGCCCTGCGGCAGGAATGTGCACTCTTCCGTGTGGAAACTGACAGCCATTGTTTTGGTAAGTTTGTTAAAGTCCGTTGCGGAATACCGCCATTATCTTCTCAGCCGTATTGTCTGCCGTGGTGCGTGTCCGGGCCTGTTTCCGCTCCGGCCCTGCCCTTTGGGAGACGCCGCATCCGGAACCGCCGTTATCTCGACAGCCACTTTTCCGGATTGAGGAACGTCGTACCCTTCCACAATTCGAAATGCAGGTACCAGTCGTCGTTGTTCGCGGTCGAGGGGAGGTTGCCTATCACCTGGTTCCGTCCGACCGCGTCGTTGGCCTTCACGCTGACCGATTCAAGGTTGGAATAGACCGTATAATAATTTCCGTGATTGACCATCACGCAGTTGTTCAATCCTTTGATGAAGACCACCCTGCTCACGGTTCCTTCGAAAATACACCGCACGGGGGCTCCCTTCTCCCCTGCGATATTGACTCCTTTGTTGTCTATCGTCAAGCCGCGCTGCGTGGGGTGCGGATGCTTGCCGAAACGGTCGATGATTACGCCGTCGCTTACCGGATAGGGGAATTTGCCCTCGTTCTGTTCGAAGTTGTTGCTGAGTTCCACCCTCACCCGCTCCTCTGCGGCGGTACGTTTGGTTCCCGCATTGCGGCGGGCCCCCCCCCCGCCGAGCCACATGCCGTACATGATCGTGATGAACAGATTGATATAGTCCAGTTGAGTCATGTACCACGAACCGGCCCCCCAAAGAATACCGACACCAACGGAAATAATTCGGAGAAAGAAAATATGTTTGTTCGGCGGAAGCGTTTCCATTCGATAGAACGGTACAA
>OGQV01001144.1_pt1 | contig 20685 bp, 17 predicted proteins | sample 1553311 | NCBI WGS metagenome assembly OGQV01 (sample SAMEA2579976, study PRJEB22360) | human gut metagenome
GCAATTCCTACGAACCCGGCGGCAGTGTTCCTGCTGATGTGACGGAACTGACGGTGCAGTGGACAGCCCCGATCTACGCCGTAACCTTGAATACGAACGGCGGCACGATCAACAACGGCAATGTCACCGAATACATCTACGGTGTGGGCGCAACACTCCCGACAGCCGACGATATGACCTATACCGGCCACACGTTCAAGGGCTGGTATGACAACGAAGGCTTGACCGGCGATCCTGTGACGGCAATCGGCGGTACAGAAATGGACAACAAGGAATATTGGGCGAAGTGGGAGATCAATCAGTATACCATCACCTTCGACACCGCCGGCGGCAGTGCCATCGCGCCCATCACGCAGGACTACGGTACAGCCATCACCGCGCCTGCCGACCCGACAAGAGAAGGCTATACCTTCGCCGGTTGGGACACGGCAATTCCCGCGACCATGCCTGCGCATAATATGACGATCACGGCGCAGTGGACGGTCAATCAATACACCATTACTTACGATCTGGACGGCGGCACGGCAGAGGGCAACCCCGACACCTACACCGTCGAGACGGACGCCTTTACCCTCAAGAACCCCACACGCCCCGGCTACACCTTCACCGGCTGGAGCGGCACCGGCCTGACGGGCGAGGATAACCTGACCGTCACCATCCCGAAGGGCAGCACCGGCAACCGCAGCTATACCGCGCACTGGTCGCTGAATACCTACTCTATCACGTATGACCTGAACGGCGGTACTGCCTCCGGCAACCCGACGTCCTATACCGTGGAATCGGCAACAATCACGCTGAATCAGCCGACAAAGACCGGATACACGTTCACGGGCTGGAGCGGCACGGACCTGACGGGCGAAGACAACCTGACCGTCACGATTCCCGCAGGCAGCACCGGCGACCGCAGCTACACTGCACACTGGTCGCTGAATACCTACTCTATCACGTATGACCTGGACGGCGGTACGGCTTCCGGCAATCCGGACTTCTATACCGTGGAATCGTCGACCATTACCCTGAATCCGCCGACAAGAACCGGCTATACGTTTATCGGCTGGAGCGGAACTGATCTGTCTGGCAGCGACAACCTGACCGTCACCATCCCGGCGGGCAGCATCGGAAACCGCAGCTATATCGCGCACTGGTCGCTGAATACTTATTCCATTACCTATGATCTGGACGGCGGCACAGCGCTCGGCAACCCGGATTTCTACACCGTCGAATCGTCTGCAATCACGCTGAACGAGCCGACAAAGGCCGGATATGTCTTCACCGGCTGGAGCGGCACAGACCTGGTGGGCGAAGATAATCTGACTGTCACGATTCCGGCAGGCAGTATTGGCGACCGCCGCTATACGGCGCACTGGGAATTCGACCCGACGATTATCGCCGCGCTCAATCCCACGCCGAACGTGGACTTCCTCGACGTTTCCCGCACCGACTGGTTCTACTATGACGTGCGCTACGTCTGCGAAAACGGCCTGATGAACGGCACGTCCCGCAACCGGTTCAGCCCCTACGGCACGGCGACGCGCGGTATGCTCGTGACGATCCTGTACCGCATGGAGAACGAGCCGAGGTGCTTCGGCAGCGCGGCGTTCTCGGATGTAAAGCCCGGCGCGTATTATGAAAAGGCAGTCGTCTGGGCCTCGCAGAACAACATCGTCAGCGGCTACACCGACGGAACCTTCCGCCCCGACGCGCCCGTCACGCGTGAACAGCTGGCCTCCATCCTCTACCGCTATACCCTCTATCGCGGACAGGATGTGAGCGCCGGTGAAACCACCAGCCTCACCGGCTATGGCGACGCACAGGCCGTGTCCAGTTACGCGCTGCCCGCCATGCGCTGGGCCTGCGGCACGGGCATCCTGCAAGGCGCAAACGGCAAGCTCAACCCCTCCGGCCTCGCCACCCGCGCCCAGCTCGCAGCCATGCTGCACCGGTATCTGACAAAATAACAGCGCTGAACCACGCGGGCAGGCATAATTTGTGCCTGCCCGCATATTATTCATAAAACGTTCACAACTATCGCCTATACTGACAGAACCTGCGGTGCAAAAACGCGTCTGTAGGATGACGCGGGATTTTCCCGCGTCAGAAAAAAGATTCCAAAGGAGTTCCAACATGAAAAAACTGATTGCGATGTTTCTGGCCGCTTTGACGGCAATTTCCCTGACAGCCTGCGCGGCAAAGTCTGGCGCGCAGCCGGACGCGTCGGAAATTCCCGACGCGCTGACCATCCTGAACACCGTCTGGGCAAGCTATTCCGAAGACGAAAAATTCCCTGCGGCGGGCGGCGATTATTCCGAAGCCAACATGACCGATGGCCAGCCCGGAAAGGTCGGCCTTGAAAACGCGTCCGATGTCGAATATCTGCTGAGCATTCCTGCATCCGTCATCGCGATGGCGGACGACGGCGCGTCGCTGTTCCATATGATGAACGGCAACACCTTCACCTGCGGTGCGCTGCGCCTGACCGATGCAGGGAAGCTGGATGAGGCGGCAAAGGAAATCCGGGACTATATCATGGCCAAGCAGTGGATGTGCGGCTTCCCGGACAAGCTGATCGTCGTTTCGGTTGACAACTATCTGATCTCGTGCTTCGGCGCGGAGGATCTCGTCAACACCTTCCGCGACAAGCTGCAGGCCGCGTATTCTGGCGCTGTTGTCATCACTGACGAGCCGATCGTGGCGTGAAATAATTAATTTATGTAAACCGAAAGGGCCGCCATGCTGTTTTCTAGTGTTCCGTTTCTGTTTTATTTTCTCCCCGCTGTCCTGCTTGTCTACTTTCTCGTACCCAAACGGGCGAAAAACGGCGTGCTGCTCCTGTCGAGCCTTGTGTTTTACGGCTGGGGTGAGCCGCGCTATCTGCCGGTCATGCTCGTCTCCATCCTGCAAGGCTATATTTTCGGACGGCTGATCGAGCGCTTCCGCGATACCAGGCGGGCGAAGCTGTTTCTGGTCCTGTCTGTTCTCCTGAGCCTCGGGACGCTTGCGTATTTCAAGTATGCCGATTTCATGATCGCAAACCTGAACGCGCTGACCGGGCTGTCCGCGCCGCTGCTGCGCCTTGCGCTCCCGGTCGGCATCAGCTTCTATACGTTCCAGATCCTGAGCTACACCGTGGACGTGTACCGCGGGACGGTCCCGGCGCAGCGGAATTTTATCGATCTTGCAGCCTATATCGCCATGTTCCCGCAGCTGATCGCCGGGCCGATCGTCCGCTATTCCGATATCGCCGTGCAGCTGAAAACACGCGAACACAGTGTGTCAGAGGCGGCCGCTGGCGCGCGGCGCTTCATTCTGGGCCTTGCGAAAAAGATCCTGCTTGCCAATCTGCTCGGAGAGCTGGTGTCAAGCTTCCGCGCGTCCGCCGATTTGTCGGTCCTGTATTACTGGCTGGGCGCGATTGCGTTCACCCTGCAGATCTACTATGATTTCTCTGGCTACAGCGACATGGCCATCGGCCTTGGCCGGATTTTCGGCTTCCGGTTTCCGGAGAACTTCCAGTCCCCCTATCTGTCCGGCAGCATCACGGAATTCTGGCGGCGCTGGCATATTTCGCTCGGCTCGTGGTTCCGCGATTATCTCTATATCCCGCTTGGCGGAAACCGGAAGGGGAGCGCCCGGCAGCTGCTGAATATCCTGCTTGTCTGGCTCGCGACCGGCCTGTGGCACGGCGCGGCGTGGAATTTTGTCCTGTGGGGTCTTCTGTACGCGGTTCTGCTCACGGCGGAAAAGCTGTTTTTGCTGCGTGGACTTCAAAAGCTGCACGTGCTGAACCACGTCTATGTACTCCTGTTTGTGACGCTCGGCTTCGTACTGTTTGATGCGTCCAGCGTGCAGGACGCCGCGCAGTCCATCCGCGCCATGTTCGGCGGCGGGGGCCTGCCGCTGGTCAGTGCGGAAAGCCTGTACGAGCTGCGCAGCTGCACCGTGCTGCTCCTGCTTGCCGTTGCCGGCGCAACGCCGCTGGCGAAAAGCCTGTGTGCAGCAATCCAGCGCAGCCGAGCAGGAAAAACGGCGCTTGCGGTTCTGGAGCCGGTCGGTCTGACCGCGCTTCTGGCTGTCTGTACGGCCTTCTTGGTTGACGGCTCGTTCAATCCGTTCCTGTATTTCCGGTTTTAGAGGGGAGGCCCCATGGAAAAACGAAAGAATCTTGCAGTTGTCTGCCTGACGGCGGCGTTCCTGCTCGGATTTCTGGTCTGGAGCCTTCTGAAGCCGGATGATACGGTTTCGCAGAGTGAGCGCCGGAAGCTGGCGCAAAAGCCGGAGCTGACGGTCGCTTCTGTGCTGAACGGCACGTTTATGACGGATTTCGAATCCTATACGCTCGACCAGTTCCCGCTGCGCGACGGCTTCCGGCGGCTCAAGGCCGCTGTTCTGCTGGATATGCTGCGCGAAAAGGATAACAACGGCATCTATCTTGCGGACGGCTATGCCGCCAAGCTGGAATATCCGTTGGACGAGTCCTCCGTCCTCCATGCCGCAGAGCGCTTCCGGACTATCTATGAAACGTACCTGTCCGGGACAGATGCCAGAATCTATGAAACTGTTATCCCGGATAAGGGAGCGTTTCTTGCGCGGCAGAATGGCTATCCGTCGCTTGACTACAGTGCGTTTTCCGCGCTGCTTCAGAAGAATATGCCTTATGCGGAAGCAATCGACCTGATGCCAGTGCTGTCTCTGAACAGCTATTATCGTACTGATCTGCACTGGCGACAGGAGTCGCTTCTGCCCGTGGCAGAGCGTCTGGCGGACGCAATGAGAGTCGAGCTTTCTGAACAGTACGACATTGTGACAGCTGACGCGCCGTTCTACGGCGTTTACTGCGGACAGTCGGCTCTGCCGCTTGACCCGGATACGCTCCGCTATCTGACGAGCGAGACGCTTCTCGGCTGCACCGTCTACGATTATGAAACGGACAGCACCGGGCCGGTCTATGATCTGCCCGCGCTGGAAGGGGAGGACCCGTACTCCGTGTTCCTCTCCGGCTCAAAATCCCTGCTCACGATCACGAACCCCAGTGCGGATACGGACCGCGAGCTTGTGATCTTCCGCGATTCGTTTGCAAGCAGCCTTGCGCCGCTTCTGACCAGCGCCTATGCGAAGATCACACTGGTCGATATCCGCTATGTGCAGCCGGAGCGGCTTGGCCGCTGGCTGACGTTCGATTCACAGGATGTCCTGTTCCTCTACAGCGTCTCCGTTCTCAATCACAGCGAAACCCTCAAATAAAAAACGCCCGGCGGCCAGTCATGGACGCCGGGCGTTTTGCGTGCGGTTCTGCAAAAACTCCTGCATAAAATGCGTTATGTCAACAATATCCGTGCGTTATGTCGTGAAAGTTCTTCGTTTTTCGCCCCTGAAAGATACTGGCAAAAAGACGTGTATTTGTCGAAATATGTGGGAAATTTGCGTGTTGACAAATCTGTTGACAGTGTGAATAACTTTTTGCGGCTTCTGTTTCAAAAAAATTATGGTGAACCTTGTGCTTTATGGCTCCGGCATGGCGGACAGCATCTGTTCCAAAACGGGCAGATGCGAACCGCTCAAGGGCGTCAGCGGCAAACGCGGCAGACCGGCCGGAATGCCCTCCAGCGCCAGCGCCTGCTTCACGGGAATCGGGTTGACCTCGCAGAAAAGCGCGTCTACAAGCCCCATCAGCGCCGTCTGGATCCGTCCCGCCTGCGCGTATTCGCCAGTCTGACAGGCGCGGACCATCTGCAGCGTCAGCTTAGGCCGCACATTGGACAAAACGGAGATCGCACCCCTTGCGCCGACCGCCATCAGCGGTACGGTCAGATCGTCGTTTCCGCTCCAGAGCGGAAGCTCCTCCGCGCAGGCGTCCAGAATGCGCATGGCCTTCGGGACGCTGCCGCTGGCCTCCTTGATCCCGCCGATGTTCGGATGCGCGCAGAGCGCACGGCACGTCTCGACCGAGACGTCCACGCCCGTGCGGCTCGGCACGTTATAGACGATCACGGGGCAGGGGACGGTGTCGGCTGCCGCGGTATAATGCGCGATCAGCCCTGCCTGCGTACACTTGTTGTAATAGGGTGTCACCAGCAGCACGGCGTCCACGCCCATAGACGCAGCGACACGGCTCAACTGCAAGGTGTGAGCCGTGTCGTTTGTACCGGTTCCGGCGATGATTTTGCATCGTCCGGCGCAGTATTTGACTGTGTGCGCGATCAGCGCAAGCTTTTCGTTGTCCGTCATGGTGGAGGCCTCTCCGGTCGTTCCGCAGACGACGACCGCGTCGACGCCTGCGGCAAGCTGCAGATCCAGCAGCTGATTCATGACGGCAAAATCGACCGTACCCTGCTTGAACGGCGTAACGAGCGCAGTCGCGACGCCTTCAAAAACGGGCTTTTTCAAAGAATCGCTCCCTTCGGGATCATTTCCTTGTGATATATCCTTCCGCGCAAAGCAGTTCCGCCAGCAAAACAGCGCCGCCGGCTGCTCCGCGCAGGGTATTATGAGACAGGCAGACGAATTTGTAATCGTACTGCGTATCGGGGCGCAGACGGCCGATGGAGACGGCCATACCGCCCTCAAGCATACGGTCGAGCTTCGTCTGCGGACGGTCGGCTTCCTCAAAGTAATGCAGGAACTGCCTGGGAGCCGACGGCAGCTTCAATTCCTGTGCGCGGCCCGAAAACGCTGCCCAGTCTGCCTTGATCTGCTCCAGCGACGGCTTCTCGCCCTTGAACGAAACGAAGCACGCCGCCATATGACCGTCCGAAACAGGCACGCGCAGGCACTGTGCGGTGATGTTGGGTTCCGTCGCATTGACGATCTTATCGCCCTCGATATGGCCCCAGAGCTTCATCGGCTCCTGCTCGGACTTTTCCTCCTCGCCGCCGATATAGGGGATCACGTTGTCGATCATTTCCGGCCATGTCTCAAATGTTCTGCCTGCGCCGGAAATTGCCTGATATGTGCAGACCAGCGCCTTTTCCACGCCGTATTTCATCAGCGGGTGCAGTGCCGGGACATAGCTTTGCAGGCTGCAATTGGATTTGACGGCGATAAAGCCGCGCTTTGTGCCGAGCCGCTTGCGCTGTGCGTCGATGATGCGGATGTGGTCGGCGTTGATCTCCGGCACGACCATCGGCACGTCGGGCGTGTGGCGGTGGGCGGAATTGTTTGATACGACCGGGCATTCGAGCTTCGCGTATTTCTCTTCCAGCGCCTTGATCTCGTCCTTTTTCATATTGACGGCGCAGAAGACAAAGTCGACCTGCCTCGCGATCTCCTCCGCGTCCGCCTCGGCGTCCATCACGATCATGGATTTGACGCTTTCCGGAATTGGTTCAGCCATATGCCATTTTCCTTCGATCGCCTGCGCGTAGGTCTTGCCTGCGCTGTGCGCGCTGGCGGCCAGCACGACCGGGGTGAACCACGGGTGGTTTGCCGTCAGCAGCACGAACCGCTGCCCGACCATGCCCGTTGCGCCAATGATACCAACTCTGAATTTCTCCATGATGAAAGCTCCAATCCTCAAACTCGCCGGAAAGTTCCGGTTGCATATCATTTTGGAATGTAATATAATATATTTGGTTTGTGCAGAAATAAGATGTTCTTGCACGATGGACAAATGTCCGCGAATTCCAGCTGCCTCATCATATCATATTCATTCCTGCCTGTCAATGTGAATCGCGGAAAAAATCGGCGTATTGGAAAGGGCTGTATTTGTTGAAAACACATGATTTTTATTACGATCTGCCGGAGGAGCTGATCGCGCAGACGCCGCTGGAGCGCCGCGACGCGTCCCGGCTCATGACGCTCGACCGGAAAACGGGCGAGGTCACGCACCGGCATTTTTACGACCTGCTTGAGCTTCTGCAGCCAGGAGATTGCCTGGTCATGAACAACTCCCGTGTGCTGCCCGCACGCCTGCTCGGCCATCGGGTGCCGACCGGCGGCGCGGTCGAGGTGCTGCTGCTCAAGGATCAGGGAAGCGGCGTTTGGGAGTGCCTTACGAAGCCGGGCCGCAAGACGCACACCGGGACAGAGCTGTCCTTCGGAGACGGCGATCTGACGGCGACCGTAGTAGGGGAGAGGGACGACGGCAACAAGCTCGTGCAGTTCCACTATGAGGGGATCTTCCTTGAGGTGCTGGAACGGCTCGGAAAAATGCCTCTGCCGCCGTACATCAAGGAAGAATTGCAGGACGGCGAACGCTACCAGACCGTCTATTCCAAAATCAACGGCTCTGCCGCCGCACCGACAGCCGGTCTGCACTTTACGCAGGAGCTGCTGGACAAGCTCGCCGACAAGGGCGTTAAGGAAGCGTATATCACGCTGCACGTCGGCCTCGGCACGTTCCGTCCCGTCAAGGCTGCGGATATCACGGAGCATCATATGCACTCCGAATTCTGCATGATCTCCAGGGAAACCGCGGATATCATCAACGAAACCAAACGCGCAGGCGGGCGGATCGTCTGCGTCGGCACAACTTCCTGCCGGACGCTGGAATCTCTGGCTGACGAAAACGGGTATTTCCATGAAGCCTCCGCATGGACGGATATTTTCATCTATCCCGGCTACAAATTCAAGGCCATGGATGCGCTCATCACAAACTTCCACCTGCCGGAAAGCACGCTCGTCATGCTCGTCTCCGCATTCGCAGACCGTGAAAAGATCCTGAACGCCTACAACATCGCCGTGCAGGAACGCTACCGCTTCTTCTCCTTCGGAGATGCGATGTTCATCTCGTGATTTTGAATAAAATAACATTACTTAGATAGATTAAAATTATGCAATATTACCAATTGGTAAGCACGAAATACCATATGGTAACATCGGTTGACCGATGTTGATAAAACATTTCGGGAAGAATTGATATCGGCGTAACTTTTTCGTTCAAGAAAAACGTTCATTGTTGACTTAGAAAAATAATATGGCATAATAGAATTACCGGAGCAAATGATGATGCGATTTTGAACACGGAAAAAGCGAGGAGAAGATCATGCCGGAACTTTGCAGATTTTATAACATCGTTATCAAGATGATTTTCAGCGACACTGACAAGCACCACAAGCCGCACTTTCATGTTTATTACAACGAGTACGAAGCCTCTGTTGGCGTGGATGGCGAATTGATCGCGGGAAGTCTTCCAGTCAAACAGTTGAAGCTGGTGCAGGCTTGGGCTGCCATCCACGAGGACGAACTCTATGCCGCGTGGAATAAGGCGGTGCAGAACATTCCGTTCGGCAAAATCGAACCGCTGAGATAAGGAGGAACGCTTATGTATATTTCTAACGGAATTGCGTATGCAGGGGAGCAGGAGCCAGTCATCAAGGTCTGCGGCGTTCGTCCGTTGCCCGGTCATAGGCTCTGGCTCCGATTTACAACTGGCGAAGCAAAAGTTTTTGATTTTACACCCTTGCTGAAAGATGCAGGTTTTGCGCCGCTGGCCGATGAACATACCTTTGCGGGCGTCTATATTGACTACGGTGTGACTGTCTGGAATGACGGTGACATTGACATTGCGCCAGAATATTTATATCGGCATTCGAAAGAAGCGGAAGGCATCGCCTGATGGCAAGTGATTTCAACCGGAAGTACGGTGGCCATGGCTGCCGTACTTCGCTATGAAAGGGAGTAGGATCATGTGCAGTTTATTCACTTTCCCGACTCCCGTACACATCGGCGATGCGATGTTCATCTATTAAAAAGTTGAGGTAACAATGTTTAAAGTATTGAAAACAGAGGGTGCTGCCCGCAGAGGGGAGTTTTCCTGCCCGCATGGGACAGTTCAAACTCCGGTTTTTATGAACGTCGGTACACAGGCTGCCATCAAGGGTGCGCTCTCGGCCGCAGATTTAGAAAAAATCGGAACCCAGATCGAACTTTCCAACACCTATCATCTGCATCTGCGGCCCGGAGACGAGGTCGTGCGCGATATGGGCGGCCTGCACAAATTCATGACGTGGGACGGCCCGATCCTGACGGATTCCGGCGGATTTCAGGTCTTTTCCCTGGCCGGACTCCGAAAGATCAAGGAGGAGGGCGTGACCTTCGCGTCCCATCTTGACGGCCACAGGATCTTCATGGGACCGGAGGAGAGTATGCGCATCCAGTCGAATCTCGGCTCCGATATTGCCATGGCGTTTGACGAGTGCGTGGAAAACCCCGCAAAATACCAGTATGCCAAGGCGTCCTGCGAGCGCACGGCGCGCTGGCTTGCCCGGTGCAAGGAGGCGCTTGCCCGATATAACGCTGAGCCGGGCGCTGTCAATCCAGGTCAGCAGCTCTGGGGGATCAATCAGGGCGCGACGTTCAAGGATCTGCGCATCTGGCACATGAAGGAGATCGCCAAGCTCGACCTGCCGGGCTACGCCATCGGCGGTCTGGCCGTCGGCGAACCGACTGAGGTCATGTATGAGATCATTGAGGCGGTCGAGCCGTATATGCCAAAAGACAGGCCGCGCTATCTGATGGGCGTCGGCACGCCGTCGAACATCATTGAATCCGTCGCACGCGGCGTGGACTTCTTCGACTGCGTCATGCCGGCCAGAAATGCGCGGCACGCCAAGCTTTTTACATGGCAGGGGAGCATCAACCTCAAAAACGCGAAGTACACGCGCGACGACGGCCCCATTGACCTGCAGTGTGACTGTCCGGTATGCAGGCGCTATTCCCGCGCGTATCTCCATCACCTGTTCAAAGCGGAGGAGATGCTCGCCATGCGCCTGTCCGTCATGCACAATCTGTATTTCTATAATACGCTGACCCGGCGTATCCGCGACAGCCTTGACACCGGGAGCTTCGGCGATTTCCGCGCGGAGTACTCGCAAAAGTTGGCGGAAAAAATATAAAACGGAAATTTATTCAGAAATCCTGTCGCGCCGACTTGAAATGTTGCCGCAGACACGATATAATAAACGAAATTCAAATATGGAGGAAAGACCATGTACCTTTTCTTAACCGCAGCGGATTCCACCGGTGCAGCAGGCGGCGGCGCGTCCATGATCCTCATGTTCGTCGTGCTGATCGCAGTGTTCTACTTCTTTATGATCCGCCCGGAAAACAAACGCAAAAAAGAAGCGCAGCAGATGCGTGACTCGCTGAAGGTCGGCGACAATATCACGACCATCGGCGGCATCATCGGCGATATCGTCTCGATCAAGGACGACTCCATCGTCATCGAAACGACCACCGACCGCGTCCGCGTTGAGTTTGCAAAGTTTGCTGTTTCCACCAACAACACGGCGGAAAAGGAAGCTGCCAAGCAGAAGGCCGCAGCTCTGGCTGCCCGCAAGGAGCAGAAGGAAAAAGAGAAGAAGGCCAAGAAGGATAAATAATTGTCTGACCCCGTACAAGGCGTCAAAAATGAAGTGTCCCCCAAAAGTTAGACAAAATAATGAACACAACCTGTTCAAGCAGCCGAAAGGGCCTGCTGCCTGCGGATCGCAGACGGCAGGCCCTTCAGCTTTGCCTTGATCCTGCGGTTGCTGCCGTGCTCCAAAGAAGCGCCCGATCACAGTCCTCTTGCGCTCTGGCGTATGGCGTCGATTGACTGCTCCTTTTGGCATTGAAAAACACCCCATTTCTTAGTACCAAGTATGTTATCATACTTGCCTAACAAATGGGGTGCTGTTCATATGCCGTGCGCACAGGGCGCCGTTCTGCATGATTGTCAGTGCAGCGCTTCATGCTCCTTTTGCAGCTCCTCGCGCAGCTCAAGCACGTTCCAGCCCTTATTTTCGTCCGTCAGGACGGCTTTCAGTGCAACGGGCGGGAGCTTTGCTGCGCGTATGGCCTGCAAAAACAGGTTCAACTGCGCATCTGAAAAATGCGCGAAGACGAGCAGCTCACCGGGGAAATCCTCACCGTCATAAAAGCTCTCAAAGCTGTCGAGATCGCCCGTCAGGGCGCCGACGGCGTTCAGGTACTCCCATTTTTCCACGACGCGCACCTTCGCGCCCAGACGCATCGCGGCCATGCGCAGCTTTGCAAGCTTTTTGGCAGGGAAGTGGACAGCCAGGATCACGGGCATCATGCGCGCACCTCCTGCTTGTCCTCCCGCAGGAAGCCCGCCCACATCAGAAGCCCGGCCAGCGACCAGAAATAGGCCATCATGTACGGCTCTTCAAAGATGTTTTCAAATCCGCAATGAACGAAAACGCCGCACAGTCCGGCAAAAATCCCCGCGCACAGCGGGAACAGACGGGACAGGCCCTGCTTTTTCTGCTGCGCCGTGCGGTAGAGCGCGCGGCAGCCGTTTGCAAGGAAGCCGAGGACGGTGATCAGGAACGCGGCGAGGCCCGTATAGCCCATCTCGATCATGAGCTTGAGATAGTAATTATCGACGTAGAAATACTCCTGATGATCAATGACATGATTCTGCATGGCGACGGCTCCGCCGAACATTCCGAGGCCAACGCCGGTCGCTTTTCCGCGCTGCTCCAGAAGCGTCATCGCGACGAGCTTGCGGCCCGCGCGTCCGCCGGAGGTGTTGGCCTCCGCGAAATCAGACGTGAACAGGAAGCCGATGCGGCTGCGCACAAACGGCAGCGTGCACGCGACGCACCCCGCCGCAAGCAGCAGCACCAGCAGCCGCCGGTCGACCAGCAGCACGAAGATCACAATGGCAAGTGCCAGCGCCATCCATGCCCCGCGCGACATCGTAAACAGGCAGCCGAAGCACATACAGAACGCGCAGACCCACGCAAGCACCTGCAATTTGCGGTTCTTCGTGTAATAGGCGAGTCCTGCCGCCATCGGTGCGAACATCGTCATGAAATCGCCCATGATATTGGGGCTTCCGAAGATCGAGTAAACACGCGTGCGCACAGAGGATTCCGAGTGCGTCATCCAGCTGGACGGGATGGGAACAGCAGCGATATACTGATAAATTCCGTGCAGCGCAATGACCGCCGCCAGAATGACCAGCGCCAGATATATCCGCATGAAATCCCGGTCGTTGTGCACCAGCCGCGTAATGAGGAAGAACCAGAGCATATACTGCACAGTCGCGCGGAAGCCGGAGATCTGGATGGAGTAATATGGCGTAACGACGTTCATGAGAACGAAGCAGACCGTAATAAACAGGCAGACCGGCAGATCGAGCGGATTGCAGCCCGTTTTGAGCGGCGTTTCGCGCCCAAGACGCTCATAGACCACATAGCCAAGCGCCAGCAGCATCAGACACTCATCCCAGCACGACGACAGGACCGGCACGGCCAGAAGATCGCGCAGCACGTAGTCGATCACGACATACATGGAAAGCGCAAATAAGATCACGCCATGCAGTCCGTCAGAGAACAGCCACGAAAACAGACGGCTGTTCTGGCCGCAGCGAACGAAAAAGCGCCAGATGCGGCAAAGAACCGAATCGTCCAGACCGTCCTTCAGGCCGTGCCGCGCGGCAAGCCGCGCGTTCAGCCGCGCAAAGCGCTTCGCGCTCCAGCTCTCGCGCGTCGGTGCGTCAGACGCGGACAGCCGCCGGAGCAGCCATGCGCGCGTTCCGCTTGCGCGCCAGGTGCGGCCGAGCCACGCGAAAATCCTGCTTGAATGCGCCAGCGCCGAAAACCAGCCGCCGATGGCAAGCAGCACCCGCCACAGAAGGCTCGAAGCCAGCATTTCAGCCATCGGTGACCTCCAGCGCGGAGATCAGACCCGTCAGCTCAAATTCGCTCGTCTTGAGGATGTATTCATAGCCGACGCGGACCTCCTGCGGCCCGACCTTGTAGACATTGCCGGTAAACGATGCGCTTGCCTCGACAGTGATATACAGGCGCAGGTGGCCGTTTTCACCGGCGTAGTCCTCAGTCTGCACATCGGTGATGGACGCAGCGATGACCTTGGAGTCGTTGACAAGGGATTTGCCGATCTGCGTCTCGGCGAAGTGCGCGATATCAGCGGGAACATCCTCAAATTCTACGGTATAAACGGCTTTTTTCTCTGTGCCGGTCACGGCAGCTGCGGCCTTCCTGCCGCCGAGCTTCCAGACGACCGCCGCCAGAACTGCAACGATCAGCAGCACGACCAGCAGGTCGATCAGATTGATCTTGCCGAACAGACGGCCTTTTTCATCGATCAGTTTCATGTAGTACCTCCCAAAGAGTTTGCAGTTGATTTGCCTCATGGAATCAGATATAATATCAGGAGACATTCCTGCCTATTTTACTGTATCTTGCCGCAAGAAACAAGTGGCAATTCAAAAATGAGGGTTCCGATATGAAGGTATTGCATTTGATCTCCGGCGGTGACGTCGGCGGCGCAAAAACGCACGTGCTGTCGCTGCTGCACGGTCTTGGGAAAACGGAACAGGTGCGGCTCGTCTGCTTCCGCGAGGGAGAGTTTGCCGAAGACGCGCGGAAGCTCGGCATCGATACGGTCGTCATGGAAGCGTCCGTACAGACGGCCATTGGCCGTCTTGCGCAGATGATCCGCGCCGAGGACTTTCAGATCGTCCACTGCCACGGCGCGCGCGCGAACCTGACCGGCGCTGTCCTGCGCCGGAAAATTCAGGTGCCGATTGTCACGACCGTCCATTCCGACTACCGGCTTGACTATCTGGGCAGACCCCTGCACCGGCTGACCTACGGCACGATCAACACCGTTGCGCTGCGTATGTTTGACTATCACATCGGCGTATCCGACGCCATGGCGCAGCTGCTTATTTCACGCGGCTTTGACCCGCAGACGATGTTTGCGATCTATAATGGCATCGATTTTTCTCCCGTTGTGCCGAAGCTGGACAGGCAGGCCTATCTGCGCTCTGTCGGCATGGAGACGGCGGAGGATACCGTCGTGTTCGGCATCGCCGCCCGCCTTGATCCGGTCAAGGATGTGGGGACGCTCATCCGCGGCTTCTCCATCGCCGTAAAGACCCACCCCAATATCCGCCTGCTCATCGCGGGCGACGGCGAGCAGCGACAGACGCTGGAAAAGCTGGCCGCCGACACCTGCCCGCCCGGCAGCGTCGTGTTTGCGGGCTGGGTCACGGATATGGACAGCTTTTATCATGCGCTGGACGTTAATACACTGACGTCTCTTTCTGAGACGTTCCCGTATGCCATCACAGAGGGTGCGCGTATGCGCTGCGCGACGATCGCGTCGAATGTCGGCGGCATCCCGTATATCATCGAGCATGGCGTGACCGGCCTCCTGTTTGAGCCGCAGAACGCCGAAGCGCTCGGCGGCTGCATGGCCCGACTGGCTGAATCTGCGGCCATGCGCGCGCAGCTCGGCGAAAATCTGTATGAAAAGGCCTCGCGCGAGTTTTCCATCAGTGCGACCGTCGGCAAGCAGATCGAAATTTACCAGACCATCCTGCGCCGCACGGCCATGCCGAAGAAAAAGAAATATGGCGTATTGATCTGCGGCGCCTACGGCAAGGGAAACGCGGGCGACGACGCGATCTTAAAGGCGATCCTTGCCCAGATGAAGGCCATCGACCGCGATATGCCGGTCTACGTCATGTCGCACGATCCTGCCGAGACGCGCCTGCGGTACCACGTCGGCTCCGTACACGTATTCGACCCCTTCCGCTTCTGGCCGCTTATGCGCAGATGCAGGCTGTTTATCTCCGGCGGCGGGAGCCTCATTCAAAACGAAACGAGCACGCGATCCTTAAATTATTACCTCACGACCATCCGCATGGCGCATACCGCAGGCTGCCGCGTCATGATGTACGGCTGCGGCATCGGCCCTGTCAGCGGAGAGGGCAGCCGCCGCCATACCGCGCGCATTCTCAACCGCTGCGTGGATAAAATCACGCTACGCGAGGATCTTTCCCGGAAGGAGCTTTCCGACATGGGCGTGATGCAGCCGGATATCTCCGTCACGGCAGACCCGGCGCTGCTGCTGCAGCCCGCGACCACCGGTGCAGTAGACAGCTATTTCCTGAGCAATGACCTCGACCCGAACGGAAGCTATGCCATGTTTGTTCTGCGCCCGTGGAAAAATCTTTCCGGGCATTTGCAGGCAATTGTAGATGCTGCAATTTATGTCAACCAAAAGCACGGCCTGACGCCGGTTTTCGTCGCTCTTGAGCCGACGCGTGACCTTGAGATTAACCGGCAGGCCGCCGGAATGCTGTCGTGCCGGTCATTCGTGCTGCCCGCCCCGCGCGACGAGCAGCTGACCATCGGCATGATGCAGAAAATGCGCGTGATCGTCTCCATGCGTCTGCACGCGTTGATCTTTGCCTCGTCTGTCGGCGCGCCGCTGGCCGCGATCTCGTATGACCCGAAGGTCACCGGCTTCATGGCCTATCTCGGCCAGAAGCACTGCATGGAGCTGGACGACGTGACGAAGGACAGTCTGTGCGCTCTGATCGACGACGCCATGCAGACGGCACAGCCGTATTCGACCGACCGCCTGCGCCGCCTTGCGGCAGAAAATGAAGAAGCGGCGCGCAAGCTGCTGGAGGAGACCATATGAGAAAAATCGTTTGCCTTGCCACCTCCCCGTGGTACCCCATCCCGACGCGCAAGCAGCAGGTCATGAGCCGCATCCCGGACGCAGAAATTCTCTATTTTGACCCGTCTATCACCTATATCGCCCCCATGAAGGACAAAGCCGCTCAGCCGGGGCTGACGAATTATAAAAAAGCGGGCGTTCACCCGCAGGAGAACATCACGGTTTATGCGCTGCCGCCGGCTCTGCCATTCTTTTATAAGTTCCGCTGGTTAAACAGGCTGAACCAGCGGAAAATTGCCCGCTTCGTCCGCGAAAAAATGCGGGAGCACGGATTTGAGGACGCTGTTTTGTGGGTCTATTCGCCCGTCACAGCCGATCTTGTCGATCTGGTCCCGCATAAGGCGCTGGTCTATGACTGCGTCGACCGGCATTCGGCCTACGGCGGACTCATGGACCCGGCGCTCGTCGACGCGATGGAGCTGGAGCTTGCGAAAAAAGCGGATCACGTCTTTGCCACCGCTGACGCGCTGGCTGACCGCCTGCGCACCGTGCAGCCGAAGACGGATATGATCCCGAACGGTGCAAATTTTGAGCGCTTCGTGCAGGCCGCACAGCCGCAGCCGCTCCCGGACGATATGCAGGGCATTCCGCACCCGATTTTCGGCTTCGTCGGCGCACTGCAAAGCTGCATTGAGTATGGCTATCTCGAAGCCGCAGCAAAGGCTCGTCCGGACTGGAGCTTTGTCCTGATCGGCAAGGAAAAGCCCGGTGTCGACCTGTCTGCACTCCACGCCATGCCGAACGTGCATTTCCTCGGCCTCAAGCCGAACGAGCAGCTGCCGCAGTATCTGGCGCACTTTGACGCCTGCCTGAACCTGTTTGCGAAAAGCGACCTCAGCAAGGACGTGAGCCCGCTGAAATTCTATGAATATCTGGCCACGGGCCGCCCCATCGTCTCGACGAAGCAGCCGGATCAGATCCTCCAATATGCGCCGCTCATCGAGATCGCCGACAGCCAGGAGGAATTCATCTCCGCCTGCGAAAAATCGTGCTCTGATGCCGCGCCGGAGCAAATCGATGCCCGCATTGAGGCAGGCCGCGCCTGTTCTTGGGATAGCCGTGTCGCGCAGATGTGCGGCATTCTGGAAGGACAGGGGATTTTATGAAGAAAAAATTGCTTATCACCGGCTTTGACCCGTTCGGCGGAGAACAGGTCAACCCCGCATTCGAGGCCGTGCGGCTGCTGCCGGATGAAATCGCGGGACTTGAATTATGTAAACTAGAAATCCCAACTGAATTTATCAAAAGCGGCGTGATCCTGAAAGACGCGCTTCGCGCGGTGCATCCCAACGCAGTCCTTTGCGTGGGACAGGCCGGGGGCCGCACAGCCGTCACGCCGGAACGCGTAGCGATCAACCTGATGGACGCCCGCATTCCGGACAACGCCGGGTATCAGCCGATCGATACGCCCGTCGTGCCGGATGGCCCCGCCGCGTTTTTTTCCACGCTGCCCGTCAAGGCAATTGCAGCCCGGATACAAAGCGACGGTCTGCCCGCTGCGGTATCCAATACCGCTGGTACATACGTGTGCAACAGCCTTCTGTATACGCTGCTGCATACGGCGGCGCTCGAATATCCCGGCCTGCGCGGCGGCTTTCTCCATGTGCCCTATGCCGCGGAGCAGCTTTCCGGCAAACCGGTCGGCACCTTCGCCATGCCCCTGCCCGATATCGCTCGCGCCTTGACCCGCGCCGTCGAGGCGATTTCCGAAAACCTGTAAGAATTAGTGAACATATTCAGCGAAAACTTGCTTTTGCTGATTGAATTAAGGAATCGCTGTTTATGGTAAAGACATTTACTGAGCTAAGTGATAGACTAATACCATCATAGAGGTGGAGGAAGATAAATGGACATGGTAAAGATGGGAAGCTTTCTTGCAGAGCTTCGCAAAGAACAAAAACTTACACAGGCTGAATTGGGAGAAAAACTCGGTGTCACAAATAAGACAGTTTCAAGGTGGGAAACCGGAACTTATGTGCCGCCCGTAGAGATATTGGAGGAACTTAGTCGTCTTTATGGTTTAACCATTAACGAAATCTTGAGTGGTAGAAAATTAACCACGGAGGAATATAAAGAGATGGCGGAATCAAATATTAGAGAAACACTGAAAGCAAGTACATTTGAACTGAAAGAGAAGCAAGAGTTCTTTAAGAAAAAATGGCGTAGGGAACACATATCAACAATTATTGCCTGTACCGTTGCTTGGATTGTTTTAATGGCAGCTCTGATCAATCAAAATGTTGAATCATATCTTTGTGGTACTATTGGAAGTCTGCTTGCAATTATATATTATTGTGTACTGAATAATCGTATGTTGGCTTATGTAGAAGACCATATTTACGGTGGTAAATGGAATGAGTATAAAAGCGATTCTGATAATAGATAAGGAAAGAATCAATGTCAGTTCGTCAAACTAAGTCTAACAATCAAAGACCGCTTACAAAAGTGTAGGCGGTCTCTTTTCGTGTTCAGAAATATTTGATTTTGAACTTTCTTTTCTTGGCTGAAAGCACCTTGCAAAGAACATCGTCAACTCCATCGGTGCATCTACCTTGTGCAATTAGGTTGTTCTTCAAGTGAACAAGGGACTGAATAGTCTGTCTGTATTCATCATCGGAAAGATATAAATAATATTTCTGTTCTTTCACAGCAACCACCTCCTGTACTGCAATTATATAACAGGAAATGGTATAGGTGCAGTTTGCGAATAATCCTCCATTATTGAAAAATGAACGGATTAACAGGGTAACGACCGCCTTTTGTATTAGCAAGGTTTTTAGCACGATTTTTCGCCTAATTAGCTGGAAGGGCATTTTCATTAGCAAAAACGGCCCTTTTTCTGCTAATGATTAGCAAAAATTTTTGTCTTATCACAGCAGTTCGATTTTTTAGGGCTTGTCAAAAATCAGAATTTGAAAGTGAAATTCGGAACCATAATTCAATTTCCGTAAGCACAACGGGATTTGATAAAAAAAGCCGAAAACCCTTGAAAACAAAGGCTTTCGGCGTTGTTAGCTGGCGTCGCAAAAGGGACTTGAACCCCCGACCCCACGCTTAGGAGGCGTGTGCTCTATCCAACTGAGCTATTGCGACATGGCTAAATTTATGATTAAGCCCGAAGAAAACTCGAACTTAAATCCTATATGAAGTTTTCAGTAGGCGACTGTTGTAACGTAACCTTAGGAGGCGAATGCTCTATCCCCTGAGCTACTGGGGCGTATGAACAGTGCTATTCTACAATGCGCCGGAGGGTTTGTCAAGAAGGTGGAATACCGGGGCTGGACGAACAATAGACTTGGACTGAGGGGTGAGGGAATGCGAAATGAGGTCCTGCGGATGCTTCCGCAGACGGTACAGATTGCGCTGACCGGCATACCGGACGCGCAGATCGAGGAGCTGCGGCTGCGGGTGGGGCAGAAGCCGGCCGTTCTGTATGCGGGGGGTGAGCGTCCGCTCAGTGTCCGAACCGTCCTGCTCCAGAAGGAGCTGCAGCAGACTCTGCTGAACGCTTCCGCGCAGTCGCAGTACGCTGTGCAGGAGCAGCTGCGAAGCGGCTATCTCAGCCTGCCGGGCGGATACCGGCTCGGTGTCTGCGGCAGCGCAGTTGTGCAGAACGGCTGTATGACCGGGCTGCGGGAGATCTCGTCGCTTGCGCTCCGTGTTCCGCACGATATCCGGTACCCGCCGGAGCGGCTGCTTCCATATCTACAGGAATCCTGTCTGCTTGCCGGTGCGCCCGGCAGCGGAAAAACGACGCTGCTGCGCAGCTGCATCCGGGCACTTTCGGAAAACAGGCAGCGCGTGGCCGTCGTGGACGAGCGGCTGGAGCTGGCCGGAGCGGTGCACGGCGTACCGCAGTTTGACCTCGGGCCGTGTACGGACGTGCTGTCCGGCTGTCCGAAGGGCGAGGGGATGCTGATGCTGCTGCGCGGCATGAACCCGCAATGGCTTGCGGTCGACGAGATCACGCAGCCGGAGGACCTTGCGGCGATCCGGCAGGCGGGCGGCTGCGGCGTCAGGCTGCTTGCGACGATCCACGCCGGTTCTGTTGAGGAATTGGAAAATAGACCGCTCTGCCGGGAGCTGTTTTCTCTTGGGATCTTCCGGCAGGTGCTTTATCTGGATAAGAACAGGGCGTTTCACGCGGAAAGGATACAATATGCTGAAACTGATCGGATTGAGCCTGATCCTGGCAGCCTCCGGCGCAGTCGGCGCCCGACTGGCGGGGGTCAACCCCCG
>OGQV01001170.1_pt1 | contig 20333 bp, 20 predicted proteins | sample 1553311 | NCBI WGS metagenome assembly OGQV01 (sample SAMEA2579976, study PRJEB22360) | human gut metagenome
TATTATATTTTTGTGATATGTTAATGAAAATCTTAGTGTTTAAAATTACCTCAACAACTCAAAGATGTATATTCTGCATACAGTCAAATATATTTTAGCAATCTATTTAAAAGTAAAATATTTTAATCTATCATTTGCTTTACATATACTCAATATGTAATCAATATTTTTATATTGTTAAAAATAAATAAGGTGGTATATTACATGTCTTCCACTAGGATAATTGTTGATAATTTACTATTTTTGTAAAAGATTATTTAGTCTATTTTATTTATATAAATTATTAATATGCAAGTAATACCAAAGAAGAAGAACACAATTCATTATTTACCACAAGAGATTAGAGAAACTAGATTAACAGAGGTCACATATTTACCTATTACAAGAGAGATGTTAGAACAACTATTCTCAAATTCAGCTAAGAAGGAGAAGCATAAATTAGTTAAGAAGAGAAGGAAGTGAACTAAACAGGCAGCATTTGAAGTAACATTTCATTTGCTGCCTTTTCATTATCTTCTAATTTAAGGTTTCATGTTCTTTTAAAGTCATTTCCACATTGATTACAATGATATATATCTTCCTTATAACCTTTAAGCCAAATAAACAATAATATTATAGGAATTATGGTTGGTATATATACTATTGTACATTTATTCAATATGGTGAAAATGATACAAAATACAACAATGACAAAGCTTACTAGAACCATCCATTTGGGACCATGCTTGTGTTGAACAATTGTATGTGCAGTATTTTCGCTACCACATTTAGGGCACCATGGAAGATTTGAATCCCTTTCGAGTTTAAGACCATTTATCAAGTCTATAGCTTCTTGGTAATGTTCATCTTCAACGAAGACTGCAATTTGCGGCTGACTTCCACCTGCATATGCACCTATTCCAACTTCTTCTTTTTGAATATAACACAAAATACCTTTAGCTTCAAGATTTGCTTTATATTCATCTGCCAAGATAGAATTTTCACAATGTACTAATAATTTCATAAGCACTAATTATTGATGTTATAAATTTATTGCTGTTTCATTTTCTTATCATCTACAACGTAAGTTGTGGATAAAAAATCATGCCAATTCCAACCACATAAGAATGATATTGCATCAAAAGGAATGAATCGGCATAAGCAACGTATGAATATTTGTGTTATTGAGAGGCTTTCTCCTTTATTATTTATCACACTCATCTTTAACAGTCTCTTGCCAATAGTCTTTCCCCCATTAGTCGTTTCCAATCCAAAGAAGTAGAGAAAGTAAAAAGCGGAATAAGACAATCTTATTTCAAGTTCACTCATAGAAGTACTTTCAATGAGCATAGCGATTATTATAACAAGAAAAGTTATGATTGTAATAAATGCAATGTCTATGATATGTCCAAACAATCTTTTCTCACTACTGGCACGTATCTTTTCAATAAATGGTCTATTATCTTTTTCCTCAAACTTCTCATTTTGAATTTTGGTGAAACTAACCCCACGTTCTATTAATACTTCTTCGGCTGCGGTTATGGCGTCTGCTACATAATCCTTTCTTTTGACATTCAGGATTTCTAATAACTTCTCATCTGAATGTTTCCTCATTACTTCTATAAATTGGTTTTCTTCCATAATTTAAAACTTTAGTTTTACTCTTTAGTATATAATTAAAACCTATCTATATATTATTTACCACTAACTCATTCTAATGAACTTATAAAACAGTCCTCTCACAAATCTTTGAATCCCATAAATGATAGCTCCACAAAATAAGAATCCAATACCTATAGAATCACTTAAAAGCAAAGATAAGCATGTTAATGTAATACCACCAATACACCATATTCCACCATATAAAATATCACTAGGAGCATTTGCGATACGCTGTTTTCTTTTAGCTTTCTTGTCATTTGTAATTTGTAGTAATGATACTATAATTGAATTTCTTTGGGATTCATCAAGTCCTTTTGATTCTAATATATGGTCTACTTCGTTTACGTCTTTTTTTTGTTTTATAACTAGCTTATATGCTTCTGTATAGGCTGAATCAATAACATCTTCTGTTGTTTGCTCACTAATTTCATTCTTTCCCTTTCTTATAAAAAAACAGAAAAGGATTGCAGTGATTATTATTGCTAAAATTGCTTCCATGATATTCTAATTACTAAGAATTATACAATCTATTACTTCCATCTTAATAAAAGAAAGCTAACAACGAATGAACTCCAAATGCTGCCTTTCTTATTATTCATTATCATGTTTGGCATTAAAACCTTTTATAATGATTCGTCCTTTTGAACTCTGCATTGTAGGATTCTCTTTTAAAGAATTTAGTTTATCCACTAAATATTGATGTGTCCAAAAGAAATTGTCCAAATTACTTCGTAGATATTCTTGAATTGAAGGTATTTCATGTACAAATGGTAGATAATGCTTACAATATACAGTTATAGTATTCTCTTCATTATTAATAAAATATGCTAAAGTAACACGTCCGTCCATATTAGTTTGATTTATAGCATCTTTCAGGATATTTATATCAGGGTCATTTAAAGAAAGACTTCCAAAGTTAGACCAGATTATGATAAAAGCGGTTCGATTATCTGCGTTAATAAAAAAGTCCTCATTTTGATATTTAAAACAGATGTCATCATCATCATCAACTTCTGGTTGACAACCAATTTCTTTTAAAGTATTGATAACCAAATCTCTTGTTCTGTTATTTGATGTGTTCATAACCGTATCTACAATCTTACTTATTTCAGAATGATTAGCTTGTTTTTGGTCATTTCTAGTGGCAAATTCAATATTCCTTGTTTCATGATGTTTTATCTTTCTATTCCAAAATTTCTCCTTAACCAATTGTAATATTCTATCAAAGTGCGCAATCACTAAATAGAGAGAAACCAAAAAACTTAGATAAGGAATAATAGATACATAATCCCAAAAAGTGACTGCTCCAATAAAAGAAAGAAGTATAAGGACTATAATAATTAGCACGATATATCGATATAAAGCTTTCTTAACTTCATATTTAATAGTACCTTGTTCCGTACTTGAAGTATCAAATATATAATTAGGACAAGGACTATCATCGGTTGGTCGATAATGTTCACAATGAACTCCATCTCCAATACATGTACTACATTGAGACATTTTTGTCATTTCAATTCTGTTTTAAATTTACTATTATTTTCTTAAACACATCACCTGCCATTAGTCCACCACTTGCAGGCAATCCAGTCTTATTAATAGATACAATGATACTATACTTGGGATTATTGGCAGGGAAGTAACCACAGAACTCAACTGAATACACTGTATTACCATTATCTGTAGAAACTACGATAGTGCCTTGTTGTCCTGCTACGGTAATCATATCTGATTTGGCTGGTTGACCTAATCCGTCAGTAACATTAAATACTAGAGCTTTCTTCAAACTATCAATACTAGCCCTACTTGCTATTTGAGGATTAATAACTACTACACTATCCTTGTATAGTTGAGGCTGTATCATCTTCCCATTATTGGCGATAGCATTATAGAAGGTAAGGACTTGAATAGGTGAAATAAGCTGTTCATATCCTATACAGTTCCAAGTGATATTTTTTTCTGTAATCTTGTAAGGTTGCAGACTGGCAATTCCATTGATGCTATCTGGCTTACCATAGCTCATATTAGCAAGTAAATCGAAAAAGGTTTGAGGATTATCACCAAAAGCTTTCTCCATTGTCTTATAAGTAGCGATATTGGAACCAACTGCCAATCCTTCTTGTACTGTAAGCTCACCATACCCACCTCTATGCCAATTATGGTCTTTAAGCTCTCTGCCATGAACTTGATAGATACCATCTCCTGTATCAACCTTATCACTCAATTTCACCTTACCTGTTTCTAAAGCTGCCAATAGTGATATTGGGCGCATCAGACCAGTAGACTGCCATACAGAGAAGTTCTCACATGATTGGTAGTTCGTACTATCTTTTTTAGTAAGTCCAACTAAAGCCTTAATTTGCCCTGATTGAACTTCCATTACTATAACCTGCCCAGATTGGGCATTTATCTCTGATAATTTTTCTTCCAGAATAGAGGTCGCATTAACCTGTAAGGTGCTGTCTATAGTGGATATAATCTCTGTCCGTTGCTTAGGTTGGCATGACAAAAGGAAACAGTGAAAACAAATTCCTACTTTTATTAAATTCTTGTTCATCGCTATGTGCGAATTATTTACCGGTATTATTAAAACTCATCAGTAGACATTCCAACTTGATATGTAATGGCTAATTTACCATCAAAATATATTATATTTGAGCCATTACGACTTTCAATAGAAGAATTTATCTTTATAGAATTTAATTTATTATCTCTCCAAATGGCAGTTCCCTCACTGGGAAATTGAGGTTTACCATATTTGATTACAAAAGTATTACCTATATCATTAAATAATTGGGTGTATTTATTGACAATATATTCTTGTTTGTTTTTGATTGTAGCTTGTGTTTGTTCTTGGGTTCTAAATGGATATTCATTAAGTAATGCGCTTGTCGTTTCAGATAATGAAAATGTTCCCTCTACTAATTTACCTTCCTTAAATGTAATAACAAGACTATCAAAGGTTGTTCCTAAAAAAGAAATTTGAGGAATGTTTATATATGGAAAGTTATACTCTAATTGAGGAAATTTCTTTTTTAATATGTCTATTGCAACATAATTGGTATCACCAAATTTAACTCCAAGAAAACCTGTAATTTCATTTTGAGCATACGTGCTTTTCACAATAAATAATATTACAACAATAATAAACAATCTAAGTTTCTTCATAATAAACAGTATTTAAAATTTAAATATTTATTCTCAAAATATAGAAATGGAATCAAGGGAAAGAACCTCTTTGTTGTACATATTCTTTTATTTTATCAATCAATTTGTTTTTAAACTCTTGATACATAGGTTGATTACTCAATTTATAAGCTTCTTCGTAGTCAAGAATAGCTTTTGCAGCTAGGTCACCAGCATTAGCCCCTAGCTCTTGAAAGGCTTTTCTTTCATACGCTGTCGCTCTAAGTCCTAATATATCCGCTTTTTCTTTAGGGTCAAGAACAAAAAATAATGCTCTTTCTAAGTCTACTATCCCCTCATAGCTTCCTATATCAAATATCTTAATGTCACCTCTTGTGAAATATCCACGGTAATAATCTGGAGCTAATTCAATGGCTTTGTCACAGTCTAAAATGGCACTACCATAATTTCTAATCATTTTTTTTACGTCAGCTCGTGCTGTATATGCTTCCGCTGTTGGATATATCTTTATCGAATAATCTAGGGCTTCTTGCGCTTTTAAATATAATTGTTTGTTATTATCAGAATACGGATTTTCAGTACTTTTTAATGCGTATTGGTAAAATAGAATTCCAATATGATAAAAGAGTTCTGCATCTTCAGTCGTAAGTTGTAATCCTTTTGAATATGCGTTGAGAGCATATTCGGCGTATGAAGTATCATGGGTATAAATATACAATTGAAAGTAACACTTTCCTAATTGCTTATAGTAGAATGATATATCCTTTCCAATCTCGCATGCTTTAATTAAATTACTTAATGCAGACTCTACATTTTTTATACTAAACTCTATCATACCTTTCATATAGAAAGCTAAATGATTTGAAGGATTTGTTTTCAACTCATTATCAAGCAAGGATAATGCCTTATTGGTATCTCCCATAAAATAAGCATCATTGGCTGATTTTACCATTTTCGTTTCTAAAGGATTGGTATTCATTTGAGAAACGCTAATATTCCGTTTATGACTTAGTTTTGAAATTTGAGTGGCATTTACTGCAAAGTTTAAACTCTGTCCTCCCTCTCTACAAAATGTAGCAATTCCAACTACATTTCCTTTCATATCCATAACTGGTGACCCACTGCTTCCATGAGAAATAGGTGCAGTAATCTGCAATATTGAACCATGCATCTCATCTGTGCGAATGGATGATATTATTCCAGTTGAAACTGTTTGCTCAAGTCCTAATGGCGAACTGATATTTATGATTTGCTCCCCTTTTACTTGTGTTCTATATGAAATATGAAGATAATTGAAACTTTTTAAGTTGGTGTTTTCCACTTGGAATTTAACAAGGTCAGTATTAGGATTATAATCAAGAATAGATTTTATCTTATATTTATTTCCGTTTTTATCTTTAATATAGCCACTATGCGCCCCATCTAAAACATGGTAATTGGTAATTCCTACACCTTGTGCAGATATGAAGAAACCACTTCCTTGTGAGAAAGTATTTCCTTGTTCATCTGCAGCAAAAACTGTAAAGATAGCATTTTCGGCTTTGGTGATAAGCTGTTTTATTGTCAAATCCTGTGCAAAAAGATTTGTATTTCCTAAATAAAATAATAATATTAATAATTGTCGTTTCATTAAATTACCTCCTTTAATTGTAGAATTTGTATTCTGATGTTTTTTTACTTTTTAAAATATCCAAAGTAACTATTATAGCATTATTGGCTATTGAGAAGTAGGAACAGGTTGTAGAGATGGCTGTTTCATAGTTTTATTATTTGTTGTATCCAGTTCCCAATAGATACAATTCTACATACAAAAAAGGTGTGGGAACTTACTGTCTTATCCTACTGACTGGCTTCTCGCATCGCCTTTGGAGTGGATAAAACAATAGCCCACACCAATTTGACAATATCTAATAACCTTACAGGATATATATAAGGTAGGTATATATCAAATGATGTGGTGCTATTGCTACCATCTTCACTCCATTTCAAATTTTGCGAGAATTTGTCAGTAGAAGATAATTTCAATAACACCTTTCGTTAATATGTCCTTCCAACAACTTAACTCTCTAAGTTTTTGGAATTGGCACAAAGATAATGAAAGGTATTTATTTTGCAATTAAATCTGCCTGTTAAAATAATAGTTGAGAGCTATTTCTACTTCATATTTTTTTGATTGGAGACAGAACTATTCAGAGCATAAATAAGTAAAGTCCGATTCATTCTGTCTCAAATCTCAATTATCAGAAGCTAAGACAATCATAAGTATTTAATAATTCCTCTTGCCTTAATCCCAAGTATCTTTTAGTAATTGATACACTGGAATGATTGAATAGCTCCATGAGCTTAACAAGTGCAAGCTCTGAATTATCGTTATTCATGTTGTAGACCTGTCTGCCAAAAGTCTTTCTAAGAGAATGACACGAAAAATTGCCTATTTGTAGTCTATATTTTTTCTTAATCTCTTTCAGCATGACATTGATTCTCTGAACTGTGTACACTGTCCCCTTCTGACTTATCAATACAGGTGCATTTATGCCAACTGGATTTATATGCTCATAACAATCTCTGATATGTTGCTGTAGCTGCATATTAATCCTAATTGTCCTTTGCTTCCCTGTCTTAATCTCTATAATGGTAAATTCTTCTGCATCTAATATCTGATTCCACCTCAAAGCAAGAATATCAGAAATTCTTAGACCTGTGAAGCAACCTAAAGCGATAAGAAGTGACATCTTATAATTACTGTCCCTTGCCAACTTTCTTACTAAGTTCATTGCTTCATTCCATTGCAGATAATCTGCTGTTGTACTTGAATATTTAAGTGACATAATGTTCTGTTTTATAGTGAAACTAATAAAAGTGAATATTATTTTTTAGTTGGAACATCTAACTTGCTGATTATTAAATAAACATTCACTAATCATCAAAGTGAATATTTTTATAAAGCAAGGACACTAAGCAAATAATGTCCTTACTTCATTCAACCTATATAAAAGGTAGGTGAGCTTCATCCAACACGCCACTGTCAACTATCCGTTTGCAAAGTTCGTGTGATGCCTGATTCCTAAGGTCTGTACCATAGTTCCTACTACCAACCATACGAATAATCTCTACTATGGTTTTTATTAATTCCTGCTGTAGTGTACGGTGGTAACACTTTGTACTTTCAGCAAACCTTTTAGGATTCCAACTATAATCGTTCAAGGCTCTTTCAAGTTCTTGCGCTGCCTTGTATTCGCGACTGCCTTCTATTACCATATTCTTTAATATTTAAGAGGTTTATAAATAAAAAGAGCACCTGTATGGATGCTCTTTGTTTTTTCTGCATTTTAATGTACTACTTCACCGTAATAATCTTGTATATAGTCCAGATAATCATCAAGAAGAATACAATAGGTGAGATTGCACACGCAATAAAGTACATGATAATCCAAAATGTAACGACTACTAACGTTTGTAACATAAATCTTTGATTATTAATAAGTGATAGAATAAAGAAAGGACACCTATACTTTATTATATAGATGCCCTTTTTCTGTATTTGACAATCCTGTGTATTCTCAAATACCACTAACTAAGAAACCACTGATATTTGTCATCTATTCCACGTAAAACGTTGTTAATTCCAACACTGATTTCCGTTGCATTAACTGCCCGTTGCAAATAAGTGTCCACGTAACTATTTTTGTTGGATTGGGTAAGCAAATTGTGAAAATCGAAAAGAGAAATAGCATTATCTTTCATTCCAAACGCTTCGTTGTGATAGAAGTCACGGCAAACACTGTTTATCTGGCTGTCAGTTATCAATAGTTTAGGTATTGATTTCTGATAACCAATTGGCAATGCTTGATAGCAACGACAACGACCAATGATTTGTGCGAACTGTGATTCACTAAGTGAAGTGTTGGATAAAGTTTGCATCAAATGGATTTCTTTGGCAGGATTGAAATTGTTAAACAAGTCAAGCACATTTCTGTAAAGTTCGCTAATATTTGAAACTTCCATATTGAACTTGACACCTTCTCCCGTTAAAATTTGATTGGAACAAATGCGAACACGCCACCCAATAAAGCAAGAGAATTTCTCCAAACCTTTTGTTGAACGATAGAGGTTCAAGTCTGAATAGTTCCTTACTCCACCCACGCACAATTCAAGTTTCTGCCCATTTATTGTCTCATAAATAGTTGGAATGGTAAAGGCAAAAGCAAGTCTTTGATAGAATTGTGTTTTTTCACATTCCAACAGTTCAGAAGCTTTCTTGCCCAAACTTTGGGGAGTTCTGCCACGTACAATATGACTGCAACGAATATCAGGCGCATTTACTGTCTCCCCTGCATAAAAAGAACTGGCTGCATCATGCACACATGATATAAAATCCTGATGTGCGATTGTCAACTCTTGGTTTGCCCATGTAGGTACAACGCATTGAGTTGTCAATTCTTCCAATGTAACGGGATTTGTGTTAGCATCTAAAAACGATACACTTGATTTAACAACAGGCTCTTCTACTACTATAGTTGCATCTTCTGCAAATTCACCAAAGTTTCTACTAGTTCTTTGTACTGGCATAATCTGTAATGTTGATTCCATAATCTGTAATTTATTAAGTTAATATTAGAAATTCCTCTGTCTGAAAGCTAAGCAAGCCACAATCAGTATTAATAATCCAATAAAGAACTGTGGCATTAAGACTACTGGCACAATTAGAATTATTCCAAACGTCAATAAAATCTTTAAATTCTCCATACGCATAATAATAGATTAGTAAATAGTGTATTTAAGGACAAAATGAGGGCTTGACATGAAGTACTATTCATTCACTTATCTTTGTGCATCTTTATATGTAGACATATACAAATCGTTGATAAGTCCGCATATTTCAGAAGTTCAAAAGGTTTGTGGGCTGAATGGCAATTCATGTAATCCTTTCATTTTTCCTAATAATGGGTAAGGGGGTGTTAGTAGTTACACCGCTATAGAGTGCATAATATATACCTCATGCTCACTGTCTGACTAATAAATCCATTTTATCAAAGCATAGTATCTCAATAAGATGGATTTTCTAAAATTAAAGAGAGGGGAATAATAGTAGGTATTCTATCTATATGCCCAAATAAGTACTGTGTTTTTTATTTTGATTTAGAACAGTTTGGCTTAGTTCTTTTCCAATAAATGTACTATATTTGTGTGTTAGATATTAAATGAATTCTTATTACATAAGGGAAAGCAATAAATGAAACTAACAGACAAAAGATTGTGGTGGTTTGAAGGCATAATGTTAATATGCGGTATCTTATCTTCATATTTGTATGCTTTGAATTTTGGTATATGTATTTCACAAATACCAAGCATTGTTGTATTCTATACATTAAGTTGTTTACTAGGTAGTATAATAGCTTGGAAAGTTTATAAAAATAATGGTGTTTGGAAACTGCTCTGTTACGTTTTCTTGTTCTCCACCATTATATATTGTACTATCGACATGATACTAAGAGTTGTATATCCCAATCCCTATGGAAATTTATTTATGTTATTTGCAAACGGACTTCTTTATTGGTGCTTGTGTTCCATATTTCCAATAATTATTCTTGTATTTGGGGCTAAAAGAATCTTAAGGCTATGAAACTAACTGATAAAAATATCTGGAAGTATGAGGGTATAATATTACTTTGTTGTATAATTGCGATGTTACTTCATCCTCTTTCATTCATGGAAATTACTTGGCTGATAGAGGGTTCTGTTATTCCAACCTATCTATGCTCATACTTATTGGGTAGTATTATTGCATGGTTATTTTACAAAGGTAATTCTTGGTGGAAGTTGGCTTTACTTACATTTTTCTCCATAAACATTTTGTTCACATGTTTAATGCAAATAGAAGTCTATGACTGTGGGGATGCAATGACATGGCTCATGTTTACAACAATGAATATTTTTAATACATTGCTATCTGCTGTATTAATATGTGGGTGTTGTTACTATATCCAAAAACGATATAATATATGGAATTAACGGGTAAAAGATTCTGGATATTAGGATTACAATTGATAGTTATTGTATCAATCCTGTCATGTACAACAAAGAAAATAAGCTCTCCTGTTGCTTTAGGGAATATATTTACACCTGCGTTTTTTCAAACAGAGGAATACTTATCTGTAATAGACTATTTAGGTAAGAACTTGTGTTTACAGGATGAAATGGAACGATATACATACAAAATTTGTGTAAAGATTGATAGTTTGGGATTTGTTAAACAAGCTACGTTAATAGACGTAGTTCAACATTCGCATAATGATTCTATTTTATTATATACACTACTCAATATGCCCCAATGGCAACCTGCTAAAGAAAACGGTAAGAATATTCATTCGTCTGTTAAATTTCTCTTGCACTTATCTCCAAATCACTAAAAATAAGTATGAATTGTTATTTTAGGGGATTAATAGATTAAATATTTCACTCTATCAAAGCATAAACTCCAAATAAAAAACACTTCCTCAATAAAAGGGGGATGATTTTAAGATACCGTACATCAGAGTTGGTGTATATTAATGATTATCAATGAAAATACATAAAACTGTAATCTTACCATATATTTTTTTATCTTTGCGGTAAATAACTAATTGAATAAACTATGGAAGTCGCTTTGTCAATATTTAGTATCATTATATCAACCTTTATTGCATATCATATTTTCTTTCTTTCTAAACGATTGTCTATGCGAGATAAACTGGCTCACCAAAAAATAATTAATGAATATATATCCAGATTGAAGTCTGAAATATATAGTAAAAAACGCTGTAGTAGAGTTTATTTGGTAGATGCAGATGTTTATGAGAAATATTATCCTAACAATGATAATAAGTTTGAAAGATATTCACATATAAGAGGAGAAATAAAGGATGCATTTTTTAATGGAATAGAGATTATAACAGAAACAATTAATGTGGTACAAGATACAGAAGGAAAATACATTAGATGTTCAAATGAGGAACTAACAGAAAATAACAAAATGAAAGCTATTAAAGTTGGTATTATTCCATATGATTGGGTTATAGATATTAACTTAAAAGGAGATGATACAAATAGTTCTGCTCTAATATATTGCTATTTCAGGAAGAAATCCAACTGGAAATTTGAAAGAAGAGTGAAATTAAATAAAGAAGGGAATATGTATCGTACTAAATTATGCCTCTTATCACGAGAATGGCTACCTTTTAAAACTTATGAATATTATTTACTAAATCCTAACTTTCAAGAAAATATCAATTATCCCTGGGAAATATATTTATATCCAATAAAAGTCTATGATAAAAATAGGTAGGTTTATAAGATATTAGATAACAATTTCAGACATTAATAGGGCGTATCTAATATTCGCACACACCCTCACCATGACATTTAAAACATATCCCTCCCATATAATAATGGTATTGAGGCAAATAGCCAGTTCCTTGACAACGGTCACATACAGGCAAGGCAGAATAAATCAATTGCCTATCTAATGTGTACAATGGAGTACTTGTTTGTTGATGTCTTTTTTGATGGCAACGTGAACATAAGGTTACTAAAGCATTATTATCATACTCCCAAGGCTTTTTATCACGTATATAATATTGGTGATGAATATTTAATGGAATAAAATTGAAAACTGTCCCTTCACTGTAATAATGTAAATGAGAGAAAGAATAATGAAAATATTTATTCTCAAAGAATATATTTAGTTCTAGTATTTCAAGTTTTTCATTTTTGCAAGAATAGTTTATTGCTGCATAGTTCGTCTGCCCCATATCTTCTTTAAATAAAAAGGCAAACAATCTTCCCTTTTCAACTTTTCTATCTTTGTATGATAGACAGATATCATTTATATTTATCTCTTTAAAATGGATATTTGAGACCTCATTATCTGCTGCAAAAAGAAATGGGGATTCAAATATAGAATGTGTATTGATTGTATAAATACATAATTTATTATTTAAAATTTTTATTTGCAAATGGACTGGAGATTTCATAGACTTACCAACCCAATTAATACCATTACAAAATGATTCCAAATTATCACCATTTAATAAGATATCTGGAAGTAGCTTATTTAAATCGCTAATTTTAGAAATAGGGAAAAATATATCATTGTTAATACCTCTGCATCCACAATCTTGACAAGTGTAATTATCTCTAGCCAATATCTCATAGCGTTTAACTTCCCATTCGTCTTTTTCTAATAATTCTTCATATTTCATCTTAGTGTGCAGATATATTAATCAAAAATTCCAAAAACGTTCATCTTGTTGGTCCATATCCAAACCATCATTATAATATTCCCAATTATACGAGTCCGTCGAATCATTGGACATACTTCCTCTAATTTCTTCATAATGTTCATCCTTCCAAAGATATTTAAAATTATTACAATATGAATACCAGAAAGTGTCATTTTTACTAAATATATGTTCCCAGTACTGCGTTATCAATATTTTATGTTCTTCACTTAATTCAAAATCTCTCCAATTTGAAAACTCACAATATAGCAACTCATATAGCTGTGAACCTGTCATTTTCACAATATCCTCTTGATGGATAGAATCTTCATTGAACTTTAATAAAGAACATTGGCATTGATATATCTCCTCTTCTTCTATATATGCTATTTTAAATCCGATAGCTATGTTATTATGTGGATTAGCAATTAAGTTAAATTGTGGTTTTAGCAATTCTTTTGAAATATCCCTTATACCAACTAAACCTTTTTTATTTAGAACAAAAAACAACCTATCGCTTATTGATTTTATGCTTATATATATCGGAGCAATAACTATTCGTTCATTGTTGAAAATAATCCCTGTCAATCGCACTATTGAACCATCGTCCATTGTAACTTTTTTATTTGAGCTATATTTTACAGCGAAGTCATTTATGGAAGAAGCTGAACGAACACTAATTCCTTTTATAATCTTATCATCTTTACTGTATTTTTTACCTTGGAACAATTTGGGACATTCTCCAATGAGCAACCCTTCACCTATAGGCAAATTATTCATTAAAAAATCAAATTCATATTCCGCTTCTTCACGAGTTTGCTCAATCAAATGCCTAGGAATTAGTGACTTTAGCTCTTTATCAACAATAATAGAACACATTTTATCACAATTCAATTCTTCTACTAATCTTTCATCATATTCAATGTCCCCCCAATAAGTTGTTTCCCAGTGTGACTTAATGGTAATTCCAAAATTGAAAATAAAATAATTTGTCCCGATTTGACAATTATTAAATCCACCTATAATCATATTACCTTGTAAATCATATAAATCATATATCCCATAGTATTTATCTTCCCAATCATTATATTCATCATCTCCTACAATAAAATAACCATTAATATAATGAATGGCATGATACTTTACGGGAATTACCTCCTTTCCCTGCCAATTATAACATCCCCAAATACCATTCCATGTGCAATTAGGTTTAGGTTCTTCTATAGCTCCCCAATTAACAAAAACATAGTCCCAGTTTCCACTTTGTTCTATTTTAGAATATATTGTAGGAATGACTTCTTGACCATTAAAATTAACTAATCCTTGACGGTGAGTATCTGCATCCTCAACAAGTATAGTCCCTCTGCATATCATATCATTCGAAACTATTTTGGGAAACTTTAATATTGGAATAGGATTACTATATTTTATTCGAAAGAGCTCCCTTCCTGATGCGTCTATCACTCCCCATCTATTGTCTAATAAAACACTATATCTATCATTTTCAAACTCTTCTCTGTTATCAAATCTATCATAAACAAAAGGTATAACAATCCAACCTTCTGCATTTACTACACCATATTTTTCGTCACGTTTACAAAGTAATCTGTCATTCTCTAAGAGAATAATTGGTATTTCAGACCATACGTCATAAATTCCACAGTCATAATCATCCACCATTATGTAATCATTATCACCTTCCTTTGCTGAATAAAAATTCATATCATCATGACTTTTAAATAAATGTTTGTATTCTAGTGCATGACAGTATTCTGAAAATAGAGGCTTATCTATAATTATTCTTTAATTCAATACGATGCACAAATATATAAAAAGATAAAAACAAAAACAATAAATAGAATTTATACAGAATAAAGAACAAGGTTATTATAAATCAATGTATTGTAACTCTATTTGATGTAATATTACTATTTTCCATACCGCCTTCCTGATTTAATATCCTCTCAAGTATTAAAATTAGTTTCTTATTAAAAAAAGCCCCAAACCTTATTAATGGTCTGGAGCTTTATTCTTGTCCTGTTCTGTCATATTGGTAGATTCTTATTCAAAGGTAAATACCATCTTGCCAAGTTCATACCCACTAACAGTTTTTCCATCTATCTTCCTGCTTGCTTTCTCCACATTGTAAAGAGTACAATTCTCTATCAGGGTAGCTTTGGGAGACAACTTGATTCCCAATCTGCCAAACTCATCCTTCAATTTGCTTTTCAAATCCTTATTGCTGATAAAGCCAGGCTGATATATAGCCAAGAAAACTTTATCAACTTGTTTCTTGTCCTCTACAGCTTTTAGCATCTTCTCCCTGTTCCATCTAAGAGTATTCATTTCAGATTCCTTCAAATACCTTTTGATTAGTGGAAATTCTGGATATTCCTGTTCATAAGATTCAGAAGGGGAATCCAGATAATCTTTTAGTAATTGCTCATAACTGACAGTCATAGCCTTTGCCAGTTTTATATTGAAATCCTCCCATTCATTCTGGTTGGTAAGCTCAAATTTCTCTGATTGCATAAAACTGTCCCTGATGCTGATTCCATCCTTGTATGTCTTCCTTAGTTCCTGCTTATAAATGAAGGATTGCTTTTTCAGATTGTTATACACCATCTTGCCATTAATGATGGAGACTAGTTCAGTGTCTAGGTTCATCCTCTTAATATAGGTCTGTCTCTCTTCCTTATCCAGCTTGCTCCATCCGCTTAGCAACTTGTCAGCTTCCTTCTCTTTGTCCTGCATCAACATCTCAAACTCTTCATCGCTCATAACATTCTTATTGGTGGAGAACAGATGGACTATCACATTCCTAAAGATGTTCTGGTATTCGTCATTGATTCTGATTCTGCCTGCTATCTGTTCCATAGTAGTACTTATATCCACCAAAGTCTGTGTTCTGTATGCGTCACTGGCTACTATTATCAGCCCGTTATTGGTGAAAAGGTTGCATCCCTGAAAGCATTTCTTTGTAAAGAAATTAATCTTCTTATTGGGACTACTGACTGATTCAATCTGGTATTCGCCCAACAGTTTGTTATTTCTAATCCTGTCAGCACAGCATATCTTCACATCATCTGGATTCAGCTTCAACGTATCTGCTATCTGCTTGATACTGGTCACAGAATTGATGAAAATATATAGTTCTTCCACTTTGCTGACATTGCCGTTTATGTCTGGGAGTGATATGCCTTCATCCAAAAATATCTGTATGAATCTAGCCAGTCCTTTGGTTAATTGCGTGACCTTATATCTGATAGGGGTTATTTTCGTCACTCCATTCCATTGGACTTTGTAATGTGGAAGCCGTTTCAGGAAATCTATCTCAAAGTCAAGGTCAATTGGAGTGGCAGACAAAAAAGAATAATACTTGAACTTCTGTATTTCTTCCATCAAGCCATTAATTGCATCATATCTGAAATCCATGTCTTCCAAGATTAAATGGTATTCATCTATCAATACCTTCCACCCTTCTGTACCGCTCAACCATCCAATTAATTTGGGCAGACTGTCATAGGTCACGGCTATCTTATATGTGGTATTGTTTTTGATATATTTCCTGAACTGGTATTCTCTTACACCACCATAACATTTGAATACCTCATACCTGTTATTCTTATCTGCTGCTATGCTATCCACCAAATCCTTGAATGGGCATACGATAATATAGTTACTACTGCAATTTGCAGCCACATAAGTGCCACCTACATCTGTCTTTGTCTTGTTTACGATGCCAAAAGGAATACCGTCTTTAAATCTTTCTAATTCGCCCAAATATCTGGCATTGCCACCATTAATGATTTCTTGTTTCATTGTGTTTAGATTAACTTAGATTTATAAAATTGTAATCTGTGTATTTAAAATATCTGACTTTAGATTAAGTTTAAGTAAGGTTATTTTTTTCTTCCTATATAGGGACGATTTGAAGAAAAACTCGTCCATAAGAATAAAATAATAAGCGTATTACTACGCCTATTACTTTACAGTTGACTTAGCATAGTCAAGCAATCTAAATGTTATGTCTTGTATTATATAGTTTATGGCAGAAGCGTCTTTTAAAACTTTAGTTTAAAAGTTTTATGAAGAAAATACCTCTTATTATGTTAGCTTGGCGACAGGTTTGGAACTAAAAAATCATTCCTGTTCCTGTTTATGATGTGGCAGGTAGATTGTGTAGGTCTTACCTTGAACCATTTTGCGTTTTTTGACGTATCGGTCAGTAGCCCAAAGTCCAATGTGGAGCCTTGTGTCCTTGATACCGTGCTCTAGTGCCATTTTACGGATGTCAGCGTAGGTCAGTTCTTTCATTTGGAGTAGATTTAGGTTTGTAGTGGTGAATCTGGGTGATGAGAAACTCGGTCATTTCTGACTTTCAATCACGTTGCAAAGGTATAAAGTCCCGACCGCATCACCAAACAACAAGTCGAAATTGTGGAATATTTGAGTTGAGGATGCGATAAAGCAAAAATTCTCCCCATAGCTGTAGCTGTTCGGGGAGAATATGATGTTCAGGCTTACCAGAAGCCTTGATTTCCTCGAAAACTTGTCAGCCCTGATTCCTTTTATCCAATAAGGCTGTAGTGATTTCTTTTATATTGGTGAATCTTTCCTTATCCAACAAGCCTATTTCCAGTGCTTTATTGATAAACTGCATAATTGCATCCTTACTGATACCAATCTTAACACACTTGATAATCATTTCTCTAAAACTGTCATACAAATCAGACTGCTTCCAGACAGATAACTGTTTCACATATTGTTTTGCCACATCTGAATCAGAAGTGGAAGATTGGGAGAATTTTTCTATCTCGCTTATAAGAGACGTGATTTCATTGTCATAACTACACAGTTTCCCATTTTTCAAATGACCTACCTGTGATTGTAGTTCAGCAGCCTTATTGATTTTAGACGCAAAAAATTGAGTGTCCAACAGAGTATCGAAGGTGATATTATTAGTCACATCATTCATAGGCTTCGCTTCATTGAGAGAATATGTTTCCACCTTGCCCATATTGAAAATGCCATTATTTAAACTTTTGAAAGCATTAGAGACTTTCTTTGCTTTATCTTTACTGTTTAAATGAGAATAAACTTTGTCTATCATTTTTGTATCTTCATGTCCTGTCGCTATAATAACAGTTTCCTTGGGGATGCCTTTTCTACACAATATTGTGATAAAAGTATGCCTTGCTGTATGTGTATGCAGTAATTTATAAAGAGGTTGGGTTTGTTTAATCCCGTTTTCTTCATAAGTGATAGGCTCATCTAATCCTGCTTGTTCTGCTACTTCTTTTAAGGCTTCATTGACAATGGACTTTCTTTCTTTATAATATAATAATTCTTTATTCTCATATTTGGATATAATTTCTTTGGCTAATGGCAATAGTGGAATTATAGCTCTGGCTTTTGTCTTTTGTTGTATAATGGAGATGGTTCCTGCTTCTTCGTCCATTTCATTATCTCCATTAAAGAATTTTTGCATATCTCCAATTCGTTGCCCAACTAAACATTGTAGTATGAATAAGTCTCTGATTTCTGTGTATTTCTTTATTTGTCTTTCTGTTCCTGTTATGATATGCTTGTAGAATTTATTCAGTTGCTCTTCTGTTAATGAAACTTTTTTGTTGTCTGCTAATTCTTTGTTGGATTTATCTTTCACGAACTCAAAACTGTTTAAATTGCTGTCAGACCATTTGAAAGGAATATCCAGTCTTTTATCTGCTATTCCTAGTAAATTAAAAATAGTTCCTTTAATTATGTTACGCAAAGTGTTATGAGGATGTAATGGATTTTCTTTTATGATTTGCTTTTGGTAGCGATTAATGGTATCTAAATTCATGCTCTCCCATGTATTGGGGATTTCATTCTCTTTGAGAAAACGCTCGAATTTGTCTATGTTAGAACGATATTGTTTCTTGCTGCTTTCTGCACAAGTCTTTGCTTCTATAATTTGTTTCATTATAAAAGTTGCGGGTTTCTGTAATTCTTTCTTCATCCTATCTTTATATATGTGTTGTTTTAATAGTTTCATACTTTCTCCAATCTCGTCTGGATGCATACAAAGATAATGCTTAAATTCGATGAAATATTCTTTTAGTTTTGTGATTTTCTTGTTCACTATAGTGTTATTTATATTATCTAACTCTGATAGGCGTACGCTGATATATGCTTCTTGTCTTTTTTCATTCCAGTGGTCTGGATATATCTTTACCCCTGTAGATAGTTTAACCTGTTTGTTGTTTATTCTGCATACTAAATAGAGATTGGTTGGCTTCTCGCTACGTGGTTTTCTTAAATTGAAACGAGCTTGCATCTCATTAATAAAAATCTGCCTTTCCATAATCTTGTTCTTTAAAGTTGTTCTTTAATTCGGTTCTTTGAATGTGTTCTTTTAAGGCAATTCTTTCTGATAAGTATTAATTAGTCCCCCTTCATTAAATATTCTGGTACACAGTTTGCGCATTTTGAATAAAAACCGTATATTTGCACGCAATAATTTTTAAACGCATAGCCCTATGTCATTTATTGCTGATAAGATTGTAATGGATGGGTTAACTTACGACGACGTATTGTTGATCCCCGCTTATTCTGAAGTTTTACCGCGCACTGTCGATCTCTCGACTAAGTTTTCAAAAAACATTGAGTTAAAAATTCCTTTTGTGACGGCTGCCATGGATACGGTTACCGAAGCGAAAATGGCGATTGCCATTGCTCGTGAAGGTGGTATCGGTGTGATTCACAAAAATATGTCTATCGAAGAACAGGCAAGACAAGTTGCTATCGTAAAGCGTGCCGAAAATGGTATGATTTATGACCCTGTAACGATTAAAAGAGGTTCTACTGTTCAGGATGCACTGGACATCATGGCGGAATATAAAATCGGTGGTATCCCTGTGGTAGATGATGAAGGTTATTTGGTGGGTATTGTAACCAACAGAGATTTGCGTTTCGAAAGAGACATGGCAAAACATATTGATCTTGTCATGACTCCGAAAGAAAGATTGGTGACTACTAACCAGTCTACTGACTTGGAATCTGCTGCACAGATTCTTCAGAAACATAAGATTGAGAAACTTCCGATTGTCGGAATGGACGGAAAGTTGATCGGTCTTGTCACTTATAAAGATATTACAAAAGCAAAAGATAAACCGATGGCTTGCAAAGACGCCAAAGGGCGTCTGCGTGTAGCTGCCGGTGTAGGTGTTACTGCCGATACGCTGGAACGTATGCAGGCATTGGTGGATGCCGGTGCAGATGCAATCGTGATTGATACAGCTC
>OGQV01001171.1_pt1 | contig 20332 bp, 19 predicted proteins | sample 1553311 | NCBI WGS metagenome assembly OGQV01 (sample SAMEA2579976, study PRJEB22360) | human gut metagenome
CCGAACATATGGTACAAAAAAAACCGCTCAAACAACTTGAGCGGTTTATGGAGCTGGTGATCAGATTCGAACTGACTACCTCGTCATTACCAATGACGTGCTCTACCTACTGAGCTACACCAGCGTTGCTTCCCTGCGGAACGTGTTGTATTATAACTCACTCTGCGGACAATTGCAACCCCTTTTTTTAAAAATTATTATATATTTTAATTTTCCTGTCGATTTGATATTCCGGCTCCCTGTTCATCGTATTCGACCCGAACGTCTTCCGCCTCCGTTTCAATTGCCAATCGATGCGTCAGCAAAATTATATCATTCCGAATGTTGAAGTTCGGCACAAATTTGGCTATAATGATAGATGTTGAATAATGTGCTTTTTTCCGATACGCTGCTCTTCAATCAAGCGCAATCGGCAAAAAAACACATTGAGGATTAAATTTTCACGGAGGCTGCTCCTTGGACAACAATAATCGTTTCACAGTGTCCCAAACCCTTTTCCGCAATCGGAAGGGTGTTTTGGGCATAGATTTCCGTTCACCTTTCGGCGTTCTCGTCTGTGCGCTGGCGGTGTTCGTTTTTGCGCTCGTTTCCCTTGTTATCGTTCATTTTTCACTTAAAGCGGATCATGAACGCGCCGTACGCACCTACAAAGAAAACAACTGGCTCAAAACCACCGCTCAGGCGGACGGAACCACGCTCGTTTCCGGGAAAAGCAGCGGCACGTCATACCAATATATTGAGGACAACCGTATTATTCCCGGCGTCACAATTTCCGGTGTTCCCGTCGGCGGAATGGATTACGAAAACGCACGCAATGCAATGCTTGACGCGCTGAGTGCGGAGTTTTCGAAAATCAACATTTCCGTAACGGTAGACAATGTTACCATTGTTCTCACCGCATCGGATTTTCGCATTACGACAAACATCAACGAGCTGCTCAGCTCTGCGTTCAAGCTCGGCAGAAGCGATGCCGACCCTTATCAGAATTATCTGAAGCGCATTGAAATTGCCGAAAATGGTTTTGAAGTCGGCAGCTACACCCTTCGGATGGACGAGGAGAGCATTGCTGCAATCGTATCCGAAGCAGCTGCTCAGCTGGATCACCCCCCTATTGAGCCCTATGTGACGCTTTTGAACCGTGTCGGCGGCGGCAAACCGGGTTACGGCACGGGCGGCGATATTTCAACCGTTTGCAAAACTCAAACGGTCAAAGCTCCCGACGGAACAGTTGTCGGAGAGATCCTTTTTCATACCGGCAGCAACGGCTTCTGTCTTAACCGCGAAGATATGCTGAAGCAGATTTCCGAAGCGTTCAATTCCGGGAATTACAACGCGTCTCTTTCACTCCTTCTCGAAGAAGTTGAACCCGAAGGCGATGTGAACACGCTCATTGACTCAATGCGTGAACTCTCCCGTTTCTCAACCGAATTTGCAACAAGCAACGAGTCCCGTTCCCGCAACGTTCAAAAAGCGGCCGGGCTGCTTAACTGTGTTATTCTCGAACCGGGCGAAGAGCTCAGCTACAACGAGCTTCTTGGGCCGCGCACCGAAGAACTCGGCTGGCTTCCCGCGCACGGGATTTCCGGCGGCAAAGAATATATCGACACTCCCGGCGGCGGAATCTGTCAGGTAAGCTCAACACTGTACAATTCATTGCTGCTTATCGGCCCCGATATTCGCATCGTCAGCCGCTCCCATCACTCAATCCCCGGAAGCTATGTTGCAATGGGACTTGACGCAACCGTTTCGTATTACGGACCCGACCTTGTGTGGAGCAATGCAGCGGAATCTCCAATGTTCCTTTTTGCCTATGCGGACATGCGGACAAAAACAGTTTACACCTTTGTTTACGGCACGCAGCCCGATGACGGCACGCATTACAAAATCTGGTCGGATACCATAGAAAAGCTCGACCCTCCCGAACCCAAACGCATTGCCGAACCGCTTTGGCCGACAGGATATTCGAAAATGGTCATTTCGCCCCGTTACGGCTACATCGTTGAAGTTTACAGGCAGCTTATCGGTGCGGACGGTCAGCCGGCAGGCGATGTTGAAAAGCTCTACACCGACAAATACGTTGCCGTGCAGGGCGAGCTGCATTACGGCACCGGCAGCTCGACTCTTCCCGTGCCGAACCGCTGAAAATAATTGCCAACCGCTATTGACAAAAACCTGAATTGCTATTAAAATGTATTGAAGTTTCGATTCGACCAACGAACTAACCGGAAGGAGACTAATGATGAACAAGAAAGTATTTGTAAAACTTATTGCACTGCTTATGGCGGCTGCAATGCTGCTCGGGGTCTGCGCCTGCTCCGCAACCGACAACAACCCCACCATCGGCAAAATCGGCAAGGTGAAAATTAAACTTTCACAGTACCAGCAGATTTATCAGCAGTACAGCTATTACGCAAAGAGCATGGATGATTTCAACGGTTTTATTAAAAACCAGCTCATCACCTACGGCGTGACTCTTAACAAGTGCTATGAACTCGGCCTTGACAAAGAAATCAGCCAGGACGAGCTTCAGAAGAACGTTGATGCTAAGCTTGATCAGGCAATTGCAAGCTACAAAGTCGATGCAAGCATCACCGACGAGGCTGCCATCCGCGAAAACAAGCTTGAACAGTTCAAGGCGGCGCTTAAAAAGCAGGGCACTTCCTACAAAGCATACATGAAGTCCCTCAAGCAGTCCGAGCTTGAATCCATGATGATGAAAATGCTTCAGGAAAAAATCTATTCCGAAGTTCAATTCGACGCATCCGCTTTTGAAAAATACATCAGCGAGAACACTCTCTCCCAGAGGGATAACTACGGCAAAGACGTTTCCGCGTTCATGACCGCTTACAACTCCTACATCAGCGGTTCCGGCATGATCCCCCTCTACACTCCCAACGATATGTTCACCGTCAAGCACCTTCTCGTTCAGTATGACAACTCTGACAAGGTCAGCGATACCGTTGAAGGCGTTTTCACCGATGAACAGAACAAAAAGCTTGATGAAATCCGCAAAGCGCTTGAGAGCGGCATCTCCCTCGACGAGTTTGTTGACAAGTATGTCACCAACGGCGATTACCAGAGCGACACCGTATTCGTGTCCGCAACTCCCGACCCCTCGGCAACTCCCAACCCCGATGCAACTCCCGAGCCCACTGCCGATCCCGATTCCCCCGGCGGCTACAAAGAGCACGGCTACATCATGAACGAAAACCTTCTCAGCAAATACTTTGACGGTTTCGGTGCAGCAGCCTGCCTGCTTTTCTACGGCGATGATTGGAAGATTCCCGTTGAGTCCGCATCCCCCGCACCCGATGCAACCGATGCTCCCAAGACCACGGATGCTCCCGCAACGGACGCTCCCGCAACGGATGCTCCCGCAACCACCGATGTTGCTTCCACCGACGCTCCTTCAACGGACGCTCCCGCAACCACCGACGTTGCTTCCACCGATGCTCCCGCAACGGATGCACCCGCAACCGATGCTCCCACCACCGATAAACCCGCCGACAACGAGACCGACCCCGTCAAGAAGTACGGCATCAAGATATACACCACCAGCGACGGTCAGAAGATCGCAGAAGTCACCACAAAGACTTCCGGCGGCGGCGTACACTTCATCTTCATCAACGAAAGGCTTGATGCAGGCGATACCGTTATCAAAGCTGAGAACGATGATGCAGCTTACAGGAACGCCAAGAAGTTCTACATCGAAAAAACGGAACAGGATCACTACTCCGAATGTTTCACTGAGTGGAAGAACAACACAAAGATTCGCATGAACGACAAGTATATCGACACTTATGCAAAGCAGTTCCTCGGCATTGCCTGATAGGTATTTCGAAAAGAGCTGAATAAGCTAAGCGATATCCGAACAAAAACCCCCGAGAAATCCGTCAGTGGATTTCTCGGGGGTTTAATGTATCTATCTTAAATCACGCAATCACGTTTATAAGACTCTCCGGCAGAAGGCAGCAGCCGTAGTCCGATTCAAATGCAATCAAAGAGCATTCCTCGAAACAGAGCAATTTTTCATCTTTCAAAAAGCTTACTGCCAGTCGTATATTCATTCCTCCGCAGGCATCAGCTGCACCGTTGCTCCGTGCACTTTCGATTATGCGTTCCGTTTCCTCTGCATCCGTTTTTTCAACCGAAACCACGGTGCATTCCACATGCTCGGGATAAAAGTCGGCCGCCCCGTCACCGCAAAGCTTAACGACAAGTCTGTGCAGCAGCAGCGAACGAATTGATTCACCGAGTTTTGATACGCCCGACGTCGGAACAAGCTTACCGCAGCCTTCCCGCAGTGCAGACAGGTGAGCAGGGTGCAGCATTTTTTCTAAATTGACCGTTTCACCCGTATTCAAAAAATTCTGCAGTGCTTCCGCAACGTGAGCTGAATCTTCTTCACCGCACTCTCCGCTCACGGAAGCCGGGATGTTCGGCTGTTCGCAGCTTTCATCAGAATGCGAGGAATTTGCCGCATATAACACGGACAGCAGCTCATCAACCGGAAGCAGCTCCGATGACGGGAACGGCATTATCGCCGCCGCAGTTCCCGCAAGCACAATAAAAACCATGCACAAAAGCATGAATGCCGGAATCGGAAGCATTACCCTCCTTCTCCGATGTATTCTGCCGCATTTCATGCCCCGTTCTTTTTCATTCATTGTCATGACAATTCCTCCATGCATCCCTTCTGTCGGGTTTATTCTTCCCGCAGAGCATATCGGTATTCTTCCCAATGCATATATTCATCGGGTATTCAAAAAAAGCCCTGCACGCAAGCGTGCAAAGCTTTTTTGAGCAGTTATTCAAAATCAAATATCAGTCTACGATTCCATCGTTGAAGCTTTCCGCATCACCGTAGGACGTGTAATTCGTTCTTCCGCGATGTTTGGGCTTTGAGTACGTTTTTGGCACTTTTTTCACGCAGTGAATCAATGAAAACTCGCGCTTTGCAATATCCGTTATTCCGCGATTCAGGCAGCTTACGCCGTTCAAATAACGAAGCAGGCGAATTCCGAAGATTCTGAAAACGAGTGCAGCCGCAAGCGCAATGTACGGGTGCGCAGTAAGCTTGACAGAGGCGGAGATTTGCAGCTCATTCTGTGCACCGAACGCTGCAACGGCAGCGCCGAGTTTTACATTGCCGATAAGCACCGCAATTATCAACACCAGCAATCCGACAATGTACATCGTGCTGCCGACACGCGCAAAATAGTAGCGCAGTTTTCCCCTTGAAAACAAACCGATAATCCCGAACAGCAGGAAATGAATTCCGCAAAGCATAAAATAGCTCTCAGCTGCAAGCAAAATACCCTCCGCTGCCGTGATCAAATCCGCGTATTGATTCATATCCGTGCCGAAAGTTCCGGCAAGTCTTGACACCATGCCGCAATAATATGAGAACTGCGGTTTAAGCTGAAGAATTGTCAGCCTGTCGTCAACAACATTTGCCGAAACATATTTCACATTCAGATGAAACCACGGCATCGCAAGGCTCAAAATCAACAGCAATGCAAACACAGCGCAAAGCGGTTTGCTGAAATTGAATTTGCAGCGTTTTTTTCCGGAAACCTGAGCCGCTTCACCGCTGAAACTGTCATCAACAACGGTTCCCGTGCTGTGTGAATCCCTCACGAGTTTTCTTCCGCAAAGCGGGCAGTACTCGCCGGACTCAACCTCAATTTTGCAATCAGGACAATACATTTTTTCCTCCAATCCTTATTTACCCGAAATTTTTTTCAGGCTTCAGTATGTAATTCTTATGTCATTCGCACTGAAAACAATGTTTATTGTGCCAAGCTCGTCCGTACGGTATATCTCAGCATTAACCTGCTTCAGTTTTTGAATTGTATCGTAGTCGGGATGTCCGTAGCTGTTGCCTTTTCCGACGGAAATTATTGCGTATTCCGGGCTGACAGCCTCCAAAAAACCGAGAGAGGAGCTTGTCGTTGAACCGTGATGCGGCACTTTCAAAACATCGGCATCGAACAAATATTTCTCATTGTTCAGCATTGCAGCCTGTTCGGAACGCACGGTTGCATCTCCGGTGAAAATCATCGAGTGATTTGCGTATTCCACGCGCATGATAAGGCTCCATTCATTCCAATCCGTCTTTGAATACTCATCAAATTCCGGTACGGGCGAAAGAACTGTCACCTTGCAGTCGCTGTCCCAATCAATAACATCTCCCGCCCATACATAACTGCATGGAATGTCTTTTTCTTCAAGCACGGCGTTGATTCGTTTTTGAATCCTCGTTTCAAGTCCCGCTTCGGACATTACATATTTTCCGACATCAAAGGCATCGAGCAGATACGGCATTGAACCGACATGATCCGAATGGGTGTGCGAGCCGACAACAACATCAAGCTGCCGAACACCCTTTTCGCGGATAAACTGCTCAATCTGCTTTGAGTTTGAGGATTCGCCGGAATCAATCAGCATCGTTTTGCCGTTCGGCGAAATAACGAAGAATGAATCGCCCTGACCGACGTCAAGTGCGAATATCTGCATTTCGCCGTCAAAATTTCCTGTGGAATTACCCATTCCGGCATATAAACCGTATGCGGCAGCAAGCACGGCAATGATAATGCCGATGATGCGCACACCGATGGGCAATGACCCTTTTTTATTTCTTTGTTTTTCCATGCTATCAATTATACAGTAATTTGAGCAGAAATTGCAATATATTTGTTGTTTTCGACAAAGAATTAACGGTTATGCATGTCTGCCTCCGTGAGCTTGACGTTCTGTGCGTTGGCTTTAAATGCGAATTTGTATCTGCGGCTGTATTTTGCCCAAAAAGTTTCAGTAAAAACACGGGATTTAATCCCCTTCCGCATCCAGATACGGCTTTGTGCCGTCGAGCACCGGCAAAGTGATCGTGAATGCCGCGCCTGACTGCATATTCACGACTCTGATGCTGCCGTGGTGCGCTCTTACAATATCATTCGCCATTGACAAGCCGATTCCGTAGCCTGCTTTTGCGGCGGCTCCGCGATGAAATCGTTCAAACATGAGTGGGAGTTCATCCTCCGGAATGCCCGCACCGTGATCCTCAATGCGAACTTCAATGTTCTGTATGCAGTCTTTGATTATGACGTTAACGGCAGTTCCGCGGGCGGTATGCTCAACGGCGTTTTTAATTATGTTGCTTATCGCCTGCGGCAGCCAAAAAGCATCCGCGGAAATGCAAATTGAATTCTTTGGTTCAAAAAGCAGTTCAACGCTGCGGGCTTCGGCAAGAGGGCTCAGTTCATCGCAGCATTCCTTTATTGCTTCTGAAAGATCGATTTTTTCCGGAACCATCGTTATTTTGCCGGATGCAAGCTGGCTTGATTTCAATACCCTGTCCACCTCGTCCGTGAGGCGGTTCATGCAAAGCTGACTCTTCTTCAAAGCTTCAACCTCATCCGGAAGCTTCAATTTCATTTGCAGAATATCCAGTCGAATCTGCAATGCGGTCGCAGCGTTTTTGATTTGATGCGCAATGTTTTCAACAAAATGCGTCATTTCTTCTTCACGATGCGCGGAAGCGGCACGCATGAGCGAAAACTGTGCCGTAAGCTCGGAAAATGCGTTTTGAAGATTCGCAACAGCGCCTTCGTTCAATGTTTCTTCAATATCGTCCTCCGGATACAGCAAAAAATGCTCAACCGACTTTGAAAGCCTGTCGAGCTCACGTCTTTGCCTGCAAATATGAAATAATTCACCGCCGAGCGCCGCTGCAAGCAGGACGACAAGCCAAATCAGCCATTGCATTGCGTTTTCTCCGTTCGTTTTCTTCCGTAAAAACTCTTATTGCTCCGTAACGGGCAATGTCCAGCGGTAACCTATGCCGCGCACGGTTTCAATGTAGGGCTTGCCGTTAACCTTTCCGAGTTTGTCGCGCAGCCGACTGATATTCACGCTTAAGGTGTTTGCATCCACAAATGCCGAATCCTTATCCCAAACCAGATACAGAAGCTCCTCACGGGACACGGTCTGTTTCGAATGCGTTATCAATGCCGCAGCAAGCTTTGTTTCGGTTGCGGTCAGCTCAAGCACGTTCCCTTTTCGCCTGATGCGGCAGCTTGCGCTGTCGTAGCTGAGTTCTCCCGTTCTCAGGACTCCGCTGCTCTTTTTTGATGTGCGGCGCAGCAGAGCTTCAATGCGAACAAGAAGTTCATGCATCCTGAACGGCTTTGCAACATAATCGTCCCCACCGGCACGGAAGCCGCGCACAAGCTCGATTTCACTGCTGCATGCAGTTAAAAAAAGTATCGGCACATTTGAAAACTCTCTTATCCTGCGGCAAAGCTCGTAACCGTCATCCTGCCCTAAACGTACGTCCAGAATAACAAGATCCACACCGCCGTCACGCATTGTCTGCATTGCGGCAGAGGCGCAGTCCGCGCACGAAACGGTATAGCCGTCGCTTTCAAGAATTTCCCGCAGCCCATCGGCAACGTTTTTATCGTCTTCAGTGACAAGTATATGTTTGTTCACGGCACTGCACCTCCTGCCTGTTTTCAGTCATTCAACAACATCCGCATTCCCGTTCGGGATTCATTGTTTATTATAGCTGATTTGAGACAATCTTTCCATCCTCAATTTTAATTATTCTGTCCGCTTTTTTTGCGATCTCGAGATCATGGGTAACGATTATCAGAGTCTGCCCGAAACGCGCCGCGCAGCTGCTCAGCAGGTTAAGCGTGTCCTCCCCCGCTTTTTTGTCCAAATTGCCCGTCGGCTCATCCGCAAAAATGATATGCGGCTTTGCAAGAATCGAGCGCGCTATTGCAACACGCTGCTGCTCACCGCCGGAAAGCTCATAAGGGTACTTTTTCAGCTTTTCTTCGATTCCGAGCATCTTTGTAACCTCTGCAAGAAATGTTTCGTCCGGCTTCCTGCCGTCCAGCCTCAGCGGCATACAAATGTTGTTCAACACGGAGTACTCATCCAGCAGATTGAACTGCTGAAACACAAATCCCATGCTGCGTCTGCGAAAGATTGCCATTTTTTCGTCAGAGAACGAGAACATATCCACGCCGTCGATAAGCACTTTTCCGGATGTCGGCCTGTCCAGTCCGCTCAGAACATGAAGCAGGGTGGATTTTCCCGATCCGCTTCTTCCGATTATCGCATAGAAAAGTCCCTTTTCAATCGAAAGATCGACTCCGTTCAATGCGTTCACCGCTCCGGATGATGTTTTGTACTCTTTGTACAGTTTTTCTGCCTGCAAAATAATTGACATAATTTTCCTCCTTATATTTCACAATAAATTTTCGTCCAAGATTCATCTTTCGTTCAAAACGGCCGTTCAGCGTCCGCGAAGCATTGCCGCAAGATCGTTTCGCGTCAGTCGATGCTTTGCTGCACGGGAGAGCAGGATGAGTATCGCTGCGCAGCTAACCGTAATGAGCACAACCGTCAGCGCGTTCGCTCCCCCCTGTGCAAGTCCCGAAAGACCGGATTGCACGAAATCAAGCACATTCATATCTGCATTCACTTCCTGCCGATGGTTATAACGCGAAATTGCGGAAGCAAACATATATGCCGCATACACGAGCCAGCCGCACAATACTGCTGCTGCACCGCGCAGCGCGGCACGGCAATTCAGCTGCCACCGAAGCTGACGTTTGGACATTCCGAGCGCACGCAGAATGCCGAATTCGCGCTCTTCCCCCTCCGCTTCAAGCGTCAGAATGTTCCCGATAAGCAGCAGCATGACAAGTGCGATGCAGCCGCATCCCGAGTAAATCAATATGAGCTTTTGCAGATCCTCCTGTATATACGCTGCATACTGTTCACGGTTGTTGTTCATTGAAATGCTTTGTTTGGCAGTTATTTCAGCAAGCACACTGTCCGTTGAAACATAGCCGGCATTAAGGTCGGTATATACATTCGCAGTGTTACAGCCGTATTCGGCTTCAACAGCGTTTTTGTCACCGGTAACAAAGCTCCCGCAAAGGTTGCCCGGCTCGCATTCCGTCAGGATGTTTTTCAGGAATTCGTCCGAACAGAATACTGTGTACGGCTGATAAGCACCTGTGAGAATCAGATTGGTTTTTTCGTGATCGAATTCTGCCACGGCAGCGATGCTTACGTTTTTTGTGAGCAGCTTGCTGTAAGCGCCTAACCTGCATACATCTTCCTCCCGAATGAGTTTTGAACCGTAGCAGCCGACTGAAATCTCATCACCGGCCGATAAATCGGCTGCGCCGAAGTGTTCACGATTAAAAAACACTCCGCCGTCCGTTCCGACAGGAAAGGACATTATGACGCCTTCTCCGTTTGAAAACGCCTGCCATGCCGCCGCGTCAACAGCGGAAGGGTCAATCAATGTGCCGAGGCTTTCCTTCGATAAGGCATACAGGCACACGGCTGCACCGTCCTCAAACCGCGGGTCATATTCACGCAAAGCGGTGAAAAGGCTGCTGTTTTTGTCGCCGTCGAACGTCAGCTCCACCGTCATCGAATTAAATGCAGCTGCCTTTGTGACGCCGGGTATGCTCTGATAGGTTTTCAGCATATCCGCAGTAATAAGCTGTGCATTTCGACCATCCCTGATAAATGCAACCTCCGAAGATTCCGCATTCAGAACATATGCAGGTTGATTTTGCCATTTATGCATATCGGCTCTCGGATAAAGTGATTCCAGAATGCCGAATATAACCGCACCGCAGAATACAGCGGCAAGCAGCACGACCGCAGTGCGGCGGAAAACTTCAAACGCATGCGCACGTCGGCGGGCTGTATGCATCCTGCCCGTCAGCGGCTCTGAAAGCGCGATGCGGAAAACAGTCATTCGCGCCGCAAATATCCCTGCAATCCAGCACAGTGCCGTGACTGCAAGCTGCGACAGCGGAACGTCCACCTGCACCGGTGCGGATTTTGCATACACAAACAGCTTCAGAATCAGCTTTGTTATAATGGTTCCGAGCAGTGTTCCCGCTCCAAGCGCAGGCAGGCACAGAATCAGCGTTTCAAACGTCAGCAGCAGTCTCAGCTGCCGTTTTGTTATGCCTATACTTCGGAAAAGAGCGATTCCTCTGACCTGCTTGCGGAGCTGAACAGCGTATATGCAGACCACAGCAATAACGGTCACGGCAAGAATCAGGCAAATATAAAACGAATGATAATTCGCTTCACCTTTATCCGAGAATGCGGCGGTGTTTATGCAAACAGCTTTGTCCGCATTTGTTCCGCGACGTGTTTTTTGCATGTATGCATTGATACTCTCCGCTGCCTGTCCGCGTTCCGCTTCATCAACTTCAAAAAAGAATTGACGGTTTGCTGCCGCGACCGAAACATGCGCCGCCCCCGCTGTGGACTGCTCATTCATCTGCGCAGCTGTTTCAATTGCTTTGGTCCGCAAATTTTCTCCCGCCGTATTTGTGACAAGCGCACCGCAAACAGGCTTTGAAAGCTTGTTCTCGCTCAATTGCCAAAGGCTCGAGTATTCGCGCAAAACGCCGCACAGCGTGAAGGTGCATTCAACCGGGATTTTTATCCCTTCAACGGATTCTTCGGATTCGGCATCAAAAAGAACGGTGAAGTCAATCTCCTGTCCGATCGTATAATTCTTTCCGAGTTTCGAAAGAGCGGAAGCCTCCAACGCTATTTCACTGTCATGCTGCGGGAACTCTCCGTCCTGCAATTCGATTCGTCCGATTTTGAGCAAATTCCCGTCAGCCGAACCTACGGATGTGACCGCGACGCCGCTTTTTGATACTGCCTGACCGTACACCGTCGCCGCTCCGATTTCTCCGATGCCGTTCACCGTGCTCAAAAACTCCGCATCGCCCTCAATTCCGTACGGTATTGCGCCGTACCATGCGCCGTAGGTGTTCAGTCTGTATTCCGCATTCGTTTTTATAATGCTGCCCGTTATGCAAAGCGTAACAAGCACAGCGGCAAATGAAATTGTCAGAATGATAACCGTAAGCAGGCTGCTGCGCTTTTTCCCTTTCAGCCCATGCAGCGCAAGTTTGAAAAGTTCTTTTTTCATTTTGCTCATTCCTCTCCGTTTTTTCGATTTTGCTTGAGTTTCCGACCGTGTAACGGCCGACTCCGCTCGGCAGCAGTGTCTGCTTAAACCAATCTTTGCCGGCTCTGTAATGCATTGCGATTTAACTCATGCTTTTTACGCAGGCAGGCACAACATCCGATGTTATCTGCCCTTCAGCAAATAAAAGTATAGCATGCCATGCTTACAACAGGCTTTCAGCCGTGCTTACAGTTTTGTAAGTTTCGTGCCGCATATCCGAATTTAATCGGTATTCACTTATTATATCACAACTTCGCTGCAAAAAATTGCCGCACCGAACCGCCGTCCGACACGTTGCAAATGCGCGATAAAGCGGCTTCTCATAAGGCGAAATAAGTATATTCCTGTTTTTTCAATATATTTGCATTATTCAGGTTGACTAAACGATGAACATTGAGTATAATGTATCAGTAATTCGAGTCGGCTGCGGTCGGGTTGAATCATTCATTTCCCGCAAGAGAGAGGGGGGAAACTGATAATGGAAATCCGTGTTGGTGAAAATGAATCCTTGGAAAGCGCAATTAAACGTTGGAAGCGTAAATGTGCTCGTTCAGGTATCCTTGCTGACGCAAGAAAGCGTGAGCATTACGAAAAGCCCAGCGTAAAACGCAAAAAGAAGGCTGAAGCTGCAAGGAAACGCAAGTATTAATTGCATCCTGCTTTACCGTTTTTTCAAAATGAATCGGCTTTGCTGTCGTTCATTTTAAAAAGCGAATATGTTTAATCGAAGTGCAGACGGGCGAAATTGCTCTTCTGCACTTCTTTCGTTTTTGTCTGTTTTTTCGGCCGACTGCCGCTCTTTCATGTTAACATGGGTTCACTAACACGGATTCAGCCGTCAGTTTTTAATCATCCTGCCGATTTCGGTGGACTCTATACACCTTTCTTTAATCGCCTTCAATTCCGTCATATGCGGCTGCGTCATATGGATTTTTTGCAGTTCCGCATTTTCCCATGTTTCGGCAAGCAGCAGTGTGTCGGGGTTTTGAACAGAGGCAAAGTATTCGTACCGCCGGCAGCCCTTTTCATCAAGTATCAGCTGAAGGATCCCGCTCGATTTCACATCGTTCAGAAACGCTTCCCGCATTCCGGGTTTTGCGGTGTAGATAACAAACAGATTAAGTTCATCGTTTTCGTTCATGTTCAGGTTAGTCCCCTTCAATTATTGTTTGTTCACGGTACAACAAAACCGCAGCAGCCGTGCCGATTCCGAAACGGAAATCACAAAGCTGCTGCGGCAATTTCAGGTTCTGTCGCAATTCGAAGCTCTCCCTCGACTGCGAAGAAAAAAATCATTATTCGTCAGCCCTGTGCTGAGCAAAGAGCCTGCATGTTCGGCAATTCCGTGTTACGCAGTCATGCAAAGAACTTGCCGATTCGGCAATTCCGTGTTACGCAGTTACGCAAAGAACTTGCCGATTCGGCAATTCTGTGTTATGCAAAGAACTTGCCGATTCGGCAATTCTGTGTTATGCAAAGAACTTGCCGATGATATCAACGATTTCAGCACCGATGCGCTTCTGAGCTTCGGTGGTGGAAGCACCGATATGGGGGGTGCAGCTGACATGGGGATGGCTGTAAAGAGCCTCGTTCTTGCTGGGTTCTTCTGCCCAAACATCAAGACCTGCTGCATAAACCTTACCGCTGTTGAGTGCATCAAGCAGAGCTGCTTCGTCAACATTGGTGCCGCGGCTGGTATTAATGATAACAACGCCGTCCTTCATCTTTGCGATATTTGCAGCATTGATGATTGCGCCGCCGTCAACTGCGGGAGCATGAACGCTGATGAAATCTGATTTTGCAAGCAGCTCGTCCATTTCAACATAGTTGATGCCGGTCTGCTCTTCAATGCCGGGAATATGGAAAATATCGAATGCGATAACATTCATGCCCATGCCCTTAGCCATCCTGCCGAGAGCCTGTCCGATTCTGCCGAAACCGACGATGCCGAGGGTTTTGCCGTGAATCTCAATGCCCTTGTATGCCTTCTTTTCCCATTTGCCTTCGCGCATGGTGTGACCCGCAACGCTGATGAAGCGAGCGCAGGAAAGCATATGAGCCATTGCAAGCTCTGCAACAGCATCACTGGAAGCGCGGGGAGTGTTCATGACCTTGATACCCTTTTCTTCGGCATATTTGTGGTCGATATTGTCGATGCCGACGCCGCCGCGGATGATGAGCTTCAGTTTGCCGGTTTCGCATGCCGCATCAATGATGGGAACGCGAACTTTGGTTGCGGAACGAACAACGAGAACATCAAAGTTCTTTACCTGTTCTGCAAGCTCTGCCGGCTCATAGAACTGTTCAACGACTTCATGACCCTGTGCGCGCAGTGCGGCAACAGCATTCTTTTCCATACCGTCTGATGCAAGAATACGCATAGTATAATCTCCTTAGTAATGTATAATTTATCAATTGGGTGAAAACTGTCGCGGGCAGGGTGCGAAACGCTGCCCGCAGCAGTCGGCTGCATTTTTATTTAGTGACAGCAAACGGACTCAGGCTCAGCCCTTGTAATTTTCCTGCTCGTATTTGCGGAGGAAATCAACAAGAGCAACAACGCCTTCCTTGGGCATTGCGTTGTAGATGGAGGCGCGCAGACCGCCGACGCTCTTGTGGCCCTTGAGGTTGTCAAAGCCCGCTGCCTTGGTTGCTGCAACAACTTCCGCATCTGTTTCTTTAGAAGCGGTTACAAAGGGAACGTTCATGAGGGAACGGAATTCCTTTTCAACCGTGCCGCGGAACATCTTGGACTCATCAAGGAAGTCATAAAGGATCTTTGCCTTTTCTTCGTTCATCTTTGCCATGACTTCAAGGCCGCCGATCCTCTTGAGGTACTTGAATACCTGACCGCAGACGTAAATGCTCCAGCAGTTGGGGGTGTTGTACATTGAGCCGTTGTTCGCATGGGTGGCATAGCTCATGTAGGTGGGAACGAACTGGGGCAGATCCTCACGGATGAGGTCTTCACGCATGATTACGATTACCATGCCTGCCGGGCCGATGTTCTTCTGTACGCCGCCGTAGATAACGCCGTAATCGGAAACATTGCAGGGCTTTGAAAGGAACATTGAGCTCTGGTCGGAAACAAGAATCTTGCCCTTGGTGTTGGGAAGAGTCTGGTAGGTGGTTCCGTGAATCGTCTCGTTTTCGCAGATGTAAACATAATCCGCATCCTCGCTGATGGGAAGATCGGAACAATCGGGGATGTAGCTGTAATTGCGATCCTCGCTGGTTGCAACAAGGTTGATCTTGCCGTATTTCTTTGCTTCGTTATATGCCTTTTTGGACCAGTTGCCGGTTACGATATAGTCAGCAACGCCGTTTTTCATAAGGTTCATGGGCAGCATTGCAAACTGAAGCGTTGCACCGCCCTGAATGAACATGACCTTGTAGTTATCGGGAATGTTCATAAGGTCGCGCAGATCCTGTTCGGCTTCGTCGATGATCTGCTGGAAAACCTTGGACCTGTGGCTCATCTCCATGACGCACATGCCGCTGCCTTCATAGTTGAGAAGGTTGTCGCGCACGCTCTCAAGAACCTCAACGGGGAGGATGGAGGGGCCTGCGGAGAAGTTATAAACACGATCGTATTTCATAGCAAAAACTCCTTTAGAAAAAATAGTTCGCTTGTTTTTGGGAAGCCGGGCAGCGGTTGATTCAATGCTGTTCAACCTTTTCCCGAGAAAATCCCGTTAGATTGATTATAACGCTAATTCATGCCTTATTCAACCGCGAAACCGAGTTTTTTGCCTATATATTTTTTCTAATATTTTCTAATATTTCTGCCGCCTTCGTCCTGTTGTTTCGGCAGAATTCAGCCGTTCAGAATATATGTTCCGAGGTTCAGGTAACCTGCAAAAAACAGCCACGCGATATACGGCAGCATCAAAATACCCGAAACTTTATCAAGTTTGAAAAACCTGCATGTCATTACAATCACGGTGATGAGCAGCATCACAAGCAGAACGAACGCCGCAAGGCGAAGATTAAGCGTGAAAAAAAGCGGCGTCCAGAGCATATTCAAAATGAGCTGAACGAGGTAAACGCGGACGAAGGCGAGATAACCGGGGGCCGCACACGCCGCCTGCCCGCCGATATCCGAATTGTCTCCGCACCGAACTGTTCCTCCGCTGCGGTCCTGCTTGCCGATAATATATATTCTTGCTGCCGATATTCCCATCAAAACGAACAAAATTGTCCACACGACCGGGAAAAGCCACGACGGCGGCGCAAGCGGCGGCTGTCGGAGCGCGCCGTACTCCTTCATGGCGGACATTGCAAAGACGGAAGATATCCCTCCCGCCGCAAGCGCAGCCGCAATAGAAACGATGTACACCCATGTTTTGCTGATTTTTTTCGATTTCATAAAAGATTCCTTTCAACCTTGTTTATTTGTACTCGCAGCTGCATTCCGAAAACTCCGGGCGGCTCGGATTTGCCGCCGCTTTTGCTCATTCAGGTGCAGCTTCCATCAGCATTATTTGAAATTTTGCTAATATATATGCCCGATTGCCGCAAAAGTGCTTGCATATTGCTTAAAAAGGTGATAAAATACCGATGTTTGATTTTCGTCCCGTGTATTCGTATGCGGTTTTGCAGGGTATGTTCCGCATTCTGCGGATTTTTCCTTCAATCGCATTCAACCTCATACACGGCAGATTCGGCAAGGAGGTGTAACGAAATGGGTAAGTTTTGTGAAGTATGCGGTAAGGGCGCAATGAGCGGTAATCTCGTCAGCCATTCCAACAGGAAGACCAGGCGTATCTGGGCTCCCAACGTACAACGTGTTAACGTCATCGTCAATGGTACTCCTAAGAAGATGAATGTATGCACCCGTTGCCTGCGTTCCGGCAAGGTTCAGCGTAACGTCTGATTGCTGCTTTCAACGGTATCGCTATGAGAACAGAATTTTCTATGGATAAGATTGTAGCTCTGTGTAAAAACCGGGGCTACATTTTCTCAGGATCGGAAATTTACGGCGGGTTGGCGAATTGCTGGGACTACGGTCCGCTCGGCGTTCTTTTCCTTAACAACATCAAAGGCGCATGGTGGCGCAAATTCGTTCAGGAAAGCCCCTATAATGTCGGCGTTGACTGCGCGATTCTGATGAACCCCGAAGTATGGGTTGCAAGCGGGCACGTTGTCAATTTTAATGATCCGCTCATGGATTGCAGAGCCTGCAAAGCAAGGTTCCGCGCCGATAAGCTTATCGAAGATTATGCCGAAGCAAACGGACTTGCCGATGTTCACCCCGACGGCTGGACAAACGAACAGATGGAAGCATACATCAACGAAAAGGGCATTGTCTGCCCCGAATGCGGAAAGCATGATTTCACCGGCATCCGCAAATTCAACATGATGTTCAAAACCTTCCAGGGTGTCAACGAAAACACGGCAAACGAGATTTATCTTCGCCCCGAAACCGCGCAGGGCATTTTTGTAAACTTTCAAAATGTTCAGCGCACGATGCGCAAAAAAATCCCGTTCGGGATTGCACAGATTGGCAAATCTTTCCGCAACGAAATCACTCCGGGCAACTTCATTTTCCGCACAAGGGAATTTGAGCAGATGGAGCTTGAATTCTTCTGCGAACCCGGCACGGAACTTGAATGGTACGACTACTGGCGCAGCTATTGCTACAACTTCCTCCGCAGCCTCGGCATGAGTGAGGAACGGCTGCGCAGGCGTGAACATTCACCCGAAGAGCTTAGCCACTATTCCAACGGCACAACCGATATCGAATATCGTTTCCCGTTCGGTTGGGGTGAACTCTGGGGCGTTGCAAGCCGCACCGATTATGACCTTAAAGCTCATGCGGAACACAGCGGCAAGAGCATGGAATACATGGATCCGTTCACGAATGCCCGATACATTCCCTATTGTATCGAACCCTCCGTCGGCGCAGGCCGCATGGCTCTCGCATTCCTCTGCGATTGCTACGATGAGGAGACTCTCGAAAACGGCGATGTTCGCAACGTTCTGCATCTGCATCCCGCGCTCGCTCCCTACAAGGCCGCCGTTCTTCCGCTTCAGAAGAAGCTCGGCGACAAAGCCAAAGAGCTTTATGCAATGCTGTCCAAGCATTTCATGGTCGATTACGATGAGACCGGTGCAATCGGCAAACGTTATCGCCGCCAGGACGAAATCGGAACCCCGCTCTGCATAACAGTTGATTTTGAAACTGTTGAAGGCGATCCCGCCAACGATATGCAGAAGGACACCGTCACCGTTCGCGACAGGGACACAATGCAGCAGATTCGTTTGCCCATTGACCAACTTGTTCCCTATATCGAGAAAAAAATCGAGTTCTGAGTTTGAGCGGCTTACAGCCGCCGCCCATGCATAATCAACCCGCACGGCAGCATTTCCGTGCGGGTTTTATGTTTCCTGATGCATACGGCTGTCTGCATCAGGAAACAACTCGTTGTCAGCACTCGGCACGGAGTCAAGAGCCGATTCACGGAGTCCGCACCCGAAAAAACCGCAGAGCGGAAAGCCCTGCGGGTTTTGGGAGATAAGTGTTGAAAATACTTTAGGAGTTTTCATCCGGCAGAAACTGCTCGGGCAGAGCCTGCCGTGTCATCGAATCAGCCCCTGAGAAGCTTTACGGTTTCGGCAAGCTTTTCAAGATCGGCAGCATTGCAGCGACCGAGCTTCTGCATTGCAACGACGAAATCGGAGAGACTTGCGCCCTCGTTGCCGTTGAGCAGATGACCGCGGGTCTGTGCAACATATTCTGCACGGGTAAGAAGGGGCAGATATTCGAAGCTGCGAACCTTCTTGCCGACGATTTTGATGAAGCCCTTCATGTTGAGGCGGTTAACGAAAGTCTGAACGGTCTGATAAGTCCAGTCATGGCCCTCGATTGCCTGCCAAATGTCGGTGATGATAACGGGTTTGCCTGCTGCCCAGATAATCTCCATTACTTCGAGTTCTGCAGCGGATACGTCTTTGATAATCATAGTCTTTACCTCACATATATTGTATTCACTGGTTATATTCTACTCTGTCCGGCTAAAAATTGCAATACCGCATTCAAGAATTTTTAACAAAAATTGCCCTGTTGCCACCAAAAAAAGCCACAAAACAGCATTTGTACTAATTTTGACCTATTTAGTACATATAATTGCCACATTTTCTTGTCAGCCTGATTAGTTTGCAGCCAAAGTTAACAGTATGTTAAAAAGGCGTGAAATAAATTTTTTGCCGTATGTATGGTGCGCAAAGCGGGCTTACTGCGCTGAGCGGAACGCATTATACAAACTTCCGCATCCTTGCAAGAGCTGCTTTTTCAAGGCGGCTCACCTGCGCCTGACTTATGCCGACCGATTTTGCAACCTCCGTTTGTGTCTTCCCGTTAAAGAAGCGAAGTTGTAAAATTTTTCTTTCCCGTTCCGAGAGTTTGCTCATGCCTGTTGAAATTGCAATGCCGTCCAGCCAGCGATTATCGTCCGCCGTGTCATCCTTGACCTGGTCCACAATATAGACCGCATCACCGTCATCCCGAAAAATAGGTTCATTGAGCGAAATCGGATCGGAAATTGCATCCAAGGCGAAAACAACGTCGCTCTCGGGAACGCCCAATTCTGCAGCTATTTCGTTTAAACTTGGTTCAACACCCTTTTCATCAACCAGCCTGCTTCTGACCTGCATCGCGTGATAGGCCGTGTCGCGCAGAGAGCGGCTGACTCTTATGCTGCTGTTGTCGCGAAGGAATCGTCTGATTTCACCGATAATCATCGGCACGGCATATGTGGAGAAGCGGACATTATGGCTCAAATCGAAATTATCGATCGCTTTAATCAGCCCGATGCAGCCGACCTGGAACAAATCATCCGGCTGTTCGCCGCGGTTTGAGAACCTTTGAATAACGCTCAGCACAAGCCGCAGATTCGCCTGAATAAATTCATCACGCGCCGATTCATCACCTGATTTTATCCGTTCGAGCAGCTCAGTGCTCTTTTTATAGCTGATACGCGGAAGTTTCCCGGTGTCCACGCCGCAGATTTCCACTTTGTTGATTGCCATTGCCGACCTCCGATTCAAGTTTGTTTTTCGGTTAACACGTCAAACAACAAATCTTTGATAAGCAATTGTTATTCAACGTTTTTCTTATATTCAAATAATGGACATTTTCGGAATAATTTATTCAGGTTTTTTTGCCCTTTTACGGCGAAAATCGGAAAAGCAATTGAAATAGTTTCTGATTCGACAAAACTCATCCGGAAAGCGTTTTTTTTGTTTTGTGCAAAAGCATTCTTTGAAGTTCGTGCGCTCCCGACCGCACATCGG
>OGQV01001177.1_pt1 | contig 20277 bp, 15 predicted proteins | sample 1553311 | NCBI WGS metagenome assembly OGQV01 (sample SAMEA2579976, study PRJEB22360) | human gut metagenome
GAAACGTCGCCAGCCTTTTTATTGCCTCGAATCAAATGCAATACCACGGCTTTTCTCGATGACGGGCTGGTGAGGTTACGCTTAAAAAGTGCGTGAAGGGCAAAATGATCCTTTACGTTCCGGTAGGGAAATGAATGAGCCATGATGCGCTTGAGCGGGATCTTTCCAATTGATTCGTTACGATGTATCTGAAATAGCAACAAGATCGCATGTGGAGGTTGTCCAGATGAACACTGAACAGAGGCCAACCAGCATAAAAGTCAGAGGAGCTCGGGTCCATAACCTGAAAAATGTAGATGTCGATATTCCTTTGGGCGGCATCGTTGGCATTGCGGGCGTATCCGGTTCGGGGAAGAGCTCGTTGGCTCTGGGGGTTCTGTATGCCGAAGGCTCACGGCGCTACCTAGAATCGCTTTCCACGTACACCAGGAGAAGAATGACGCAGGCTGCCCGAGCCGATGTCGATGAAGTCCTCCATGTGCCGGCGGCGTTGGCTTTGCATCAAAGACCCTCAGTTCCCGGTATTCGCTCCACTTTCGGAACGGGAACGGAACTGCTGAATAGTTTGAGGCTGATGTTCTCGCGCCTTTCCAGCCATCGTTGTCCCAACGGTCACTATGTAGAGCCCAGTATCAATGTTGCAACAATGGACGGTAATCTGGTTTGTCCGGAATGCGGCGAGCATTTTTTCGCGCCGGGAGCAGAGGACCTTGCCTTCAATTCCGCGGGAGCTTGCAAGCATTGTGGAGGAACGGGAATGGTTCGAACCGTTGATCGATCGACGCTTATTCCCGATGAAAGCAAAACCATTGACGAGGGCGCTGTTGCGCCTTGGAATTCCCTTATGTGGTCGCTGATGACTGATGTCTGTCGGGAAATGGGCGTACGTACCAATATTCCTTTTTGCGAGCTTTCCGATAGGGAAAAGGAAATCGTCTACGACGGCCCGATGGAAAAGCGGCACATCTTTTATGTTCCGAAGAATAAAGACAGCACTTCAGCCGGCGAGCTGAACATGACTTACTACAGCGCAACCGCAACGGTGCTCAACGCCCTTAACAAGGTCAAGGACGACAAGGGCATGAAGCGCGTTGAGAAATTTCTGAAAGAAGAGATATGCCCAGAATGTTGCGGTACAAGGCTTTCGGAGGAAGCTCGGGCACCGCGATTGATGGGCATGTCGTTAGCGGATGCTTGTCAGATGACATTGAAGGATTCTGTTGCATGGGTTAAGCGCGTGCCCGATGCCGTACCGAACGAAATGCGCGCTATGGCCCAGAGCATCTGTGAGTCGTATGAGGAAGTTGCTGCTAGGCTTATGGAATTGGGCCTTGGGTACCTAACGCTCGATAGGGCTTCGTCCACTCTTTCTACAGGTGAGCGCCAGCGCATGCAGTTGGCGCGGGCAGTGCGGAATCGTACGACGGGCGTGCTGTATGTTCTCGACGAACCCTCTATCGGATTGCATCCTGCGAATATTGTCGGATTGAACGGCGTAATGCACGATCTTGTGCGGGACGGAAACTCCGTTTTGCTCGTAGACCATGACACCCAGATTCTCAAGGAATCGGATTGGCTTATCGAAATGGGCCCAGGTGCAGGCGCTGAAGGCGGAGCTGTTATTGCTCAGGGCACCGTGAAGAGTATCGAAGGCAACCCGAATTCCGTGATAGGCCCTTACCTTTCCGGTGCAACGGCGTCCGATGAACGCCCAAGGCATATTGCTGCTAACCTTGATGGCGCTATACGCATGGAAACAAATTCGATCCATACCGTAAAACCGCTTTCGGTACGCATACCCAAGCATCAGCTAACGGTAATTACGGGGGTTTCTGGCTCGGGCAAAACCACCATGGTACTGGAGAGCCTTATTCCTGGCCTGGAGGCGCTTTGTTACGGTAAACCCATGCCGAGCCATGTTTCTTCCATCCAGGCGGAAGGCATCAATCATGTGAAGCTGATCGATGCAACGCCCATTGGCGCTAACGTACGTTCAACCGTTGCTACCTATGCCAATGTGCATGATGCGTTACGAAGGACGTATGCAAGAACAGCAGATGCGAAGGAGCTTGGCCTTAAAGCGGGCGATTTTTCTTACAACACGGGAAGCCTCCGGTGCCCTGTTTGCGATGGTGCTGGAACCATATCGTTCGATGTTCAGTTTCTGCCAGATGTCGATATTCCTTGTCCGGAATGTCGTGGGTCGAGATATCGGAAACAGGCAAATCAAATTCGCTATACCAACAAGCAGGGCGAGGAACGTTCTTTGCCCGAGCTCATGAACATGGACGTGAACGAGGCGGTAGTCTTTTGCCAGAACCTCAATTCCGTACGGCCTAAGCTCGAAACCCTCCGAGATTTGGGGCTGGGATATCTTACGCTTGACGAAGAAACTCCCTCACTTTCTGGCGGCGAAGCGCAACGGTTAAAACTGGCAAGTGAAATGGGTAGGGAGCAGGCCGATTCGGTTTTCGTATTCGATGAGCCTACTATTGGCCTTCACCCTAGGGATGTTGAAACGTTGCTGCAGGTGTTTGATGCGTTGATTGCCAAAGGGGCTACGGTAGTTGTAATCGAGCATGACCTTGATGTTATTCGAGCTGCCGATTGCATTATCGATATGGGTCCTGGCGGCGGAGAAGAGGGCGGTCGAATCGTGGTCTGTGGCACGCAAGATGATGTGCGGAAATGCCCTGAAAGCGTTACGGGGAAATTCATTTAGACAGAACGAAGAGGGCAGTTCGTAGCTGTTTCGAAAAGTAGTTCTGATCAGTTGAGCGGATTTACAACGTTCCACACGCGCAACGAATGCGTTCACCGGGAATGGCAATGAACTTATGGATGCTCAAACTATCCATGCGACCAACGAATCCGTTTGCTTGGCGGGTGCCAGTGATGGTCTTGGCGGGTGCGATCGGCGAATATTCCAAAATGGTGGTTCTGCTCTTTGGCCGCATAGATCGAATAACGGTGTAGGAATTCTTCGATCAAGCTTTTAAACGTAACAATTGGGTGATATTTTTTTTCCATTACTATCCTTTTGGAAGGGGGATGTGAGTGGTCGAAGAAAAACAGGAGAATCCGCTGCACGCAAAGGAAGAAGGGCGTGCAGAAGGTTCTTCGGAAGAAACCACTGGTAATGGCAGGTCGTTGGGCGTTTTCTCGTTCGAAGGCGATATTCCGCTTACACAGGCGGTTCCGTTGGGCCTGCAGCATGTGCTGGCCATGTTTGTGGGCAATTTAACACCGCTGCTTATCGTGACGGGCGTTTGTGGTTTGGCTACCGCCGAATTCGCAGAAATCCAGTTGGCGCTGCTGCAGAACGCCATGCTGATTGCTGGCGTGGTAACGTTGGTTCAGTTGTTCGGCATCGGTCCTGTAGGTGGCAGAGTGCCTATCATTATGGGCACGTCGTCCGGCTTCATCGGTGTGTTCAATTCCGTTGCCGCATCTATGGGCGGTGGCCTTGTTGCCTATGGCGCTATTATGGGCGCTTCGCTCATCGGTGGCTTGTTCGAAGCTGTTCTGGGCTTCTTTCTAAAGCCGCTTCGCAGATTCTTTCCGTCTATTGTCACGGGTACCGTTGTGCTTTCCATCGGCTTGAGTCTTATTAGTGTTGGCGTTAATGCTTTCGGCGGCGGTAACAGCGCAGTTGACTTTGGTTCGCTTGAAAACCTGTGCTTAGCGTTGGTCGTCTTGATTGTCATCTTGGCGGTCAAGCACGCCACCACGGGTTTTTTGAGCGCTTCTTCGATTTTGGCCGGCATTATTGTGGGCTATGTTGTTGCAGGCATCATGGGTTTGGTTCTGCCTACTACGGGCGTTACCGCCGAAGGCGTCGAGTACACCAAAGCTTGGGTTCTGAATTGGGATAAAGTGGCAGAAGCATCCTGGTTCGCCGTTCCTGCCTTGATGCCCGTTGCCCCTGTATTCGACATGCGTGCTATTGCTCCTGTGCTGGTTATGTTTGTTGTCACGGCTGTTGAAACGGTCGGCGATATCTCAGGCGTAACTCAGGGTGGCATGGATCGTGAAGCCACCGATAAGGAGCTTTCCGGTGGCGTGGTTTGCGACGGCATCGGCTCATCGTTCGCCGCTATGTTCGGCGTCTTGCCCAATACGTCTTTCAGCCAGAACGTTGGCTTGGTTGCCATGACTAAGATGGTTAATCGCAAAGCTTTGGCGTGCGGTGCCCTCTTCTTGATTCTGTGTGGCTTGTGCCCGAAGCTGGCGGCAGTGATTTCGATCATGCCTCAGTCGGTTCTTGGAGGCGCTGCTGTTATCATGTTCGCCTCTATTGTGGTTAGCGGTATTCAGCTTATTACGCGCGATCCGCTCACCTCGCGTAATCTCAGCATCGTTTCGGTTGCTCTTGGTTTGGGCTACGGCATTGGCGCTAACCCTGCCGTTCTGGCTGGTGCGCCCGAGATGGTAAGTCTTATTTTTGGCGGTTCCGGCATCGTTGCTGCAGCTGCGGTGGCCATCCTTTTGAACATCGTGCTCCCGAAAGATTCAGCTCTTCTTAAGAAGGATTCGAACAATTAGGCATTAGCTGTTCGGGTTTATTGCGCGCCCGGCGGGATGCTGTATCCTGCTGGGCGTTTTTTGTCCTATACCCCGTTTTTGCGAAAAAGCACGTTTGGTTTGATGGAATTCGGTTCTTTCTTGCAACTACTAGTGGGCTAGGTGCTTCTGCAAAAGGGCCAGATCTTCAAGCGTATCGACATCGAAGAGTTCCCATTTGCTTGAAACCTCGATGCATCGAACGAGCTCTTTGTGCTGTTTGGCGACATAGCCGCCGCCTTTGCCAGATGGGAGCGTTAGCAGTTCGTCGAGTGCCCATGAGGGGAATAGCACGGGGGCGCCTGGCGTGTCCTTGAAGCTAGTGCGCCAAATGCATTTAGGGGTGTTTTCTGCGGCCCGTAAAAGGGCGGTAATAGTGCTTGGGCTGATAAGCGGTTGGTCTGCCTGGAAAAAAGTAACGGTGTCGCATTCGCCTATGGCGCCCATACCCAATCGGACCGTATCATTCCGATGCGGCTTGCTGTGAAGGACCGCTTCGGCACCTAACGCCTGACACACTTTGGCTACTTCATCGTGGCGGGTAACCACCACGCGTTTTTCAAAGAGATTTTCAGTTGCTCGAATTACGTATTGAATAAGCGGTGTTCCATTTAGCTTGGCCATGAGCTTATTGCCTCCAAATCGAGTACCCATGCCCGATGCCATGATGATGCATCCATGCTTCGTTTTTGTCTGTTTGACAAGGTGTGGCATATCGATTTTGCCCTTTGCGAATTCGGTGGTTGGATTTGCCCTCTAAGCGGATAGCTATCGGTTCAAAGTATAATAAGAATATCTATGTAAAGTTCTAGTAATGGGGTGAGTGTCATTATCACCTTTCAGAAATATGTTCGCCCGCAGAGTCTGGAAGAGGCCTGGGAATTGAACCAGAAAAAGCGCCACCGCATCGTTGCTGGCATGATGTGGTTGAAAATGGGCAAGCATTCCTTCGGCACTGCTATCGACTTGTGCGATTTGGGCTTGGACGAAATAGAGGAAGCCGAAAACGAGTTCCGCATTGGCGCTATGGTTACGCTGCGGCAAATGGAAAAGCACCCTGGTTTAGCCGCTTATTCTTGCGGTGCGGTTGAAGCTGCGTTCAAGGATATTGTGGGCGTGCAGTTCCGCAATGGTGCCACATTGGGCGGGAGCTTATGGCGTCGCATGGGTTTTTCTGACATCGTTACTGTATTTATGGCCATGGACAGCTACGTTGAACTTTTCGAGGGTGGCATAGTCCCCTTGGAAGAATTCGTAGGCATGAAATACGACAAGGATCTTCTGGTGCGGCTCATTGTGAAAAAGCAACCCGGCGCATTTGCTTATCAGGCGGTACGTAAGCAGCGTACCGATTTGCCTTCGCTGAACTGCGCTGCGGCCAAGCTGGGCAATGAGTATCGCGTGGTAGTGGGGTCGCGTCCTGCGCGCGCCATGATTCTTCGCGACGATCAGGGCTTTTTGGCCAACGGTATCACGGAAGAAAGTGCCGCGTCTTTTGCTGAGTATGCTGCAAACACCATTCCCGTGTCAGGAAACATGTGGGGCAGCGCCGAGTATCGAAAGGCATTGGTTCCGGTTCTTACACGCCGTACCCTTATGGCTTTGGGAGAGGTTCAGTAATGGAAATCAAAATCAAACTGAATGGAAAGATGATTTCCGACGACATCCCGGTCGATATGCTGCTGATCGATTTCGTTCGCGCCCATAATTGCTTTAGCGTTAAGCGTGGATGCGAAACGTCGAGCTGTGGTTTGTGCACAGTGTTGCTTGACGACCAACCCGTTTTGTCTTGCTCGACGTTGGCAGCTCGTGCAGATGGCCACAGCGTGTACACCTTGGAGGGGCTGCAAGAAGAGGCGTCCGAATTTGTGGGATTCATTGCCGATCAAGGTGCTGAACAGTGCGGTTTCTGCAATCCCGGTTTCGTTATGAATACCATTGCCTTGCTGCGAGAAAATCCCGATCCCACGGATGAGGAGATCCTGGCATACCTCAGCGGAAACCTTTGTCGCTGCTCGGGTTATGTGGGCCAGCAGCGCGGTATTCGCAACTTCTTGAACAGCAGGAAAGCGCAGGAGGCTGAACGTGAATAGACCCGATTACCAATCTGTGGGCAAGTCCGTTCGTAAAAAGGACTCGCTGCAGCTGTTGCTGGGCAAGCCAGTTTACACCGATGACATTGTCCCCGATGCGTTGGTGGTGAAATTGCTTCGAAGCCCTCACGCCAATGCCATCGTTGAAACCATCGACACTTCAAAGGCTAAGAAACTTCCTGATGTGGTGGATGTGTACACATGGGAAGACGTGCCGAATGAGCGTTTTTCGAACGCTGGCCAAACGTACCCCGAAACCAGTCCGTACGACCGCCTAATTATCGACCGCCATGTTCGGTTTGTGGGTGACGTGGTTGCTATCGTTGCAGCCGAAACTGAAGAGGCTGCCGAAAAAGCCCTTGGGCGCATTAAAGTTACGTACAACGTGCTGGAACCGGTGTTAGATTTCCGCGCCGCTAAAGACAACCCCGTACTGGTGCATCCTGAAAGCAACTGGCATATGCTGTGCGACCTGGGTGGAGACAACACGCGCAACTTGGTAGGCGGCACCGCCGATGCCGATGGCGACGTGGAAGCAGTGCTTGCAGATTGCGATATCGTGCTGGAGCGTACCTACCATACGAAAGCCTACAACCAGGCCATGATGGAAACGTTCCGTACCTTTACTCAGCTTGATCGTTATGGCCGCTTGCATGTTGTTTCCTCTACGCAGATCGTATTTCATGTACGTCGCATTCTGTCCAATGCATTGGGCATTCCGAAAAGCCGCATCCGCGTAGAAAAGCCGCGTATCGGTGGCGGATTTGGCGCAAAGCAGACTGCGGTCTGCGAGGTATATCCTGCGTTTGTCACCATGAAAACCGGGCGCCCTGCAATGTGCATTTTCTCGCGCAAGGAAGCGCAGACCTGTGGTTCTCCGCGCCACGAAATGGAAATCTCTGTGCGTCTGGGCGCCAACAACGATGGGCGAATTCGCGCTTTAGCTGTTAACACGCTTTCCAACTCGGGTGCCTATGGTGAGCATGGTTGGGCTACGGTTGGCTTAACTGGGCACAAATCCATTCCGCTGTATACGGGGTCGCTCGAAGCCTTCAAGTTTACCGCTGATGTGGTGTACACGAATATGCAGCCCTCTGGTGCATATCGTGGCTTCGGCGCGACGCAGGGTCAGTTTGCTGTTGAAACCACGGTGAACGAACTTGCTGAAAAATTGGGCATGGATCCTATCGCCATTCGCGAGAAGAACATGGTGCGTGAGGGTATGGCCATGCCTGCTTACTATGGCGAGGTAACCAATTCCTGCGCACTCGATCGCTGCATGGAGCGTTGCGCTGAACTGTTTGACTGGAAAGCAAAGTACCCTGTACGCGAAATGGGCAATGGCAAAGTGCGCGCTGCTGGCGTAGGCATGTCCATGCAGGGCTCTGGCATTTCCGGCATCGATGTTGGTTCGGTTACCCTCAAGCTGAACGACGACGGCTCGTTCATGATGCTCATTGGTGCCGCCGATATGGGCACGGGCTGCGATACCATCCTTGCCCAGATGGTTGCTGAGCACATGGAGTGCTCCGTTGAAAATGTTTCCGTATTTGGCGCCGATACCGATGCTTCTCCGTACGATTCTGGTTCGTATGCTTCTTCTACCACCTACGTTACGGGTATGGCTGTTGAAAAGGCATGCAATCAGCTAAAGGAAAAGCTGTTCGCTATTGCCGCCGATATTCTCGAATGCGAGCCCGAAGAGCTGCAGTTTGAAGATGGGCGTGTATTGCGAGAAAGCACAGGCCAGAAGGTTTCATTGCAGGAGATTGCCGTCAAGAGCCAGTGCAGCAACCGCGAGGCTCCCGAGGCTACCGCTATGCATTCTTCGCCTGTTTCCCCGCCTCCGTTTATGGTGGGCATGGCGGAAATCGAGTTGGATCGCGAAACCGGTGTGGTAGAAGTGCTTAACTACGCCGCTGTGGTTGATTGCGGTATTCCCATCAACCCTGCCTTGGCGCGCATTCAGGTTGAAGGTGGCATCGTTCAAGGTATCGGCCATACGCTGATGGAGGATGTAACCCGCACGCCGACAGGTAAGATTCGCGAATCGAGCTTGTTCACGTATCGTTTGCCGACCCGCTTGGATACGGGGAACATCAACGTGGAATTTGAGAATTCGTATGAGCCCACCGGGCCGTTTGGCGCTAAATCCATCGGCGAAATCGTTATCAATACGCCTGCCCCTGCACTGACTCAAGCGATTTATCGAGCAACGGGCGTTTGGCATCGCGAGTTGCCGATTTTGCCGGAACATATCCTGCTTGCGAAACCGGAGGAATAACCATCCTTTGCGACTATCTGCATATCCAACCTGGCCTTACGGCCATTATCGGTGGCGGTGGTAAAACAACGCTTTTGCGCGTGCTTGCTAATGAGCTGTCTGCGCACGCCCGTGTAATTGTTGCCACCAGCACAAAGATGATGACGCCGGATTGGTGTCCGGCTCTGATCGACCCTTCCCTCGGTGAAGTGCAAGTGGCTCTTTCAGGTAGCCCCGTGGTATGTGTGGGGTCAATCCAAGAGGAAACAGGCAAGATGTCTCAATCTTCCTTGGCTTTTCCTGAGCTGCTAAGCTTGGCCGACTATGTGCTGGTGGAAGCCGATGGTGCGAAAATGCTTCCCTTGAAAGCGCACGCTGAATATGAACCGGTCATTCCCGATTGCGCGAGCTTGGTGGTATGCGTGGTTGGTATCGATGGCGTGGGTTTGCCTGTTTCGGAAATATGCCATCGTCCTAACCGCTTTGCGGAATTAGCGGGCATTACGCAAGAATGCCAGGTAACGCCTGAAGCGGTTGCTGCGGTTTTGAATGCCGAAGCCTTTCATGACGTGCTGTTGATAAACAAGGTAGAGGCTTCTGGCCAATGGCAGTTGGCCGAGCGTCTTGCCTTGCAGTGCAAAACGCCTGTAGTTGCAGGAAGTCTTAAGAACGGTGAGTTCCGGTGCTTGCGATAATCCGTGGAGCTGGCGATATCGCTACCGCTATCGCCCTTCGCCTGTGGCGGAGTGGCATTTCGGTTGTTATGACTGAAATCGAGCAGCCGCTTACCGTGCGCCGCACCGTTGCATTTAGCGAAGCGGTGCGTTTGGGACAAGTGAAGGTGGAAGGCATTTTGGCAATACGCGTCCAGGATGCCGTCCAGGCAAAGGAAGTTCTCGAACGAAAAAATGCCATTCCTGTTCTGATCGATCCTGATTGCCGCTGCATTGAGCTTAAGCCGGATGTGGTTGTTGATGCCATTTTGGCAAAACGCAATCTGGGCACCACTATGCACATGGCTCCCGTTGTAGTTGGTGTGGGTCCTGGCTTCACCGCGGGGGAAGACTGCCATGCAGTAGTAGAAACCATGCGCGGGCACACCCTAGGGCGTGCATATTACCAAGGCTCAGCGCTTCCGAATACTGCAGTGCCTGGTCTTGTGGGCGGTTTTGCGGGCGAGCGCGTTTTGCGTGCGCCAGCCGATGGACTGTTTCGTGGCGTTTGCTCGATTGGCGATCATGTTGAAGAGGGGCAAGTCGTTGCTTATGTGGGAGACGCTCCTGTAGTGGCTATGCTTACGGGGGTTCTGCGGGGCTTGATTGCCGACGGCGTTCGCGTCTCTGAAGGCTTGAAGTGTGGCGACGTGGATCCTCGAGACGATGCTCGCTATTGCTGGCTGGTTTCCGACAAGGGTTTGTCGGTGGCGGGTGGCGTTTTGGAGGCTGTTCTGTGCCTGAGTGGCATACTTGATAAGCAGCAATAACGGCAATAACGGCAAGGTGAATCATGCGTGATATCGCAGTACATATTGTAGAAGCTTTGAGTGCGGGGAATAACGTCGTATTGGTTACTGTGGTGGGGAGCAAGGGCTCCACGCCACGAAACGCTGGGTCTCAGATGCTGGTATCTGAAGCGGGGCTGATTTGCGGCACTATCGGCGGCGGCGCCATTGCCAAAGCACGCACTATGGCTGGCGAAGATACTTGTTTTGTAGAAGATCTAGCTCTCAGACCTCAGGCTCAAAACAGCATAGGCATGGTTTGCGGCGGCGATGCCATTCTTTTGTATACGCCTATATGCACAGAAAGTGAAGCTTGGGCCCAGGTAGCAAGCCAGTTGCTGAAGTGCTTAGAGCAACGCACCCCTGCGTATCTTGCATTGGAGTGCCGCGAGAGTGGTTCGCCCTTTAAAGGCACCGTTGCCTTGTTCGGCAGTCAAGGCGAACTTGTGGCGGGGGAGTGCAGCTTGCCGGGCAAGAAGCTTGTCGGCTTGAAGCAGAAACGTGTTATCGATGGGTTCTTCGCAACGCCTGTTTCTATTCCCGTGCGCGCCATTGTATTTGGGGGCGGTCATGTGGGCCGTGCCACCATTGCGGCCCTTGCGCAGGTGGGCTTCGCTTGCACTCTTTTCGAGTGCCGCTCCGAGTTTGCCAAGGCCGAAGATTTCCCTGACGCAGAGCAGATTATCTTGGGCGATTACGAAGACGTTGCTTCGTCTTTATCTTTCGATGAGCGCGACTACGTTTTCATTATGACGTACAGCCATGCGTTCGATTATGCCATCCTCGAACAAGCACTTCGTCAGCCTTTGGCGTATGTGGGCTTCATGGGCTCGCGTCGAAAGATCGCCGTAGCGCGGCAGCGTTTGCTGGATGCAGGTGTGTCAGAGGAGCTGTTGGACACAGTCCACATGCCCATTGGCTTAGATATTAAGGCGGAAACGCCCGAGGAGATCGCTGTTAGTGTCGCAGCGGAATGTATCTTGCATCGTGCGACTCATTAGGGAAATGTGAGCCTGGTGCTCTTTACGGGAATTCCAATGCCCCAGTACGGTATTTGCCTTAGCTGAAGAAGCGGTTTTGCAGGTTTTGGCGTCGGCGAGATCCTATGGCGCAAACTTGGTGTTGCCGGTTGCGGAAAAGCAGAACAACATCTAGGGGTATTCCTTTTTGGTTTTCTGCCACATGTTTGATTAGTTGTATTGTATCGGCTTCGATATTGCTTTGGTGATCTGTAAAAAAATTGGAAACGGACCGATTAAGCTTCGGGGAGAGGTGCTTGTGCCGTAGTGCTGTGTATATAGCACCGTTTGTCGATCTTTCGGTTTCAGGTTTGTTACAGATTCGCCCCTTCGGTAGAATGGCGCATTAAATGCAGGAGATATTTGAGCGTGGTCGACCATCGCTTTGTACTGCCGGATAACAGAGGTAACTGACTCAGGTCTAAGCGCCCGATCGCGTCGGGCGCTTTTTCGCGCCAGAAAGGACGAGCGGCATGAAGTGGAACGTTGTTACGGATTCGAGTTGCGATCTTCTTCCGTCGAGGTATCAATCTGACGTTATTGAGCTTTCCAGCGTGCCATTTGTTATTACCGTTGGCGATAAGCATTTTGTCGATGACGAAGATCTTGATCTGCAAAAAATGCTTCACGATATGGATCAGGAAAAGGAAGCTAGTCACACTGCGTGTCCAGCTCCTGGAACGTGGTTGCAGCATTTCGAGAAAGCCAGCCACACGTTTGCCATTACCATTTCATCTCAGGTTTCGGGAAGCATGAACAGCGCCCTTACCGCCATGGATATGGCATTAGAAGAGCATCCAGAAAAGAAAATTGCTGTCTTGGATTCAAAGTCGACGGGACCAGAGCTTGTTCTTTGCGTGCATGAGCTTGAAAGGCTCGCTCGAGAGGGCGTCGATTTCGACGAGGCGGTTGCCCGCGCCAATACCTTCCTTGAAAGAACCAAGATCCTTTTTGCGCTTTCTTCCTTCGACAATCTTATTAAAAGCGGCCGCATGGGCAAAATGACCGGTTTCCTTGCAAGGGCATTGGGCATGTGGGGGATTGGCACTGCGAGCGAAGAGGGCACGATTGCTGTCGAGGGCAAAGCCCGAGGTACGAAAAAGACCGTTCGCGAACTTATTAACCGCATGAAGGAACGAGGGTTTGCCGGTGGGCGTGTCGCCATTAGCCATTGCGATAACCTCGCCGTCGCGCAAACATTGAAGGAAAACATCTTGCAGCTGTGGGGTAATTCCGAGATTGAGGTTATTCCTACCAGGGGCCTTTGCAGTTACTATGCCGAACGCGGTGGCCTGATCGTCGGTTTCTAGGAAGTGCACCAGGGCCGCGCTGCGTACAGCGCTATCTTTCGCTCGCCGCTAAGTCCCGTTGCGATTCGATGGGCGAATGCGTATGAGGTTGTCGGCAGAAAGGCTCCGCTGCGATTCGTTGGATAGACGCGAATGAATCTTACTGCAAGCGTTCTAGCTTCATGATTGGTGGATGCAAGAATAAGCGGAACCTTGTCACGCGAAAAACATGGGTTAAGGTTTTTGACGGCATGTTGTTTGTGGAAGCTCAAGGAGAAATCAATGCTCGACACTAGTAAAACGGCTCCCTCTGTTGATGCTTGGCTGCGCGAAGCGAAGGCGGATCCTACCGCCGCGGAATGCGGTATGTACTTAACGCATAACGGCGTGGTGCGTGCTACGCCGAAAGCGGAAGCACGCGGTGTTGAAACCGATGGGGTGGCACCTGGCAAAAAAGTGGGCGGCATGCTGTTCAGCTACGACGCCGCTAAGGTTCAGGCTGCTATCGAAAGCACTCTTGCCATGCCCGGTATCGGCTATGTGCGCGTCTGGCTTGCAAATGGCGAACTTGCGGTAGGCGATGATATTATGTTCGTCCTTATTGGAGGCGACATTCGCCCACGCGTAGTTGATGCGCTGCAGGCTTTGGTGGGTACCATCAAAAACGAATGCGTAAGCGAAATCGAGCGCGAGGCGTAATTAACCTGCCGGTCTAAACCTCTCATCTTCTTGCCGAATGGCATCAATGCTGCAGAAGATAGTCGCGTTTCTCGCCATAAGTGACGAATTTGCCCTATAATATTTTGGCTCATTTATCAGAATGGTTGATGAAACGTAACTTTTTAAGCTTTCGAGTTATCGAAGAGGAGAAGAGGGGTTTGAAAACAGAATTGAGTAGGAGGCGAAAGGCTGCGGCCTTTTGTTTTCCGTGCTGCTTGCAATTGGAGTTGTTTTTAGCGGCTTTGCTGCATGCGGGTTCGGCAGTCCTTTTGTCGGTGCGGCATATGCGGCATCCTATGACGCAGAGGACGTGCCAGTGTCTCAGGATGGCGTTACGTTTACGTGCGACTTCCTAGACGACGGCACCGCAGTGGTGACCAAGATCGTTGCCGATGATGGCGTGACCACAATTTCCGTTCCTTCGTCTCTTGCGAACAATGGAAAAGACTATACGGTTACCGGCGTCAGGTTCCCCTATGGAACTAAAGCAAGCGATGTTGAGCAGCTGATCTTGCCTGACACGCTTCAAACTATGAGCGGATACTACTTCTCGAAGTTTAAAAAAGTCAAAGAGCTTACCATCCCTGGTTCCGTTACAAACTTCAGCTGCACTTTGCAGAATAGCGAGAGTCTTGAAAAGCTCGTTTTCAGCGAAGGTGTTGAAGAGCTTAGTGCAAACATGATGGTAGCCAACTGCGGCAATCTTAAGGAAATCGTTCTTCCTTCCACCCTGAAATCTATTTCCCAACCAGGTGCTTTCTCGGGTGCATCTGCTCTTGAGACCATCAACCTTCCCGATGGCGTGGAGTTCGGCGAAAACGTGGGAAGTGCGTTTTCCGATTGCAGCTCGCTTACCAGCATTACGCTGCCTGCTTCTGTTACGACCATTCACTCCAGCATGTTCAAGGGATGCGATTCGCTTACTTCTATTACCGCTAAGGGCAATATCGAATCAATCGGAAACAGCGCATTCTCTGGATGTAAGGCTTTATCGGAAGTGGTGCTGCAGGGCAAGCTTACCTCAGTGGGCGATTCGGCTTTTCAGAATTGCTCCAGTTTGAAAAATGCCCCTGATTTGAGTGCAGTAACCAAGCTAGGTTCCTATGCTTTCTATAACTGCAACAGCCTTAGCTGCTCCGTTGATCTGTCGTCTCTTTCCGAGATTCCCGGATACGCATTCTGCTATGCGCCTGTTACCGTTGAAAAGTTCAGCGACTCTTTGAAGACGATCGACATGTGGGCTTTGATTTGGGCCACTATCGAAGATGATCTTCCTGTAACGCTCCAGTCCATCGGCGATTACGCCTTCTATTTGTGCGACTTGCCTGAAATCTTCGCTATTCCCGATTCCGTAACCTCTGTCGGAACGGGCGCGTTTGGAGAAACAACAGGAGTGAAGGAGATCACCATTGGCAGCGGTCTTACCTCCATTAGCAAGGGCGCTTTCAGCGAAAGTTCTGTTTTGAAAATCCTGATCAACAACAGCGCCGATAATATTTCCGGCACCGATAATCTTCCGGGCTCTGGCGTTGAGATTGTGTACCTCCATGAATCTATCGACGATAGCGTGGGCGACACCATTTCTGAAGAGGTTGGCTCTAAAACGCTTCAGCAGATGGTAAACGAAGCGCCAGATGGCGTTCCTACCACTATCGCCATTAAGAAACATGTGAAACTGGGTTCCACCCTGAACATCCCGGCGGGCAAGAACATCGTTATCACGTGCGACGATCCCCATACCATCTTGGCGAAGAAGAATACTGCAGGAAGCTTGGTTTCGGTTGCCGAAGGTGCCACCCTTGAGCTTTCGGGGGATGTGTCTTTGCGTGGTTGTTACAATGCTGGCGCCATCATCGACTGCAAGGGCGCGCTTGTTATTTCGGGCGATGCAACGGTATATGATGGCACGGTTCGCTCTACCAATTCGGGAGTTGTAAATCTTTCAGGTTCTGAAGCAGTGCTCACCATGAATGGTGGTGTTATCGAAAGCTGCAATATCGATGAAGTCTATTGCGGTGTTGTACACGCAGCCGACGGCGCAAAGGTTCTGATGCAGGCGGGATCTATTCAGGGCAATCGTGTCGCAGGCGCACAGGGCGACGGTAATTACATTTCCTCTGCAGGCGTAATGCTGTTAGGCAATGCCAGCTTGGAGATGACAGGCGGCACTATCGCCAACAACAGCGGTTACCAAGGCAGTGCGGTTATGGTTTATGGCCCCGACGCTGGCGAGGGCAAGCGAGCCACTTTCCTTATGAAGGGCGGCTCTATCGAGGGCAATGCAAGCAACAAGCTTGGTAAGCGAACGCCTTCTGGTGCCGTTCATGTAGAAGGCAATGCTGAATTCGTGATGACCGGTGGCGAAATCAGCGGTAACAGCGCTTCGGGCGATGGCAAGGGCGGCGGCGTTTGTGTGGTTGACCCAGGTGTTCAAGGTTCGGGCTCAGAAATGGGCACTGTGTTTACCATGAAGGCTGAAGACGCTGCGAATACGCGATCTGCTTCGACGGGTGGAACCATTTCGGGCAACACCGCCTATGCTGGCGGTGGCGTGTATTCATACTCGAATGGCGTTACCTTGAGCGCTGGTGTTATCGAAGGCAACACCGCATGGAGCATGGGTGGTGGCGTATACAGCGAAGGCAGCAACGATCATTACAGCACTCTTCATGTTCAAAACGCGTCTATCACCCAAAACTCTGCAAGCAAGCAGGGCGGGGGCTTGTGGTTCTGTCCTACTGGGGATGGCAAGGCTTATGTTCAAGATGGTGGTTTGATTGCGAAGAACAAGGCAGATGGCGTTGGCGACGACGTTGTGTTCCTCGGCTTTAAGAATGACCCGTATACCCTGACTCTTGCAAATCGTGCTCCTGGTGGTGGCAAGGTCCTTTGGTATGAGGATGGCGGGTTGTTTGAGCCTGCTGGAATGTTTGCATCGATTAATTCCAACGTCCCGCGTTTCGTTGAAGGCGGAAGCAATGGCGATCCGCTCACTTTTGTAGACGCAACGCCGAATGTGGCGGTTAAAGCGGTTACTTCCGATGGTTCATTCGATCTCGGCGGCAATCTTGCTTCGCTGATTATTACCGACAACAAGGCTGCGCTCGGCGGCGGAATTGGTGCCAATGGCGGTGTGGTTATCGGCAAGGAAGATAAGTGTCAGATCCCTGTTGAAAAAATATGGGACCACGGCTCGAACCCTGAGTCTTCCAGGCCTGAAGTGATTACGGTTAACTTGAAGAATGGCGATACCGTAATTGATTCAATGGATCTTACCGCGGAATCCGATTGGAAAGGCACCTTTACAGAACTTCCTGTTGGTCAGAACTATTCAGTGGAAGAGGTGAGCGTTCCCGGCTATTCTGCCGAGATTACCGGTGATGCTGAAAACGGGTTTGCGATCAAGAACACTTTTGTTCCTTCTGGCGATGGCGGAACAAATCAGGAGCCTCCTGCCACGCCCTCGGGCCCTGATGCGGATACCCCGAGCAACGGGGGGAGGCAGCAGCGGTGACCCTAGTGCCGACCATTCTTCCGTAGGCGGCAAGGGTTCCCAGAGCACCCAAACCGGAGATTCCAACAACGTGCATTTCTGGCTTGCGGTTGTTGTGGTTGCGGCATTGGTTGCCTGCGGTGCCTACGCGCTATCTCGTGCGCAGCACCCTCGTGGGACTCATAGCGTTAAAAGGAAATAATTCGATGAAGTGGGAGCGGTTCGATCCGCTCCCTTTTTTTTCTTTATTTGGGGCAGATATTTTCGTTGCGGAAAGCGTTAGATGCTTCGGGCTGTTCGCCAGTAAAAGTAACCGTGTGCTTTCTTGCCGTACCTGTAATCGCGATAAGTTGGCTTTCGCCGTTACAATTAAACAAGCAATTGAGCTGCTAGTGCTATTACGTTTGCGCTTGGACCCACGCGGCTTAGCTGCAAAGTGCTGCGCGTTGTCAACGGGATGGGAGCTATTCATGCAGGTAACCGAAACTATTAAGTATGTGGGCGTAAACGATCACGATATCGATCTGTTCGAAGGGCAGTACGATGTTCGCGAAAACGGCATGGCGTACAACAGCTACGTTGTTATCGGTGAAAAGGTGGCAGTCGCCGACACCGTTGATGCTCATTTCGTTGACGAATGGATGCATAACGTTGAAACTGCGCTTGATGGGCGCACGCCTGATTACCTTGTGGTACATCATATGGAGCCCGACCATTCGGCTGGCATCGTTGTGTTCATGGATCGCTATCCTGAAGCGCAGGTTGTTGCTTCAAAGATGGCCTTCAAGATGATGGCTGCCTATTTCGGTACCGATTTCTCTGATCGTCAGATTGTGTGCAAGGAAGGCTTTGAGCTTGATCTTGGCGGGCGCACCCTTCGTTTTATCGGCGCTGCCAACGTGCATTGGCCTGAAGTCATGTTTTCCTACGATTCGCAGGACAAGGTGCTGTTTTCCGCAGATGCCTTTGGCAAGTTCGGGGCGAACGATATCGAAGATCCTGAAGGCTGGGCATGCGAAGCGCGCCGCTACTATTTCGGGATTGTGGGCAAGTTCGGCAAGAACGTTCAGGCTGTGTTGAAGAAGGTTGCTGCGCTTGATGTCGAATGCATCTGCCCGCTTCATGGCCCGGTGCTATCTGAAAACCTGACGTATTACGTGGAAACGTACACCACGTGGGCGCATTACGAGCCCGAAAACAGCGGCGTAACCATTGCCTATGCCAGCGTATACGGCCACACTAAGCAGGCTGCAGAAGAGCTGGCTTGTGTCCTTCGGGAAAAAGGCGAAACCGTTTCGCTCTTCGATCTGGCGCGTGATGATATGGCAGAAGCAGTGGAGGATGCGTTCCGCTACGATCGCTTGGTGCTTGCGAGCATCACGTATGCGGGGGATATCTTCCCGTTTATGACTACGTTCATCCATACGCTTGCCGAGCACGCGTATCAAAACCGCAAGGTGGCCTTCATCGAATCTGGCACCTGGGCTCCAGTAGCCGCTAAGGCCATGCGTGCGCAGGTGGAGCAGATGGCCGGTATCAAGTTTGCGGAAACCGTAGTAACCGTGCGTGGCTCTGTCGATGAAGCTGCGCGTGCCCAAATAGCCGCCCTTGCCAACGAGCTCTCCGAATAACGAAGATGGCCTAGCGGGTTGGCGTTGCGCTTCCGCATGGCGTTGCGCTTCCGCATGGCGTTGCGCGGGTGGGCTAGGCTGTACCGTTCTCCTTGGCTGCGAGCCCTAATCGCATTGCTGTTCATTACGCGGTACAGGCTAGGCTGAGCCTATGTGTATAATTGCGATAACGTTCGGATAGATCCAGGTAAACGGCAATTTTTCTATTGCCGATACATAGTTTCAGGTGTTCACGTTAAAAGGGGCTGTCATGTACGAATTATTTGGTGACAAGTTCGATTTGAATCACGATGGCAGGCTCGGCGCGGCCGAACATATGATGGATTTCTCGGTGTTCAATTATTGGGCAACCGACGATGACGACGACGGAGCCGACCGCGATCGTTCATCGGAATCGTATTACGACGATGATAATGATTTTGATGATCGTGACAGCGACGATTACGATGATGGTATCGACGACGATTTTGAGGGCGATAACGAAGAAGATGAACTATGGTAACCGCTTAACGAAGTCGGAATCGACATTGATGAAATTGAGTCGATGAGCTTCAAAGAACAATGTGAAACACTGGAAGAAGCTGGCATCGATCCAGATGAACATCGCTTTTAAACTATGAGGGGCAGCTCAATAAGAGCTGCCCCTGTTCTTGGGACGGTTTCCCTGAACTCCGAAACCTTATTGCTCCATGCCGCAGGGCATTACGTTGTTGCTGGCGCGGCGTTCTTTGGTAACGGCTGCGAAGAAACGGTAGCCGCCCGAAAAGTTAAAGCAGTCAAAACCACGCTGCGTTAGGATTCGGCTCGCAATGTAGCTGCGTACGCCGCTCTGGCAAATAACGTAGACGGGCTTTGAAGGGTCTAGTTCGCCTAGGTTGTCGCGCAGGTTGTCAACGGGGATGTTCGTGAAGCCTTCGATGTGCCCGCGCTCGTATTCGCCAACCGTGCGAACATCCAGCAATTGCACGCTTCCGTCGCGTGGCAAGCTTGGTTCTTGGTCCCAATGCCACTGCTTAACAATGCCGTTTGCTAGGTTTTCAATCATGAAGCCAGCCATATTTACTGGGTCTTTCGCAGAAGAATACGGCGGGGCGTACGCCAAATCCAAATCCTTCAACTGGTCTGCTCGAATGCCTGCTTGAATGGCTGTTGCCAGCACATCGATGCGCTTGTCTACGCCTTCGCCGCCAACAATCTGAGCACCTAGTAAGCGCAGGGTTTCCCGCTCGAACACTACCTTCATGGTCATAGGGGTGGCGCCGGGGTAGTAGCCGGCGTGGGAGCCAGGCGAAAGTACAACGCTTTCGTACTGGTAGCCTGCTGCGCTTGCTGCCTTTTCGGAAAGACCCGTGTTGGCAACCGTTAGGTCGAACACCTTGATTACCGAAGAACCCAGCGAACCTTTGTAGCGGCTGTTTAGCCCTGCGATAGCATCGGCAACAATGCGGCCTTGCTTGTTGGCGGGGCCTGCTAGGGATATCACGGCATCTTTGCCGGTAACTTGATGCTTTACCTGTACGGCATCGCCTACGGCATATACATCGGGGGCGGAAGTTTCCATGCGGTCGTTCACCGCAATGGCACCCTTCATGCCAAGCTGCAGCCCTGCTTCTTTTGCAAGATGGCTTTCGGGCATAACGCCGATGGCTAGCAGCACCATGTCTGCAGTGATGGGACTGCCCTCTGCAACGTTGGTAACGATGCG
>OGQV01001193.1_pt1 | contig 20009 bp, 15 predicted proteins | sample 1553311 | NCBI WGS metagenome assembly OGQV01 (sample SAMEA2579976, study PRJEB22360) | human gut metagenome
TAGCTTCCCCAAACTGTATCCGGCGGCTTTGTGCCGGTCAGACAACGGTTTTTCCAGACCATCCCCTGTTCTGTTTTCCGGCTGTTTTATTGTTGAATGAGTTATACCGGAGGCTGTGGGAGTATACCGGTTTCATGGCCGGAAGGTTTATTTATCGGGGAGGAGTACCACTTTTTGCCGGGGAAAAATATGTCCGAAACGGTCGGTGACTTCGATCTCGATTTCCCGGGCTTTTTCAGATGGAGTAGCTTCAAAATAAAAGAAAGATTCCTGGGGTTGGGTATATTTCTCGGTCTTCAATCGGCCGACATATTCCAGATAATCGGGATCATAGCCGTTAAAACGTTGCATTGCCCCTTTAGCGGCTCCGTCTTCATACCATTTCACCTGCCATTTTTTATCCCAGTTCCAGACCTTGGCAATGACGCTGTTCGGTTTTTCTTTCACAGTTCCCCGGGGAAATACTTTAAATTGCCAGTTGCGCTCATGGCCTACGGATTTATAAAACCATTCTATTTCCGAGCCTGTAATTTCGAAAACATCATAACCGTTAGGGGTACCGTCACGATTTTCATCGGCTGTCCACCAGGTTCCGCAGATGGCTCCTATATTGTGTTCGATAATACCGGGTTTGATTTCATGGTTGGAATTCAGGTGGGTATGCCCTGAGATCAGACTGACAGGGTGGTTTTTCAAAATACCGAACAATTCTTCTCCGCCGGGGATGATACCCCGGTCAGCATAATAAAAAGGGGAATGGGTGGCGATGAGGATTGGAGCATTTTCCGGAAGGTACTTTAAAAGTTGGCCTACCCATTGAATTTGTTCCTCCGTCAGGGCTTCGGTATATTTTTTATTTCCCTCGTAGAGGATGTTGTCGAGTACAATGCAATAGACTTTTCCTAATTGAAAAGCGTAATAAGCCGGACCGAAATATTTTTCGTAGGTGTGGGCAGAAGCTTTGTCCGACAAGATTTCCTTATCATGATCATGATTACCGATAACGGGATAGAAAGGTATCTTTAGTCGGGCCATTTCTTTTTTGTAGACCGGGAAGTGTTCGAAATGATCCCAGACGATATCTCCCAGACTGATTCCGGTGACCGGTGTAGCCGGGGGATAACTTGCAATCATCTCTTGCAGGTCGGGAATACTTTGGGTCTGGAAACGCTGGAACTGTTCATCCGTTTTGGTTTGTACGTCCGCGATGGCTAGCAGGATATGATGACTCCTTTTTCCTGTCTCGGTCAGCTGGAAGATATAATCTTCTTTTTCCGGATCCAAAGGCAGATAAAATTCAGGAGTTCCCGATCGGTAATCGGCCACATATCCATCCGGGGTCAGGAGGTAAACGAAACGGGCTTCCTGGTCGGTGTCGAGTAGGAAATTCCCTTTTGTGTCTGTCTGGGTGAAATTTATTCCGTCGGTGATGACGACATGGGATAATCCTTTATTTCCTGCTTTTACCTGTCCACGGATAGGCATACAGAAAGCAGCATGACTGAGAATCAGAAATGCTGCCGATAAACAAATTGTCAGGTTCATGATTTATTCTTTGATTAAGATAGAATTGAAAACAGTTAATATTTCTTCAGGAGATTTGGCCTTTTTCAGGGCTTTTTCGAGCTCTCCGGTTTCTTCCTCATAGTAAGCGACAAAGGCTGCATCCAGGCATTTCGACAGTTCTGCCGTAGCTGTTTGTTCGTTGATTTCCTGCCGGCGGACTGCTTTTTTGAAATAACTGTCCAGCTTCATAACCGAGTTATAAATCGCGGGTTTATAGATTTCCATCGTGTTATCGGTGAATCCTACCGTTGCTGTATGCCGGCGGACATATACTTTCTGAGTAGCATACAGTTTGCGGGCAATCCGATCCCCGAGGAAGTGCTGGGGATATTCTTTCAGGTCTGCATGATTCAGGTCGATCCCATAATTGGTGAATACAAATTGAGGAGTTTTCGCCGGTATAGGAGTACTGGCTGAAGCTGTAGTCGTTCCATGTGTCTTGTTATCGGCCAGAGCCATCCGTTGAGCTTTTACCGAGAACCCTAATGCGATAAGTGCTAAAAATAAAATTGTAATTTTCATATTCTTTTTTTATTCAATGTGATTTTCCTTATTTTTCAATGCAAAGTAAGAACAGAGAAATTACAGCCTGGTGAATAAATTATTTCGATTCGGTTAAATTTGGGGTACCGTAGGTTTGGATAAGAAAGTTAGTTACATGTTTGTTTTTTCCCTTCGGTTTCCTATTTTTGTTTCGGAAACATGGACTTTTTTTCCCGACATATTATTATTATATTTGTTCAGGTATTTTCAGTAATTCTATGACAGAGGAAGCGATGTTATTCCGGCGGGTGCAGGAGGGATGTTGGGAGGCTTTCGATGTGCTGTTTCATACTTATGCGGAACAGCTGTTTTTTTATGCGATGGGGTTTGTGAATAACCGGGAGGAAGCCAGGGATATTGTGCAGGGAACGTTTATTACTTTGTGGGAACAGCGGGGGAAGATTCAGTGTACGGGGGCTATTTATCCTTATTTGTTACGTTTGGTGAAAAATGCTTGTCTTAATTATCAGGTGCATGAGAAAGTGAAGGAACGTTATTTGTTGGAAAAACGAATGACGGAGGAGGAAGGGGAAGAAGTGCCGGCAGATGAGGAGGAGGAGTTTGAGGTGCAATATGCCCGTTTGCGGAAAGTGGTGGATGGTTTGCCGGAGAAATGCAGGGAAATTTTTATTTTGGGATGCGTAGATGGGTTGAGTTATAAAGAAGTGTCGGAGAAAATGGGAGTGTCGGTGAATACGGTGAAGACACAGATTAAGTTGGCGTACAGGAAGTTGAAATTAGAATTAGGAGGGCAAAATTTTGTGTGGGAGTGGACTGCTGGGGGAGTATTGTTTATATTGATGCAAAAATAATTTTCAAAAAAAGTATTTTTCTTTTCACCCTGATCGGCTATCTTCTTGTTTAGAAGATAGGAAAAGATAGTTAAAGCCTTTATAAAAAATAGACTTATGGTAGAACAAGAGGAAAAGAGATGGTTGCGTGCTTTGTTGGAGGGTGAGGTTGAGCCGGGAAGTGAGGAGTGGGAGCAAGTCTGTACGGATTCTGCTTTTACGCGGGTGAGGGAGAAGGTCGGTGCTGTTGCCAGACTGGATTTTACACAGCAGGAAGATGAGGTGGAGGGGATGTGGAGAGTGTTGGTGGACCGGAGGAAGAAGGGGTTGGAGCGGCGGGCCCGGGGGCGGAAACGTTTATTGCGGTGGATATCCGGGACGGCTGCGGTGGTGGCGTTGGGAATCGGAGGATGGTTATCGATCCGGGGAGTGGAAAGAGAACAGGTGGTTGTGGTAGGCGGAAGAACGGTAGAGGGTAGGACAGAGTTGGTGTTGCCGAATGGAGAGAGGCGGGTATTGGGGGACGGTAAGGTAAGGGTGGTGTCGGACAGTTGCGGAGAGATGCGGACGGAGAATAGAACGCTGATTGTAGAGTTGGGAGGGCAGGAGACGAAGAAAGCGGAGTATTATACGCTGAATGTTCCTTATGGGGAAAAATATAGTATTGTATTGCCGGACGGGACCAAGGTATTTTTGAATGCGGGGACGACGTTGAGGTATCCGGATCATTTTGAAGGAGGGAGCCGGGAAGTGTATTTGAATGGGGAAGCTTATCTGGAAGTGACAAAGGATGCGGAACATCCCTTTGTGGTGAAAACGGAGGAGGTGGAGGTGAAGGTATTGGGGACTGTATTCAATGTGAATGCTTACCCGGAAGGGGAGTGGGTCAGGACAACTTTGGTAGAGGGGAAGGTAGAAGCGGTTTGCGGAGGTCGGTTGTTTGTGATGGAACCGGGAATGCAGGTGGCTTATTCGAAGGGAACGGGTGAGACTGAGTATAAAAAGGTGGACACACATTTGTTTACCTCGTGGAAAGACGGGTATTATGAATTTGAGGAGATGGAGTTGGGGGAATTGATGCCGTTGCTGGGACGGTGGTATGCTGTAGGAGTGGATTTTGAAGAACCGGAATTGAAACGGTTAAAGTTCAGTGGGCGCTTGCAGCGCTATGAGACGGTGGCGGATTTGGTGAAAATGTTGGAATACACGGGGGATGTCGTATTTGAGGTGAAGAATGACCGGATTTTGGTCCGGAAGAGATAAAAGAAAAAGCAGGCAGTGGATCTGATCAATCCTCTGCCTGCCGGAGTTCAAGATACCTCCGGAAATCCTTGCAAGAAACGGAGGTATTCAATTTTAATTTAAACACAGCAAATTTATGAAAAAAATGCAGGACACAGCATCGCCAGGGCATTTTGTGTGCAGGCGGATGCTAATCTTAAAAACTTTTCTGGTAATCCTGTTGTGGAGTACCTGTCTCGTTTCTGGTTACAGGGGACATGCTCAGGAGAGAACGACGGTTACGGTGAACATGACGGATGTCACGCTGAATGAGGTGATAACCGAGTTGAAAAAGCAAACGAAGTATGATTTTTTTTATAACAGCGAGCTGGTGAAATCGAAGGGTAGAGTGAGTGTGCGGGCACGTAATTTAGATCTGCGGGAGGTGTTGGAACAGGTATTGACGCCGGTAGGGCTGGAATATGCTATTCAGCAGGATTTGATTACGATTCGTGAGAGACGGGTACAGCAGGAGGTGGCGAAGATAGAGATGATTACGGTGAGTGGCAAGGTGACGGATAAGGATGGTAATCCAGTGGTTGGGGCTACAGTTGTGATTCATGGAACGACACAAGGTGTGGCGACGGATGTCGACGGGAAATATTCTTTGATGACCCGTCCGGACGATGTGTTGACGATATCTTCTATCGGTTATAAAACAGAAGTGGTGCCGGTGAAGGAGAATAAACATTTGAACGTGATTTTGAGCCCGGCGTCGGAGGATTTGGAAGAGGTGACGGTGGTGGCTTTCGGACAACAGAAAAAAGAGAGTGTCGTGTCGGCAATTACGACAGTACGTCCGATGGACCTGAAGTCGTCAAACAGTGACTTGACAAGCAGTTTTGCCGGTAAGATCGCCGGTATGGTAGGCTGGCAGACAGGGGGATTGCCGGCGGCTTTAACGGAAGATGAAATGAATACGAAATTTTATATCCGTGGTATTACGTCGTTTCAGACAGGGGCGAATGTGGACCCCTTGATTTTGTTGGATGGCGTAGAATCGTCGAAGCTGGATTTGGCACGTATAGCTCCGGAAGATATCGAAACATTCAGTGTGATGAAGGATGCTTCGGCTACGGCGATGTACGGTGCACGTGGTGCGAACGGAGTGATTTTGGTGACGACGAAAAAAGGACAGGAGGGGAGTGTGTATGCGACAGCACGTTACGAGACGGTGTTTTCAATGCCGACAAAGCGTATCGATGTGGTGGATCCGGTGGATTATATGAAAATGTATAACCGGGCGCTTTTGACCCGGGATCCGTTGGCAACGCCGAAATATAGTGTGGAACGTATCAACCGGACCCGCTCGGGAAAGTATCCGTCTTGGGTTTATCCGGCGAATGACTGGTATAAGATTTTATTCAAAAACTATAATGTGAACCACCATGCAGGTTTGAATATCCGGGGAGGTTCGAAGGTAATTCAGTACTATGCTTCGGTGAATTACAACCGTGATCAGGGGATGTTGAAGACAGATAAGTTGAATGACTTCGATTGTAATATTACGAATAATCAAACGGCTTTTCGTGTGAATTTGACGATTGATTTGAAAGCCGGTATTAAATTATTGATTAATTCGTCGACAACTATAGATAAATACCATGGTCCTTTGACTAGTGTCAATCAGGCGTATGAGTTAGCGTTTAATGCTTCGCCGGTAGATTTTGCCCCTTTATATCCGGGAGATGAGAATTATGGGTGGCCGCATTTGCGTTTCGGTACGACAGAGGCCAATCAGGAGAATCCTTATATGATGATTCAGAAGGGATATCTGGAACGGACTCGCTATTCTACGACCAATCGGGCGGAGTATATCCATAACTTGTCGGGCCTGGTAAAGGGGTTGGAGTTGCGGGGGAGTGTGGCAGTGTCACAGGCCGGATATTATACGACTGGTTTTACAACCAATCCTTTCAAATATTCTTTGTTGAATTATGATTTTGAAACAGGCAAACACCGGTTGCAGGATTTGTCTCCTTTTGGTGCCAGTTATGCCTTGTCTATAGATCCCACAGCCAAGGCTTCGACGACAGAGACGCGTGTTACGTATGAGGCACGTGCTTTGCATACGGCAGCATGGAAAGAGCATCAGACCTCACTGACAGGGGTGTTCCAGGCTCAGGATTATACGTTTACGCCGGTGTCTAATGTCTTGACAGGTATGCCACAACGGAACATGATGTTTTCAATGCGTGGAACGTATGGGTTTAAAGACCGTTATTTTGTAGAGGCAAGTTTTGGTTATAACGCATCGGAACGTTTTGCAAAGAGTAACCGTTGGGGGTTATTCCCGGCAGGTGGCCTGGCGTATGTGATATCGAGCGAACCCTTTATGAACGGGACAGCTCATTGGCTGAACTTTTTGAAGCTGCGGGTTTCGTATGGCAAGGTAGGCAACGACGGAGTGATTAAGGTTCCCCGCTTTTTGTTTTTGCAGACGATGGGTACCTTGACGAATGTATTGAATCCGGAACCGGGAGGCAGACCAACGATTTACAGGATTGTACAGGGATATGCGAATCCGAATTTGAAGTGGGAAGTGGCGGAGCAGGTGAATTTCGGTTTGGAGACCAAGTTGTTCAAAGGGGTTGTTGAGTTTAATCTGGATGCTTACCAGGAGATCCGTCATAATATCATTGGCTACCGTGCCTCTGTTCCGGCACATGCGGGTATTGCTCTTCCACAATTGGATAATATGGGTAAGGCCCGGTCGAGGGGTATAGACTTTTCGGGTAAGATCCAGCATGCTTTTAACAAAGATTTATGGGTGATTCTGAACGGTACTTTGACTTATAATAAGGTTGTGTATAAAGAAATCGAGGAAGCGATGAATAAGCCGGCATGGCAAAGAATGGTGGGGAAAGAGATTTCGCAGAAAATCGGTTATATTTCGGACGGACTCTTCCAGGATCAGGCGGAAATCGAAAATGCTCCGGTACAGGCAGGATCGCCTCAGCCAGGAGATATCCGTTACCGGGATTTGAATAACGACGGAAAGATTGATGTGAATGATGTGACTTATATCGGTTTTCCGGAGACTCCGCGTGTGACCTATGGCTTTTCAGGTTTTGTCAATTACAGTAATTTTGAGTTCAGTTTTGCTTTTCAGGGGTCGGGGAAACGTTCTTTCTTTATGGACCCGAGCGAATTGTCTCCTTTTGTGGATGACCATGCGATGTTGACAGCTATTTATAAGGATCACTGGTCGGAAGATAATATGATCCGGAAACCTTTCTGGCCTCGTTTATCGACCCAAAATTTGATTGAACATTCGCCGGAGGAGGATTGGTATAATAAAAATGCAACAGAGGTTCGCAAGAGTACTTATTTCATGCGGGAATGCCGTTTCCTGAGATGTACTTCGTTGGAGTTGGCGTACAATATGCCAAAGAAATTGATGGAACGTTGGGGACTGCAAAATATGAAGTTTTTTGTGCGGGCGAACAATCCTTTCCTGATTTCCAATTTCAAGCTTTGGGATGTCGAGTTGGGTGAGGATGCGTTTAACTATCCGATACAAAAGACTTATACCGTTGGGTTAAACTTTAGTTTCTAATATAAATATAAGGTGGTTATCTATGAAATATGTAAATATATTATTGATTGGTTTGGTCTTGTTATTTCCGGGGTGTACATTTTTGGATGTTGTACCGGAGGGAAATATTGAAAGTATCGAGAGTAACTTTGAGAAACGGGACCAAACGGAGAATTGGTTCAAGTATTGTCATTTCTGGGTCAGTCCGTTTACCACTTCCGTAATTTCGAATCCGGCTTATATGGGGACGGATGAAGTGGTTGCAGGAACTTATTTGCGGGAGAGCGGTTTTAACTGGAGTGGTTTGTATATCGCGGATGGTCTGCAGCGTACGTTCGATCCATACTGTAATATGTGGCGTCGGGATGCTGTGTATAACAGTATCCGTTATTGTAATACTTTTCTTGAAAAAGTGTGGGGAGTTTATAATATGACGGATGCTGAAAAGAAGTTGTGGGTAGCTGAAATCAAGGCTTTGAAAGCCTATTATTATTTTGAGCTTTTGCGTCATTACGGACCTTTTGTTGTGATGGACGAGAATATCGATCCGGGTGTTCCGGTCGAGGATATGAAAAAGGAAAGAAGTCCGGTGGATGTTTGTGTTGAAGAGATTGTAAGCCTTTTGGATGAAGCGATGAAAGATTTGCCTTTGATGAAAGATAAAGAGAGAAGCCGGTGGGCTTACCATAGCCTGGAGTCGGCTGCAGCCTTGAAGGCGATGACCTTGTTTTATGCAGCTTCGCCTTTGTTCAACGGTAACCCGGCTTATAGCGGTTTTGTGAATAGTAAGGGCGAGAAGTTGTTCAGCCAGCAGAAAGATCCGGAAAAGTGGAGATATGCAGCGGAGGCTGTCGATTCGGCCTTACTTATTTGTAACCGGGGAGGAAAATATCTGATTTCGAGTGAGAGCGACAAGATTACAGACCGGATAAAAGATATTGAAGCATCGGCTATAGCCTTGAATTTTGAAAATGCAGAGGCGATTTATATGTTCCGCTATGAGTCTTTTGTAAATGGAGGCTGGCCGAAATGGACCCGTCCTTATTTCAATAGTACGGATGAGGATTATAATATGGAAATGAAAGGATGTGTGGCTCCGAGTCTGAAAATGGTGGAAATGTATTATACGGAACACGGTTTGCCGATAGAAGAGGATAAGGCGTGGTGGAAGTATGAAGAGCGTTATACGATGGGAACGGAAGACGACAAGAGGTATAAGGATGTGGTGGCTATGGACGAGAAAGTACTGAAATTGCATTTAAAAAGAGAACCGCGGTTTTATGCGCATATTGCTGCCGACCGTTGTTATTACCAGCTCGGTAAAAAGAATGTACTGGTAGAGGCTTACCGTGGTGAGCGTTTTGGTACGCGGGAGGCTTCCATTACAAATTCTGTTCCGCAAAATTTGACCGGCTATTGGATGAAGAAGGGTTCGGATTCCGAAGTTTCTAATGTAGGTTATAATAATGCTTTTACGAATGATTATCCTTGTGTATTGATTCGCTTGGCAGATCTTTATTTGATGAAAGCGGAGGCATGGAATGAATATCTGGCGGTTCCGGATGAAGAACATGTATATGCGCCTTTGAACGAAGTGCGTCGGCGTGCCGGTATTCCGGATGTGAAAGAAGCTTGGGAAACTTATGCCAAGAACCCTGGAAAAGTGGCGACGAAGGAAGGAATGCGTAAGATTATCCACCGGGAGTGGGATATTGAGTTTGCTTTTGAAGGAAGACGTTTTTGGAATCTGCGTCGCTGGTTGACCGCAGTGGATGAATTGAATGAGGAACAATACGGATGGAATATTGTCGGGCAGAATGCCAGAGAGTTTTATAATAACTTTAGAGAACCTGTCAGGGTTTGGGCAAAACGGAAGTTTATCTCGCCACGCGATTATCTGTTTCCGCTTCAGAGCGAAGAGGTGATGATATCCGGTTGTGTACAGAATCCGGGATGGTAATATTAATGATTTAATAGGAATAATTATGAAAAGATTGGTTTATATATGGCTTGTTGCCTGGGTCTTGTGGGGTTGTCAGAAAGAAGAAGCATATTTCGATGTTTTGGTTCCGGCAGATGGCTTGACGTTTTCTCCGGTGGAGGGCGGTGCAGTGATGCACTATCGTTTACCGGCGGATGAGAAGGTGTACAGTATCCGGGTACGCTACCAGGACGGGTTTGGGAAGGATATGATCCGGACCGGTAGTTATGCCTGCGATTCATTGCTTATCACAGGTTTTAATGAGGCGCGGAAAGGGGTGAAGGCTTATGTGACTTTGTGCGATAGGAACGATGTGGAGTCGGAGGCGTTAGAAGTCACCTTTGATACCCGGGATTCCGGACCGGTCGCTTTTATCAACAACTTAGAGGTCGTTCCGGGTTGGGGTAATGGTTTTGTTTTGTCTTATGACTTGGAAGAGAATTTGAAAGGTATGGCTCACCTGTTTTATGTGGGGGAAGATCCGAATACCAAACTGCCGGACACCCTTTTATTTAAAAGTTTTGTGCCGAAAAAAGGTAATACGGTGATACGGGATACTTTCAAACAGCAACGGGACAGTTATGATTTTGTGGTACGCGTAGAGGATTTCCGGGGGAATATGGTAAAAGAAAGGGTATGGAAAGACATTGTGCCTTTGGCGATAGAACAGTTGCCTGTCAGTCTGAATAATCTTTCTGATCCGGAGGAACTTTCCCAGGAAGATCCCACTGCGAAGTTAGGCAAGCAATATTTGTTGGACGGGGATAAAAAAGGAGATCAAAGCTTTGGTATTGAATCGTGGACGAGTTTTTATACCTACTTGGCCGGTCCGATGGCGGTATCTACACCGGAGAAACCCGGGAAAGCCCTGTTTATTATTGATATGATGGAAGAAAAGTTACCGGCAGAGGTCCGCCTGTACGGAATGTTGGCAGTCCGGACCAGTTGGCCCTATGGCCCCGGCCAATATGAAACTTTTCCGAAATGGGGAGATGTGTGGACGTTGTGTTATGCGAGCAAGTTACCGAGCAGTGTGACTCTTTACGCATCCCAAACGAAAGATGACGATGCCTCGTGGGTAGAGATTTCACATTTCGAACAAGACCGGAGAATTGATAATAAGGAACGTTGGTGTGAACGTTGTAACGAGAATGGGGATTATCTCATTGTTTCTCGGGATGCCTTGGATTTGGCTTCACCTTGTTTTATTACCTTGACTTGCCCGGCAGAAGGAGAGAAATACCGCTATCTGAAAGTGGTGGTGAACGAGGTCTTTTTTGCGCCTATAGGTTTTGAGAATGCTTTTATGGGTGGAAATGACCAGAAATATGTGACGGTGCATGAATTGGAAGTTTATACAGCAAAAGATTGATATTATGAAGAAAATATATTTATGGCTCTTGCTCCCTTTGTCGATTTTCGGGGGCTGTGAAAGTTTGGAAGATACGTATAAAGATTATGCAGGTGATGGCCCGATTCGCTATTTGGTGAAATGTGACGACCTGGATGTCAAAGCCGGTTGGAATCGTTTGGTAGTTTCGTGGAAATCTGTGGATGACCCGATTATCGATAAAGTAAAAGTTTCTTGGACGGTAGATGGGATCGGACGGGATACTTTGTTGGAAAGAGGTACGTTTGCGTGCAGCCTGCCTTGTGACGGAAATCTTACTTACCAGGTGTCGGTAGCCAATATGGATAAAAACGGTAATACTTCTTTAGCTGTAACCCAGGTAGGAAGACCTTATTCGCCTGAACATGAGCAAGTATTGATTTTCCCGACTATGGTGAACAAACATTTTTATGTACAAGATCGTTTGGCGCTGGTCCTGGATGAGTGGGGAAATCAGATAGATAGCATTGCCTTCGTATATACTTCTGCCGGACAGGGCAAGAGAACGGTTATGAAAAGCGCACCGGAGAGTCTTTATTATTTACTGAAAGATAAAATTGATGCAGAGACAACATTAACAGTACACAGTTACGGCCACCTGGAAGGATGTGTAGATGCGATTGTAGTATCGACTGAATTGGAACGTGCTAAAGTGTATACAGATGGCTTTAAAGCGCTGATGTTAACAAGATACGGTATTGCTGAGCTGACGGAAGAGGCTGTTGCCGGTTTGGAAACCCTTGAAATTGATTACGACATCGATAGCTTTGAGGATATTATGAATATGCCGGGATTGAAGAAGTTGGTATTGGGCAAGAACCGCTATTTGAGTGAGGAAGTATTGGGAGAGGAGGTTAGTGCCAGTAAAATCACTGACCTTGAAATAAGTAAATTTGCGATGGAAGTGATGGCGGAACTTGTTTCTGACTTTAAGGTAGAACGCTACAATAAGCATTATTTCCCGGAAACTTATGATTTTGTTGAAGAAAAAGGAAATCCGGTACTGCCTGATTTGACTTATCTGAATAACGAGACATGGACTTATGAGTGTGTTGTAACTCCGAAAGAAGGGGATTATTATTCCAAAGGCTATGAGAAATTGTTTGACTTAAATGCGACAGCCTGGGCAACATTTAATCATTATGATTTTTTAAAATATGAAATAACAGTTGATATGCAAGAGACAAAGCGGGTAAATGGTTTTGCAATAGAACAAGTTGCCTCTGATATTGCAACTTCTCCAAGAAAACGGGCTTTTATGGCACGAAAAGTACAGGTCCAGTTTTCTGTCGATGGAAGTGTCTGGACTGAGGCAATAGATTATACGTTGGGTACAACCCTTGGAGAAATCGACCTTTTGTCAATAGCTGCCCCTACGAATGCACGGTATTTGAAATTCGTGTTGACCGACCAAAATTACAGAAACGTATATTCAATTTCACTACAAAAAATCAGAATTTTCTAACTGGGATACCCTAAAAAGGGATTGTTTGATAAGTTCTATTCAGTTTTTTGTTATTGGAGATAAGGCTTTCTTTCTGATTATCAGATTGAAAGCCTTTGTTTTATCCGGCTTGCTTTCGTACGGTCAATGATTTTCGTGGCATGCATTTTATAACTATTTGCGTGTCTAAGAAATGTTTCTATCTGCATTTACTATTAACATTTCGCGTTTTTCAAATTATCATCAAAAAAATCTGTTACGAATGGAATCATTCCAAATAATAGAATACAGAAGAAAATCTGTATAAAATATGTCATATTTGATTTTAAATTCTATAAATTTGACATGCTAGATCGAATTAGTTTAATTTTAAACAAAACCATATACTTATGAAGAAGCTTATTTCAGTGGAAGAGGCAGTAGCAAAGGTAAAAGATGGGATGACGGTTATGATTGGCGGGTTTCTTTCTAACGGGACACCTAACGCAATCGTTAACGCTTTGGCTCAATCGGAAGTGAAAAATCTGATTCTCATCGTGAACGACACCGCCTATCCGGATAAAGGATGCGGACAGTTGATCGCTAACAAGCAGGTGAAGAAAGTGATCGTGTCGCATATCGGTACGAATCCATGTACGAGTGAACAAATGAACAGTGGTGAACTGGAGATCGAATTCAGTCCGCAGGGTACTTTAGCCGAACGGATCCGTTCCGGTGGTGCCGGTTTGGGGGGAGTATTGACTCCGACAGGTATCGGAACCCTGGTCGCAGAAGGTAAACAAGTACTGAATATCGACGGTAAAGATTATTTGCTGGAAAAACCGTTGCGGGCGGATGTGGCTTTGATCGGTGCTAGTGTAGGGGATGAGTCCGGAAATTTAGTCTATAAAGGTACGACTCAGAATTTCAATCCACTGATGGCGACGGCTGCCGATTTGGTTATTGCGGAAGTGCAGGAGTTGGTAGAAACCGGAGATTTGTATCCCGAGCTGATAAAGACTCCCGGAATATTCGTGGATTTTTTAGTGAAAGGGTAGAGGGATAAGCTAAAGGCGAAGAGGCAAAAAGCGGGGAAGGTAAAAGGTGAAAAGTAGAAGGTAAAAAGAGGTGTAATCGAAAGGGATGGGTGTAGATCTGTTCCGGTTAATTTAAAAATATGGAAAAATCAATGATAAGACTTCGGATGAGCGCTAAAGATGCTCATTATGGCGGAAATTTGGTGGATGGAGCTCATATGGTGCATTTATTCGGCGATGTTGCGACCGAACTACTGATTATGCATGACGGAGATGAAGGTCTTTTTGTGGCCTATGACAATGTGGAGTTTTTGGCTCCGGTATATGCCGGCGACTATATCGAAGCTGTCGGTGAAATCGTGAAAGTAGGAAATACTTCCCGCAAAATGGTTTTCGAAGCCCGTAAGGTGGTCGCTGCCCGTCCGGATATTTCAGCTTCGGCTGCGGATGTCCTGGCTGAACCGATTGTGGTTTGCCGGGCCAGTGGAACCTGTGTGGTGAAAAAAGAGGATCAGCGGAAAGGATAGTGTAAGTTAATAGTCTTGATAATTATGGAAAAATTGATTATAACAGCTGCGATCTGCGGGGCAGAGGTAACGAAAGAACAAAATCCCGCCGTTCCTTATACTGTAGAAGAAATCGTCAGAGAAGCAAAATCTGCTGTAGATGCAGGTGCTGCTATCGTTCATCTTCACGTACGTGAAGACGACGGTACGCCGACTCAGAGCAAAGCACGTTTCAAAACGTGTATAGACGCTATATATGAAGTATGCCCGGATGTGATTCTGATCCCTTCGACCGGAGGGGCTGTAGGAATGACAGCGGAAGAACGTCTGCAGCCGACCGAACTTTTCCCGGAAATGGCTACCCTGGATTGTGGCACCTGTAATTTCGGAGATGAGGTATTTGAAAATACCATGCCTATGATGAGGGATTTCGGTAAAAGAATGCTGGAAAACCAGATCAAACCGGAATACGAATGTTTCGAGATGGGACATCTCGAAACCGTATTGAATATGGCAAAGAAAGGTCAGGTACCGGGAGCTCCCATGCAGTTTAATTTTGTACTCGGTGTCCCCGGGTGTACGCCTGCAACAGTTCCTAATCTTTGCTGGCTTGTAAATGCTATTCCGGCAGGTTCTACCTGGACTGCAACCGGTATCGGACGCCATGCCTTTACTTTGGCTGCTCCTGCTATCGCTATGGGAGGAAATGTCAGAGTGGGGTTCGAAGATAATCTGTATCTCGAAAAAGGGGTGTTGGCAAAATCCAATGGCGAGTTGGTAGCTAAGGTCGTTCGTATCGCTAAGGAATTGGGACGCGAAATCGCTACCTCGGCCGAAGCACGGAAGATATTGAATTTGAAAGCTAAAGGCTGAAAAGCTATAGGCTATAAGTCGAAAGGTATAAAGTGAAAAAATTAAAGTAAATATTAAAAAATAAAACGTTATGAAAAAAGGAAATAAATACGGAACGCATAGAGTAATTTCACCGAAAGGAGTATTACCACAACCGGCTGACAAACTGGATAACAATATGGACGAAATCTATGATAACGAGATTTTGATCGATGTGCAAACTCTGAATATCGATTCGGCTAGTTTTACTCAGATTGAAGAACAAGCCGGAGGGGATAAAGCTAAAATTGCCGGGATCATGCTGGGAATTGTAGAGAAACAAGGAAAACACCGTAATCCGGTGACCGGTTCCGGTGGTATGTTACTGGGAACGGTGGAAAAAATCGGAGATGCTTTAGTTGGAAAGACCGATCTGAAAGTGGGAGATAAAATCGCAACTTTGGTGTCTTTGTCGCTGACTCCGCTTCGTATCGATAAAATTAAAGAAATCCGGGCAGATGTCGACCAGGTGGATATCGATGGTAAAGCTATTTTGTTTGAAAGTGGTATTTATGCGAAGATTCCGGCAGATCTGCCGGAAAAGTTGGCTTTGTCGGCTCTCGATGTAGCCGGTGCTCCGGCTCAGACTGCTAAATTGGTGAAACCGGGAGATACGGTATTGATTATCGGTGCCGGTGGTAAATCGGGTATGTTGTGTTGCTATGAAGCAAAGAAACGTGCTGGTGTTACCGGTAAAGTAATCGGTTTGTGCCATAGCCAGAGAAGTACCGAACGGCTTCAGAAATTAGGCTTCTGTGATTATGTATTCTCGGCCGATGCAACTCAGCCGGTTCCGGTTATGGAGAAAATTGCCGAACTGACGAATGGTGAAATGTGTGATATTACGATCAATAATGTGAATATTACGGATACTGAGATGACCAGCATCTTGTGTACTAAAAATGACGGATTGGTCTATTTCTTCTCTATGGCGACCAGTTTTACGAAGGCTGCTTTGGGAGCGGAAGGTGTCGGCAGCGATGTGACTATGATCGTTGGAAATGGGTATACCAAAGGACATGCTGAGATTACACTGCAGGAACTTCGTGAAAGCGAGGCATTACGGAAGATATTTACAGAGTTGTATGCCTGAATGGTCGGGATTTTATAATCCCGACGAATTAAAAATATGTTTTTATGGCTAGCAGAAGAAAAGAGTTTTTCCCTGAAGTGACCGATGAACAATGGAACGATTGGCATTGGCAGGTGAAGAACAGGATTGAAACTTTGGATCAGCTGAAGAAATACATCCGGCTGACACCAGATGAGGAAGAGGGTATCCGTGAGTCGCTGAAGACATTGCGGATGGCGATCACACCTTATTATCTGAGTCTGATCGATCCCGATAATCCTTATTGTCCGATCCGTAAACAATCGGTGCCGACCATTGAAGAATTGCATCGGTCACCGGCTGATCTGGAAGATCCCTTGCATGAAGACGGTGATTCACCCGTACCGGGACTGACCCACCGTTATCCTGACCGGGTGTTGTTCCTGATCACCGATATGTGTTCGATGTATTGCCGGCATTGTACCCGGCGCCGCTTTGCCGGACATCACGATTGTGCCACTCCATTGGAAAGAATCGATAAATGTATCGAATATATCGCTAATACCCCCCAGGTGAGAGATGTCCTCCTATCGGGAGGGGATGCCTTATTGGTCAGTGACGAACGATTGGAATATATCATCAAACGGCTGCGTGGAATCCCTCATGTCGAGATTATCCGTATCGGGTCGAGAACACCGGTGGTGTTACCCCAGCGCATTACGCCGGAATTGGTAAATATGCTTCGGAAATATCATCCGATTTGGCTGAATACTCATTTCAACCATCCGAACGAAATTACCGAAGAGTCGGCGGCTGCTTGTGCCCGGCTGGCCGATGCGGGTATACCTCTGGGAAATCAGTCTGTCCTGCTCCGCGGGATCAACGATTGTACACATGTCATGAAAAAATTGGTGCACGAGTTGGTCAAGATCCGGGTACGTCCCTATTACATCTATATCTGTGATCTTTCTGTGGGTATCGGTCATTTCCGTACCCCTGTATCGAAGGGAATCGAGATTATCGAGAACCTGCGGGGACATACTTCCGGTTATGCCGTGCCTACTTTCGTCGTGGATGCTCCCGGTGGAGGCGGAAAAATTCCGGTGATGCCGACCTATCTGATTTCTCAGGGCCCCAATCGGGTGGTGTTGCGTAATTTTGAAGGCGTGGTGACTACGTATACCGAACCGACGGATTACAGAGACGAATGCCACTGTGAAGAGTGTGAGAAGCGCCGTAAAACAGAAGGAGTGGCTGAGTTGCTGAGCGGAGAACGCTTGTCTCTCGAACCGGCGAATCTGGATCGTAAGACACGTAATCTATTGGCGAAAGGATAAATTATTTGTGATTTTGGATTTACCGTTTCATTCGATTGAAAGGATAAATCCGGAATCATAAATGAAAATGCTGAACAGATGGGTTTTGTTGATGACATATCCGATTACAGGAGTCTGGCAATTGTCGGATTGGAGAAAAATACAGGGAAAACAGAATGCCTGAATTACATCCTTCGCAGGATAAAAGATTCGGCAGATCGGTTCGCTCTGACTTCGATCGGAATTGACGGAGAAAACCGGGATCAGGTATGTCAAACCCCGAAACCCGAGATTATCGTGCCGGAAGGAATGATATTCGTTACTTCGGAGAAACATTACCGGGAGAGGAGGTTGGTGGCTGAAATCATGGAAATCGATGATCATCGGACTGCTTTGGGACGGTTGGTTATCGCCAGGGCTAAAACTTCGGGAAAAGTATTGCTTTCAGGGCCTGCGGATACTGCCGGGTTGAAAAGTCTGATCCGGCATATGAAAGATTTCGGGGTACGAACGACCTTGGTCGACGGGGCTTTGTCCCGTTTAAGCCTGGCGTCTCCCACCGTTACGGAGGCGATGGTCTTAGCGACGGGGGCTGCTGTTTCCGGGAATATTCGGGAATTGGTGAGACGTACCCGTTATGTTTGTGATTTGATCGATCTGGAAGAGGTGGACGAAGTTTTACAAGAGAGGTTGGATGCTATTCAACAAGGTGTATGGGCGGTCGGGCCGGAGGGAGAATGTATCGATCTGAAATTGCCTTCTGTGTTTATGCTGGAGAAAAGTGGAACCGATCTGCTGCAATATGGGCATCGGATCTTTATTGCCGGTGCTGTGAGTGATAAAGTATTTCAGTTTTTACGCGTACAGAAACAGACCGTAGAATTGATCGTCCGTGATTTTACCCGTGTTTTTGCCGCACCTGAGTCTTTTTATGCCTTTTTACGTAAGGGCGGAAGAGTACAGGTGCTTCATCGTAGCCGGCTTTTGGCCGTTACGATCAATCCTCAGTCTCCGGGAGGATTACTTTTGGATTCGTTGCGTTTGCAGCAAGCATTGGAAGAAAGCTTGCAAATTCCGGTGTATGATGTGAAAAAAATAGAAAAAGTCGGTAAAAACCGTTGAGGATATGATTTTAAGGGAAGCGATAAGACAAGTCAGGGGATTCCGTTATATGATCGAACAATTGGATATCTGTTCGGCTGTAGGCCGGAGGGTATTGTATGATCTGCCCTGGCTCGATTCGAAATCTCGGTTGGAGGCCGAATTTGAACGTATTCAAAAGATCATGGTACTTTTTGAACAACCTGAAAATGAATCCCGGCTGGAACGTTTGACTGGTAAGCTGATGCAGGTGAGAGATATCCGGGGGACGATCGGGCGGATGGCGATGGAGCAAGTGTTGGATGATCTTGAATTGTTCGAATTGAAAACTTTTGCTTTGTGCTCGGAAGAAATCAGGGAACTTGTCGAAGAATGGCGGATTGTTTTACTCCCGGAACTGGAGCCGGTTGTACGTTTGTTGGATCCGGAAGGGAATCGGATTCCTCATTTTTATATTTATGATACTTATTCGGCTGAGCTGGCCGGGCTGAGAGCTGAAATAAAACAAAAGAGCCTTCAAGGGGCAGAAGAACGGGAATTAGAAGCGTTGTATGTACAAAGTGTGGTTTTGGAAGACAAGGTACGCGAAGAGTTGTCTGTGCAGTTGAGACCTTATCACGACGATTTGAAACAGGCTTTGGAAGCGGTCGGATTGCTGGATGTCGTATTGGCAAAAGCCAGACAAGCAATAAGAGGACAATTGACTTTGCCGCAAATTCCGGAAGAGGGGGAAATGGTGTTCGAAGGTCTTTTCCATCCTCAGATCCGGGAGATTTTAGAACAGGAAGGAAGAGCGTTTCAGGCTGTAGATTTGAAATTGGAAAAGGGAACGACGGTGATTACCGGAGCCAATATGGCCGGAAAGACAGTGTTGTTGAAAAGTGTGCAATTGGCGCAATACCTGATGCAGTTCGGTTTTTATGTACCTGCCCGGCGGGCGGGTATGCCGCTCGTGGAACAAGTCTTGACCAGTATCGGGGATGATCAGGATGAATTGAACGGTCTCTCTTCTTATGCGGCTGAGATGTTGCGGGTGGATGAAATGATCCGGCAAGTCAGGCAGCGAAGTAAAATTTTGGTGCTGATAGACGAATTGGCCCGGACGACCAATCCCGTCGAGGGACGGGCAATTGTGAATGGGGTAGTGGATTTTTTGACTACTCACCGGGTGATGGCTATGGTTACTACCCATTATAGCGGAATAACGGCCGAATGCCGTAAATTGAGAGTGCGGGGATTTGTAGAGAATCGGATAGAAGGGAATATGACCCTGAAAAATATCAATGAGTTTATCGATTATTCACTCGAAGAAGACAGCGGAGAAGAAGTTCCCCAGGAGGCGATGCGTATTGCCTGGATGCTGGGGATCGACCGTGGAGTGTTGGAACGGGTGGAAAATTATTTGCAGGAAGAAAATCCTGATTGGAAAAAGACAGTACAGTAGAAAGAAAATATATATGAAAAGTAAATTAGGAATAGATTTTGATAAAGTCGGACATGCCCGTGAAATGGCCCGTAAGATTGCTGACCAGGTGCAGGATTTTGTGGATGGCTATACGACAGTGGCTGGTTGGAGGACAATGTCGATATAGGG
>OGQV01001195.1_pt1 | contig 20003 bp, 8 predicted proteins | sample 1553311 | NCBI WGS metagenome assembly OGQV01 (sample SAMEA2579976, study PRJEB22360) | human gut metagenome
CGGGCATGATACCCGCCGCCGTCGGCTGTCGGTCGCGCCTTCAGGGAACTGCGGGGTGCCGGGTGAAATCCCCGGGCACAGGCGCACCGCCCTGCGGCAGTCAGTTGGCCGACACGAATGTCCTGGTGAGGAGCTCCTTCAGGGTCTCGGGGTTGTTGGTGGTGATGAAATCCATTCCCCATGCGATGCAGGTCATCATGTCCTGCACCGTGTCGACCGTCCATACGTTCGTGACCATGCCGTTGGCATGTGCCTCCTTGACCCATCCCGGATTGCCCGAATAAGCCGAAAAGCGGTAGTCGATACCCCCGATGCCGTCCTGCCGGACTGCGGCGGGAGCCAGGTCGCCGTTCAGGTATTGCACCATGGCACCCGGGAGGGCGTTGACGATGCGTTTGCAGGTCGTATAGTCGAAAGCGATGTATTCCACACGGTCGGTCAGCCCCTTTGCCTTGACAGCCTCGATGACGGCATCCGCCGCACGGGCGTTGTTGGCGGCCGAACTGTGCCTCTTGATTTCGAGGATCAGCTTGGTGTCCGCATTTTTCGTGGCCTGCTCCAGGTAATCGTCGAGCGTCGGGAGCTTTTCGCCGTTGGCGAGCGTCAGATCCTTGATCTGGTCGTAATTGACGTTCTCGATCACGAGGCTGCTCCCGGGAACGGTGCTGTCGTGGTTGATGACGACCTTGCCGTCGGCCGTGATCCAGACATCGAATTCCGAGCCGTAGATGCCCAGCTCCTGCGCCTTGGCGAGCGCAGCTACGGAGTTTTGGGCGGCGCCGTCCTTGTGGTAGCCCCTGTGGGCGATCACCCGGGGTTTGGCGACTCGGGCGGGATTATTCGAATAGGTGAGCTGCGTGATGCCCAGCGGGTACTGGTTCTGGCCGCGCATCAGCACCATCCGGTACCTGCCCGAGGCAAATCCGTTCGGGATGCGCACCGAAAGCGACTCCGCTGCGGCCGACCCGTCGAGCGTGAAAGCCCCGGCACTGCCGGCGAGCGGTTCGAAGCGGATCCTGTCCCCGGCGGCAAACCCCTTGCCGTAGAGCGTATAGGTGTAATCGGCACCCACCTCGCAGCCCGAAAGGTAGAGCAGCCCGGTAATGTTGATCGCGGCGGGCTGCTGGTCGCGTTTGACGGTTTCCCACAGAGCCTTCACCTTTTCGGCCGTGAGCGGGGCGTCGTAGACGCGTGCGATGGCCACGTCGCCTTTCCAGGCGTTCTGACCCACGGTCGCACTGGCGTCGACGCCGATGCCGAACCAGTAGCTCGTGGTGGTGGTGGGCGGCACGTAGTTGCCCGGGGCATCCATCGTACCCTTCAGCTCGCCGTCTACGTAGATGTAGGTCTTGGCCTCCTGCTTGTTCCATACGCCCACGACGTGGTAATAGCGCCCCGCCTCGGGGTTGATGCCGCTCTTCGTCCATACCCAGCTGGATTTACCGGTCGTGCTGACGTTGGGCAGGAAGGTCAGCTCCGTACCCCTGTCGGCCTTGCTGATAAGGAATCCGGTGCCGCCGCTCGACATCGAACTGAACATCTTCAGCTCGGCCGAACCGTCCGACTTCTCATCCAGCTTGAAGAGCGCCTCGAGCGTGTGCCCGTCGGCGAGCGCATCCTGGAACTGCTTGTTGGCCGAGTAGTCGGCCTTGTAGAACCCCTCGTTGACGGACGTGCCCGGCGTGTGGTTGAAATGGGCCGCATACCTCGAATAGAGGTCGTTGTAGTAGGTCATCATCGCCGTACCTTCGAGCGCCCGCACGGGCGTTGCCGACGGGGAGTTGTCCATGGCCGAACCGTCGTTGCGGAACACCACGTCGAGCAGGTCGGCCGTCGGAAGGAGCGGCTCGCCGCCGCTGTCCATGGTCGTGGCATTCGCCGTTTCCGACCAGTCGGAATCGAGGCTGCCGACCGCCTTGACCTTGGCCCAGTAGGAGGTGTTGCTCTCCAGGTTGGTCAGCTCCTGCGACGTTGCCGTGGACGCGATGCCGGTCTTGTAGGCATACTCGCTTTCGGGGGCTGAGGCCGAACCTTTCCAGTAGGCGACCGTGTAGGAAGTCGCATCGGGGACAGCGTTCCATTTGAGCGTCAGCCTGTCGGCCGCCGCTGCGGCGTCGAACGAAACCCCGCCCGGTGCTGCGGGTTTGGTCGCGGGGGTGATGGCCGTGCAGGTGACGACCACGTTGTCCAGCAGGGCGCGTTTCTCGCTCGTCGAGATCACGATGCGGCAATCGGGCGTCACGTTCGTGAGGGTTGCCTCGAACTCGCGGAACCGGGCTTTGGCAGCCGAAATATCCACAGGGTCGGCCGCGGAGACCTCCGTGACCGTGCCGGTGATGGCGCCCTTTGCGCCGAGCACGGCGCCGCGGACGGCCTTGACGAGGATTTTCCCGGCATCGGCGCCCGAACCGTCGTATTTCTCGCTGTAAGCCTGTGCCGAGAAGCGCACCTTGACGGTCGCCGCATCGGGCAGGGCGGTCAGTTCGGGGGTGTAAAGCGAGGCGGCCGCACTTCCGGCGCCCATCTTGACATAGCCCGGGCGGCCTGCGATGTTGCCCGACTTGCCCCAGGCCGCAAGGCCCGTGCCCTCGGTGTAGGGCGCAGCCACGCCGCCGCCGCTGAACACGTCGAACTCATTGGCCGTACAGCGGGTGGCCGAGAATCCCGAAGGATTGTCGCCCGAAGCTGCGGCGTAAGTCCCGCGGTTCGAGCTCGGGGGATAGTAGCCCGCGGCGAAATTGGCGATGTCGCCGCCGTGGATCACCCTGGAGAAATCTTCCGCCAGGAGGATGTCGCCCGCCTTTGCCGAGCCTGCCGTCGTGGCACCCGCCTGCGGCCCTGCGGCGGCAGTCGCATATGCGAGCGGGTCGGAGAAGAAATCGTTGGTCTTGTCGTCCACGCAGACGTAGTAGGTCGTGGCGGGGGCCAGTCCCGAGAAGGTGAAGCGGAAGCGGTTCCCGGCCGTGATGCCGAAGACGTTCGAGGCATTCCAGCCGACGACCAGATCCTTGCATTCGGCGTCGCTGTAAAGTTTCACGTGGTAAACCTGCGCACTGCTGTTGACACACGCCTGGCCGTCCGCACGGGCCCATTCGACCGTGAGGGTCGAGGAGGTCGCCAGCACTTTCGACACGACGATCCCGGCCTGTACCGGGGCTATGTCCGTCTTCTGCGACACGACGGCGGAGTAGTCCGAATCGTAGTCGGGGTTGTTGTAGCGGCACGCCTTGACCTTCGCGTGGTACTCGGTGCCGGCCTCCAGTTCCTTGAGCAGGTACGAGGCCGAGGTGATGCCCTCCGCTATCGTGGCGTCCTTCTCCTCGGTGCCGTCGGCCCACCATGCCACCGTATAGGAAGCCGCCCCGGCCACTTCGTCCCATTCGAGGGTCAGCTTGTCGGAATAGACGGCTTCGGCGTCGAATTTCACGTTCGCCGGAACGGTGAGTTTCTCCAGCCTGGTCTCACCGTCGTAAACCACGACGATGTCGTCGAGCAGGTAGCGGGTCTTGTTGGCGCCCGCCTGTGCGGGGTTCGACGAAAATGCGATGCGCGAAGTGGGCGAGAGGCCGTCGAGCGTCACCGTGAAGGTCTCGAACCGACCTACGGCCGACGAGATGTCCACGACTTTCGAAGCCACGGCCGTGCCTTTCTTGCTCACGGAGTTGTTCGACCCGAACTCGGCGCCCTCGATGGCCTCGACCACGATGTCGCTGCCGTATACGTTTTCGCCTTCGGCATAGGCGCTGGCCGAGAAACTCACCGTTACGGTCGTGTTCTTGGGCAGGGCCGCCAGCTCGGGCGTATAGAGGATGCCGATGCCGCCGCTACCGCCGCCGCACTTGATGTAGCCCGGACGGGTCGAGGTGTTGCCCGACAGCCCCCAGCCTTTCATGCCGACGCTTTCGATGTACTCGGCCGACGTGCCCCCGGTGAATACGTTGAACTCCGTCGTCCAGTTGCAGACCGGACGGTCGCCGTCGGCCTGCGGGTTCTCGCCCGTGGCAGGTTCCCACGTCTTGCGGTACTCGGTACCCGATACGGCGTTGTAACCTGCCGCCGAGCGGACGATGTCGCCGCCGTGGATGAATGCCGCGAAATCCTGCGCCAGCACGATATCTCCGGCCTGTGCCGGGTTATTCTGCGAGGCTTTGGGCCCGGCCTTGGCCGTGGTTCCGGCGACGACGGGGGTCATGATGTTGCCGAAGCTGGCATTGGTGACCCGGGCGTAGTAGGTCGTTTCGGGATCGAGCCCCGAGAAGGTGAACCGCACGACGGGATAACCCGCCAGAGCGGTGAAGATGCCTTTGTCCGACGCGAGTTTTCCGTCGGCCAGCCAGCTGACATGCAGCTCGCTGCACGCCTCGTCACGGAACAGTTCGATGTTGTAGAGGCGCGTGGCGTCGGTCGCCGCATCGTCGGTATACGACCACTCGTAGGTGAGCGTCGACCCCGTCGCGGCATTGAGCGTGAGCTTCGGGTCGAGTTCGAGGATGCCCACCGAGGCCATCAGCATGGCCGGCTGCTCGTTTGCCGTGACGTATACCCAGTCCGAGGTGGAGGAGTAGGGGAAGTTGGCCCTGACGCGGCCGTAGTATATCCGGTCGGCCGCCAGGTCGGTGAATTCATGGTAGTCGATTGCGTCCGTGGTCTTGCAGAGCGCTTCGCTGACGGGGTTCATCTCCCCGTCGACGAGCTGTACGGTGTACGATGTCGCGCCGCGGATGAAATCCCAGCAGATCGTAAGCGACGTGGCCCCGTATTCGAGCAGTTTCACGTTCTTCGGGGTCTTGGACTTGTTGGCCCCCGATATTTCCACGCCGTCGTCCTTGCAGGCCGTCAGCGAGACTGCGGCCGATAGCGAGAAGAGGGCGAACAGAATATATAAAATGCTTTTTTTCATGATTGTTGTCCGGTTTTAGTATACGAGCTTGATGTCGTCGATGTACCAGCGGCCCGCCTTCACCGAGGAGCCCGAGAACCAGCTGTCGGCCGTGGAGATGAAGAATGCCGGATTGGCTTTCGCGCCGGGATTGGGGATGACGGCCGTGACCTCGACCCACGTGTAGGCGGGGATGTCGAGCGAAACGTAGCTCTTGGTCGAAGCTACGATCTTGTCCAGCGTGCCCTTCGAGATCCAGAACCCGTCGTTCTTCTCGCAGATGCCCACCATGCCCTGGTCGGGGGCTGCGGCCCAGATGGCGACCTTGCAGGTCAGCAGCAGGTCGTAGCCCGCGGGGATGTTCAGCACCGGGGAGATGAGGTTGCCCGGCTGCCCGTCGGCATTGTCGCTCGCAGCGCCCAGCTGGATGTAACCCGGGCACATATAGTTCAGGTAGCCTGTCCATCCCTCCATGCCGATGGCGCGGTAGAACGCCGCGTTGCCATTGCGTACGGTCGAGGTGATGCCGCCGATGCTGGCGTTGGTGCCCGCTGAGACGCTCACCGTCTCGTTGTCGAGGCTCAGGTTGGCCACGGTCTTGTCGGCCGTCGTGACACCCGCCTTCTGGCCGATGCAGTCGCCGCCCCAGGGGAATTTGCCGAAGTTCTGCGTCAGCAGGGGAAGCTCCTCGCCCTGGGCGTCGAACCCGGCGCGGACGATGGTCGAAACGGAGCCGAAATCCTTCTCCGTGCCAGCCTCGTCGGTAGCCTTCACGCCGAAGGTCACGATGCCCTGCTTGGTGGCGGTGCCCGTCAGGGGCACTTCGATGTAGCCGTTGCCGGCCGTCGAGATCGAATAGGCGCCGCCGGGGGGCGGGGGTCACCACCGTGGCCACGGCCCGTGGAGTGCAACGCCCTGCCGCTGGCGGCCGTGATCCCGTCGCCGCCGGTCTGCGTCACCGTGACGGTGTATTTTTCCGTGCCGAGCGCCTTGATGTAGGGGATGCGTAGCTTGGCCCCGGCTTCCGCGTTGAGTTTGAGCATACCCGAGACGTCGAACTGCTGTCCGTTGTCGAAGGGTTTCCACTCGAAGATACCGTTGTCCTGCCTGATGGCGATGGCGACGTTCTCTTCGCCGCAGCCGTGCAGGTAGATGGTGGCGCTGCGCTCCTCGGAGGTGTTCTGGTCGCAGGTGACCGTCACCTTCTGGTAGGTGCCGGGGTCTCCCTTGCCCGAGAGCTGGTCGACATGCACCCAGCCGTAGGCGTTCGTCCACTCGCGGCTGTCGGGGGTGTCGCTGATTTGCCAGTCCCCCGTGGCGCGGATCGTAAACGTATCGCTCGATTCGACGTACGGGAAACTCATCTCGCGCAGGTTGCGTTTGAGGAACCCCTGGTCGTCGTCGCTGCACGCGGCAAGGCCACAGATCCCGCCCAACGCGAGAACTATCGTCAGTTTATGAATAAATTTCATCATGATTGGATCGTTAGTTTGTTTGTAAAACCAATAAAAAAAACAGAAACCGACTCCGGATACACTGCCGGATGTCAATTTCCTACACGGTTTCTAACGATATCGAATGACTTGCACTGCAAATATAGCAATTTTCCGGGATTCGCAAGAAAAATGTTTAAAATTTTACGAACCTTGCGACGAAAAACCGAAAAATAAAATATCTGTAATATATAGGTATAAAAATTTGCATTGCAATCTTGTGAAAAAAGCTTCCGGCATTGGGTAGTTTGCCCCGGTCGCTTGTATCTAATGCAGACCGGGCGGAAAACGCCGGCCGCAACCGACCCAATGTAAACTTAAAAAAGCGATTATTAACCGGAAACTTTAAAACAGCTTCGAAAAATGCCTGACTAATCCCCCTACACCAGCACTACACGGTTTTTTATCGGACGACGGATGACTTGCAAGGTTCTGTCTGCCGTATCGGAACGAATTTCCCCGGAGCCCGCCTGCACGGCGCGGCTGCGGACGTGCTTTGCACGCGGCAGCGGGAAATAACCAATTAACCGAATTGAAACTATGAAGAAATTATTCCATAAAGGACTATGTCTGGTCATGGTGCTCTGCGCGGGGGCTTTCGGCGGATATGCCGCCCAAGGATCGCTCCCCGGTGCGCAAGGGCAGGGGTATGACCTGAATTTATCCTACTCGCGGACGACGCTCAAGGCCGTTGCCGATGCTATTACGCAGCAGGCGGGCATCGCCTTCTCCTACGAAACGGCACTGGCCGGCTATCCGATGGAGAACCTGGAGGTCTCGGAGAAGGGTGCCACCATCGAGGCCATCCTTGCGACCGTATTCACGCCCCGCGGCATCGACTACCGGGTGGTTGACAAAGTGGTCGTGCTGACGCGCAGCACGCGCCCCGTCCCGGCAGCCAGGGCCGCCGCCAAATCGGAGGTGAAAGGGGTCGTCCGCGACGCTGCGGGCAACCCGATGATCGGCGTGACGGTCACTATCAAGGGGACGCTGGTCGGCGTCTCGACGGGTGTCGACGGCGGCTATGCGATCCCGGCCGACGGGAACGCCACGCTGCTCTTCTCGTATATCGGCTACCGCCCCCATGAGGAGGTGGTAGGGCGCCGCACGCAGATCGACGTCACGATGCAGGAGGACGAGCTGGTGATGGACGAAGTAGTCGTCGTGGGCTACGGCACGCTCAAGAAACGCAATATCGTGGGCGCGGTCGAGAACCTTTCGGGCGACGCGGTCGAAAACCGGCCCAATGCCAACATCACCCGTTCGTTGCAGGGCCAGATCCCCGGCCTGAACATCGTGCAGGTCGACGGTAAGGCCGACCATGCCGGCGAAGTCACCATCCGCGGCGTGAACAACACGTTCAAGGCCCGTGTGAGCGGCGGTGAAAAGACCAACAAACTCGGACAGGGCGGCGGCGCGCTGGTGCTCATCGACGGAGCCGAAGGCGACATGGGTTCGGTGAACCCCGACGACATCGCCTCGATTTCGGTGCTCAAGGACGCTTCGTCGGCCGCAGTATACGGCGCCCGCGGCGCATTCGGCGTGATCCTCATCACAACCAAGAACCCCGAGAAGGGCAAGGTGCGCGTGAGTTACAACGGCTCCGTATCGCTGCACCGCCGCACGGTGATCTGGGAGGACAACGTGGTCACCGACCCCGTGCAGTGGGTCGATGCCTTCCGCGAGTCGTATCTCAACTCCTCGCCGACGGCGACCGTACCGTCGCTCTTCAATAACTACATGCCCTATTCGAACGCCTGGTTCGAGGAGCTCAAGCGCCGCCGTGCCGATCCGACGATGGACAACTACGACATCGACGCCAACGGCAACTACAACTACTACGGCGAGACCAACTGGCTCAAGGAGATCTACAAGTCGGTGAACTATTCGACCACCCACGCCGTCAGCATCCAGGGCGGCCGCGAAGGGGTCAGTTACTACATTTCGGGCCGTTACTACAACCAGGACGGCATCTACAAGGTGGGCGAGGAGACCTACAAGAAGTATAACCTCCGCGCCAAGGGTTCGATCCGCATCCGCCCGTGGCTGACGCTGGACAACAACACCAGCCTGATGAGCAGCAAGTACCACCAGCCCATGGTGCACTACGGCCAGCAGGTGATCTCGCGCCAGATCGACATGTTCGCCTTCCCGTTCGCCCTGCTGAAGAACCCCGACGGCACCTGGACGCAGACCGCGGCCAAGACCGGTTATGCGGCCTTCGCCGAGGGCACCTCGTGGCAGGAGAACAACAAGCTCGAAGTGGCCAACACCACGACGTTCAACTTCGAATTCGTCCCCGACGTCTTCAAGGTCTCGGCCGACGTGACCTACAAGGGCTCCCGCTGGTCGCGCGACCGCATGGAGAACCTCTACACCTACTACACCGGCGTGAACGTTTCGGGGCAGGACAACAGTTTCTCGTCGCTCGAAAACTGGACGTACCGCTCGGACTACATCTCGACGAACATCGTCGGTACGGTCACGCCCAAGCTGGGTGCCGACCACGACCTGAACGTGGTCGCCGGATGGAACCTCGAGGACTACGACTACCGCACGCAGAAGACCTACCGCCAGGGCAACCTCTATCCCTCGAAGCCGAGCTTCACGCTCATGGACGGCGAGTATTACTCGACCACCTCGGGCGGCTACACGTGGGGGCTGGTCGGATTCTTCGGCCGCGTCAACTACGCCTATGCAGGCCGCTACCTGGCCGAAGTGAGCGCCCGTTACGACGGGTCGTCGAAATTCCCGTCCAGTTCGCAGTGGGGCTTCTTCCCCTCGGCATCGGTTGGATGGCGCCTCTCCGAAGAGCCGTGGCTCAAACCGCACGTCGAAGGGTGGCTGGACAACTTCAAGGTTCGCGCCAGCATCGGTTCGCTCGGCAATGCCAACATCGACCCCTACCAGTACCTCGAGACCATGACCGCTTCGGGCAGCGCCTCGATCGCCAAGTCGTCGGTCATCATCAACGGCCAGAACGTACCTTACACGTCGGTGCCCAGCCTGATCCCCGACGACATCACCTGGGAAAAGGTCACCACCTACAACATCGGCCTCGACCTCGACCTGTTCCACAACCGGCTTTCGTTCACCGGCGACTACTACCGCCGCAATACGACCGACCTCTACACCGTCGGCCCGAACCTCCCGCAGGTACTCGGAAGCGCCGCGCCCTACGGCAACTACGCCAGCCTCAAGACCAAGGGATGGGAGCTGAGCCTTTCGTGGCGCGACTCGTTCAACCTGGGCGGCAAGCCGTTCAGTTACAGCATCAAGGGTATGCTGTGGGACAGCCGCAGCTGGATCACCGACTACTATAACGAAACGGGCGACCTGACGACCTACTACAAGGGCATGGAAATCGGCGAGATATGGGGTTTCCGCACGGCGGGCATCTACGCCAGCAACGCCGACGCCCTGAACGGCCCGGCCTACAACTTCTTCAAGAACGGCGAGATGTTCCGCGCCTATGCCGGCGACCTGCGCTTCGTCGACGTGGACGGCGACGGCATCATGACCAAGGGCAACCGCACGCTGTCCAACCACGGCGACCTGGAGATCATCGGCAACCAGTCGCCGCGCTACCAGTACAGCATCAACATGTCGCTGAACTGGAACGGCATCGGGCTTTCGATGCTGTGGCAGGGCGTGGGCAAGCGCGACTGGTACCCGTGGACGGAGTCCGGATTCTTCTGGGGCAAATGGAACCGCGCCTACAACTCGCTGATGAAGACGCAGACGGGCGACAACGTGGTTAAGATCGACAAGAGCACCGACAACTGGCGTGTCACCAACATGGACAAGAACCCCTACTGGACACGCATGGTATCGCTCGCCGCCAACCGCAACGACGGCCCGCTGACGTGGGAGAACGACCACTACCTGCAGGACGCTTCGTACATCCGACTGAAGAACATCACCGTCGACTACACCTTCCCCAAGCACATCTGCAAGAAGCTGCGCCTCGAAGGGCTGAAGGTCTACCTGTCGGGCGAGAACCTCTTCACCCACTCGCCGATGTTCAAGCACACGGACATGTTCGACCCCGAAGTCATCACCAGCGGCGACTCCGATTTCGCGGCCTCGACCACTTCGGGCCTGAACGGTACGGGTAACGGCTATTCCTACCCGATGCTCAAGACCGTGACCCTGGGTATAAACGTAACATTTTAACCGACAGCAACCATGAGAAAGATACTGCTATATACGCTGACGACCCTCGCTGCCGCAGGAATGGCCTCCTGCGAGGATTTCCTGACGCGCGACACCTACGACCAGATCGGCAGCGACGAGTTCTGGAAATCGGAAACCGACCTGGAACTCTATGCCAACGGTTTCATCCAGAAGATGATCCCCGGCGACGGAACCATTACGCGCGGCGACATCTATGCCGACTACTGCGCCGTGGACATCCCGACCGACCTGCTGCGCCCCGACGGCAACGTCTCGCCCGACAACCAGACCGGATGGGCTGAGAGCAACTGGACGAACCTTCGCCGCGTGAACTACATGCTCGACAACATGCACAAGTGCAGGGGGCGTGTGAGCGACGAGATCTACAACCACTACGAGGGCGTCGCCCGTTTCTGGCGCGCCTGGTTCTACTACGACAAGGTGCAGACCTTCGGCGCCGTGCCCTGGTACGACTTCACGATCGCGGCCAGCGACAAGGAAGCGATGATGAAACCCCGCGACAGCCGCGAGTACGTCATGGACAAAGTGCTGGAAGACCTCACCTTCGCAAGCACCTACTGCCTCTCCGACGCCAAATTCACGAAAGGCTCGGCTCTCATCAACAAGTGGGTGGCACTGGCCTTCAAGTCGCGCGTCTGCCTCTATGAAGGCACCTTCCGCAAGTACCACTCGCGCGAGCCCTCGTCCGACAAACCGTGGCAGGCCGAGTATAACGCCGACAACAAATTCCTGCGCGAGGCCGCTGCCGCCGCCAAGGAGATCATGGACAAGGGGCCCTATTCGCTCGTCACGGGCGATGTGAAGACCGCCTACCGCTCGCTCTTCACCAGCGCCGGGCTGCTCACGCAGGAGGTGATCTTCGGCCGCGAGTACAGCAAGGAGCTCTCGGCGTTCCACGAGACCAGCTGGTACTACTATTCGCCGACCTACAGTGCCAAGATCGCCATGACCAAGAAGTTCATGAACACCTACCTCACGACCCGGGGCACGCCGTTCACCGACATCGACGGTTACCAGACCATCGACTTCATCCGCGAGTTCGACGGCCGTGACGCCCGCATGGCGCAGACGGTCATCAGCCCGACCTACAAGATGAAGATCAGCGGCCGCGAACGGCTCTATTCGCCCAACTGGAAAGTGACCCGTACGGGCTACCATCCGATCAAGTGGTCGATCGACGACGATGCCGACAACGTGCTGTCGAAGGCCGCGAGCTGGAATTCGCTGCCGATCCTCCGCTATGCCGAGGTGCTGCTGAACTACGCCGAGGCGAAGGCCGAGCTGGGCGAAATGGACGCCGCGGTATGGGATCAGACCATCGCGCTGCTGCGCAGCCGTGCCGGCGTGACCCCGGTCGTCCCGGACAAGGCCGACCCCTACATGGAGGCCTATTTCCTCAATACCGTGACCGACAAGTGGATACTCGAAGTGCGCCGTGAGCGCGGCATCGAGCTCTGCCTCGAAATGGGGCTGCGCTGGGACGACGACATGCGCTGGCACATGGGCGACCTGCTCACGAGCGACAACAACCCCTGGACGGGCATCTGGATCGGCAACACGGGCTACACCTACGATTTCACGGGGCAGAGCACCGACGACAACGGCGATCCCGTACCCGACTTCTACATCCGCCCGGGCGAGGATACCGAACATTCGATCGCCATTTCCAATACGGGGGCCAACCAGACCTTCTCGCTCAACGCCGCGGGGAATATCGTCTGGGAGTACAAGCGCACGTGGGGCGAAAAGAAATACCTGCGTCCGATCCCCCAGACGGCGATCACCCGCAACCCGAACCTCGAACAGAACGCGCTCTGGAAATAAGCAATAAAAAACTCAGGATATGAAAACGAAAATCATGTTATTATGCTGTATGGCGGCGACGCTGATGCTGGCATGCAGCAACGACAAGTCCGGCGGGCATGACGGCGGCGAGGGTGTCGAAACCGAAGTCAACGGCACGCAGCTCGACGGCAATACGACCCTCTACGGACTGGTGACCGACACGTCGGGGAACCCCGTCCCGGGTGTGGTCGTGTCGGACGGCTACAGCTGCGTCACGACCGATGCCAACGGCGTCTACCAGATGGAGCGCTACAAGAAGGCGCGCTTCGTACATTACAGTACGCCGGCAGGGTATGCCGTCAACACGTCGGCGGACAACTACCCGCTCTTCTACGCCGAGATCGTCCATAAGAACATCGCCGACCGCCACGACTTCGTGCTGACGCCGCTGCCGGCCCCGGAAAGCGATTTCACGCTGGTCTGCATCGCCGACCCGCAGTGTGCGACCACGGCCGAGATCAGCCGCTACGTCAACGAGACGATCCCCGACGTCGAGGCTACGGTCGACGGTTACAAGGCCAAGGGCACGCCGGTCTACGGCATCACGCTCGGCGACATCGTCTTCGATACGCCCGACCTGTGGAGCAACATGAAGGAGTCGATGGCCAACCGCAACCTGCCCGTCTTCCAGACCATCGGCAACCACGACCATTTGCAGACCGAGACCTCCGATGACAATGCCGCAGCCAATTTCGAAACGCAGTTCGGCCCGCGCAACTATTCGTTCAACCGCGGCGACGTGCACATCGTGTCGATGGACAACGTCCTCTACGAAGGCAAGAAAAAGTACAAGGGCGGCATCACCGACAGGCAGCTCGAGTGGCTGCGCCAGGACTTGTCGCACGTGGACAAGGACAAGCTCGTGATCTTCTGCGCGCACATCCCGTTCCGCGGGGGTACGAGCGTGACGGACGAGAGCCACGAGAACTACGACGGCGTGCTCGACCTGCTGTCCGGGTTCTCCGAGGCGCACATCATGATCGGCCATACGCATTACCACCAGAAATACATCCACAAGCATAACGGGAAGACGATCCTCGAACATGTCCACGGCGCCGCCTGCGGTGCATGGTGGACGGCGAACATCTGCGCCGACGGCACGCCGAACGGGTACAGCGTCTACGAGATCTCGGGCAACACCATTGCCAACCAGTACTACAAGTCGACCAACAAGGAAGCCGGCTATCAGATCCGGGCCTATTCGGCCACGCAGGTGTTCGGCAAGTCGGGCAGCCTCACCTTCGGCTGGGCGGCCAACGCCCCGGCCATGAACGATGCGAAGTGCATCGTGGCCAACGTCTGGAACTCCGACGCCTCGGGCAACTGGAAAGTCTCGCTCTGGCAGAACGGCACGAAAGTCTGCGACATGACCCGTGTCAAGACCTACGACTACTGGGCCTATGCCTACCACGTGCTCTATTACAGCAAGAGCGTGGGCACGACCTGGGGCAAGAACCTCGACCATTACTATTACGGGAACCTGGCGTCGGGAACGCCCGAGACCGCCGATTTCGAAATCGTGGCGGAGGACGGCATGGGCAACACCTACCGCACCTCGAAGCTCCAGACCGACTTCATAGGCTTCTGACCCTCCCGCTTCCTAAAAGCGATGCCGCGCCCCGAAAAGGGCGCGGCATTTTTCTTGCCGGTTCACAGGCGCGGTTGCAGGCACGTCGCCTCCCGGGCGCAGGTTCCTCCTCCCGCCTTGCGGGAACCCCGTCGCCGCCCCTATACGGCGGCGTTCCGTCCCGGGCGGTCAATACCAGCCTTCGGTCTGCGTGAGGTTGTAATTTCGGCTCATAGCCGCCTGCGTGATGGGCCATAGCAGTATGTTGGGGTTCTTGTCGCGCTGCGCCGCGATGTCGGCGCTGTACTCCCATATCTTGTCCGTGCGCAGGAGCATCCACCAGGTGCGGCCTTCGCCGACCATCTCCCTGAGGTATTCGTCGACGATCGCCTGCAGGACGGCTTCGGGCGACGTGTCGGTGTAGTAATCCTTCCGCCCGTAGGCCCGGGTGGCCAGCGGTGCCAGGGCTTCGAGCGCACCCGCGTAGTCCTTCCCGTAATACCGGGCTTCGGCCGCCATCAGGAAGGCTTCGCCGTAGCGGTAAAGGATGAAATCCGAGTCGAAGATGCGTGTGCCGTTGTCCACGCGCCCCATCAGCTTCTCCGTCCAGCCGATCCTGCGGCCGCCCGTGCCGTAATCGGCCGTGCGGCAGGTCAGCGCTGCACGCGTATCGGCGGGGTCGGCCTGCAGCAGGGCCCGGTAGGTATCGGTATACCACCACCACTGGTTGCCCCCGGTGGTGGGGACGGGGTTGTTGCGGTAGGCCGCTTCGACGTAACTCTCGTTCCAACCGAGGTAGTAGGCCGGGCCGTTCAGGGCTTCCGACACATCCTGGTGCACGGCGAAAATGACCTCGCGGCCGCATTTGTTCGACGAACTGAAAATATCGGCATACGCGGGCTCGAGCAGGGCGTCCGACAGGCCGAGTTCCCCGAGCGCCTCTTGGGCCATCGCCAGGTAAGCCTCGCCCCCGGCCTGCATACGGTACATCCACAGGGCATAGTCGGCCTTCAGCATCGCCACGGCGGCCGGCGTGGCCACGGTCTTGTCCGACGTATCGGCGACGTACCTTTCCGCGTCGGCAATGTCGCGTTCCACGCGCATCAGCACTTCCGAGACGGGGGTGCGTCCGAGGAACAGCTCCGTGTCGGTCGATTCGTAGCCCCAGAGCGGCAGCGGGGCATCGCCCCAGATGCGTGCGATCTGGAAGAAGCAGTACGCGCGGATGAAGTGGGCGTTCCCCAGACAGAAGGCCCGCGGTTTCTCCTTCAACCCCATCGCAGGGACATGCCTGATGACCAGGTTTGCCTGGTTGACCGTCGTGTAGAGCGCCGTCCAGTCGGCATACTCGTTGACCGAACTCATGGAGCTGGTGCGCACCTGCGACTGGTCGACGCCGTTGAGCGTGTTGTGCGTCCCCGGGCCCCACAGCCCGTTGCGCAGCTCGCCCCAGCAGAGGTAGATGTCGTTCATGCTCTTGAGCGCGCTGCGCAGGTAGACGTACAGCCCGTAGGTGGCCGACGTGGCGTCGCTCTCCTCTTTCCACATGTTGCTGGCCGAGAGCTTGTTGTCCTGCATGATGTCCAGGTCGCCGTGGCAGCCGCCCGCCCCGTATGCGCAGAACAGCAGCGCGACTCCGGCTATAGTCTTTCCGAATTTCGTTTTCATGGCAGTAGGGTGTCAGAACGTGAGTTTGGCCGTGAAGAGCACTTTGCGCGTCGGCGGGTAGGGACTGAACCCGGTGTCGTAGGTCGACGACGCGGTGTAGAGGCCGCCGGTGGTCGCGGCCTCGGGCGAGACCCCGTGCACGGCCGTCCAGTAGCAGAGCGTGTTGCCCGAGACGGTGAGCGTCACGTCGCTTATGTGCAGTTTGCGCAGCCACGCCTTCGGGAGCGACCACGAGAGCGAAACGTCGCGCAGGCAGAGGTAGTCGGCCTTCTCGACGAATATGTCGGACGTGCGCCCGTAGTTGCGGTTGCCCCAGTCCGTATCGTTGGCCGTGAAACGGGCGTAGCGCGTGTCGTCGCCCGGCTGCGACCAGCATTTTTTCACCTCGTTCACCAGGTTGTAGTTGCAGTTGCCCATCGTCGACTGGAAATAGCGCATCTGCATGTCGTTGCGCACCGAATGTCCCAGGGCATAGTCCATGTAGACGTTCAGCGTCCAGTTCCGGTAACGGAACGTATTGCCGATGCCGCCCGTCGAGTGGGGCAGGGCATACCCCAGCAGGAACTGGTCTTCGGCGTTGATGATCTGCCGGCCGTCCATGCGCGTCGATCCCGGACGGTCTTTCCACTCATAGTCGCCGATGTCCTTGCGCCCGGCTATCTGCCGCCGGTCGCTGCGCCGGTAGCCGCGCGACTGCGTGTCGTACCGGGCCGCGTCGGCCTCCTCCTGCGTCTCGATGATGCGCTCTGCGACATAGCCGAAGATACGCCCCATGCGCTCGCCCTCGGCGATGCCCCCGAACTGGCTCCCATCACCGACCGAGATGCCGTTGATGCGGTTGCGGGGATTGCCGTTGTCGGGCAGTTCGAGCACGCGGTTCATGTTGTAGCTGTACGTGAAATCCGTCCTCCACGAAAAACCCTTGCGGTCGATGTTGACCGACGACAGCGACAGTTCCGTGCCGTAGAACCTGACGCGCCCCAGGTTGGTCGAAACCGAGTTGTAGCCCGTCGTATTGGGGAGGCTGACGTCGAACAGCAGGTCGCGCGTCTCCTTGTTGTAATAGTCGAGCGCCAGCGTGATGCGGTTGTCCAGCAGCCCGAGGTCGATGCCGGCGTTGAACTGGAGGGTCTTCTCCCAGATCAGGCCGTTGTTGGGCATCGTATTGGTCGTGGTGGTCGCGTTGCCGTTGTAGGTGTAGAGCGAATTGTAGCTGCCGTAGGTGTCGTACAGCCCGATCCCGTTGTTGCCCGTCAGCCCGTAGCTCACGCGCGCCTTGAGCATGCTGACCGCACTGTTTTGGGGCCAGAACCCCTCCTTGCTGACCACCCATCCGGCCGATGCCGCCGGGAAATAGCCCCAGCGGTGGCCTGCGGCGAATTTCGACGAACCGTCGATGCGCATCGTCGCGGCGAGGAGGTAACGCCCGCCGTAGTCGTAGTTCACACGCCCGAAATAGGAGATCAGGCACTCCCGCGTGCGGGTACTCTTCGGATAGTTGGCGATGTTCGAAGTCCCGGCGTCGAGCACGGGCAGCTTGTCCGACACGGCGCCCTGCACCCGCACGTCGAAGCTGTTGAGTTTGTCGAGCATGTATTCGTAGCCCGCCACGGCACCCAGGCGGTGCCCGTTGCCGAACGTACCCTTGTAGTCGGCATAGGCCTGGAAATCCATGCGGTTAGTCTCCGAAAAGCCCTCCTTCATGGGCCGGATGTTCGAGCCCGTCGTGGGGTTGTCCTCGACATAGAAATAGCTGCGCGTATGGCGGTTGTAGTTGGTGAACTGCCCGACCAGGCGCAGCCCGTCGAACACCTCCCAGTCGAGGTTGATCGTGGCCGTCGAACGCTTGATCGTCGACCCGGCATTGTGGTAGTAATAGGCGTAGTAGGCGGCCGGTATCGTCGTGTTGTTGGTGCCCAGCGCGGGCGTGCCCGCCAGCTCCTCGCCCGCCTCCTCGCCGTACCAGTCGCGGTGGGTGTTGGGGACGGAGAGCCCGCGTATGACCGAGTTGCGCAGGCTGAGCGGCGCACTCTCGAAGGTCTGCTGCTCGATCTGCGAATAGTCGAATGTCGTCGAGGCCCTGAGCCGCCGCGTCACCTGGAAGGTCGTGTTGCCGTGGAACGTGAAGCGCGAATAGCCCGTCGTGATCCCGATCCCGCTGTCGTCCGTATAACCCGCCGAGGCGGCGTATTGGATGTTGTCGCCGCCCCCGTCGATGCCGACGTAGTAATTCTGCCAACATGCGTCGCCGAACCATTGGCTCTGCTGGTCGTTGTCCTCGAAGACGATGATGCGCCCGGGGTTCACCGGGTCTTCAACCCATTGGTAGCCGGCGGGAACCTGCTCGTCCGGCCGGAGGTAACGGGTCGTCCAGAGCGATTTGGCCGTATTGCCCGTGCCTGCCGACTGTTCGCCGCCCAGCACCGATGCCGGATCCATGCCGCCGCAATACCCCTCCATGAGCGCCGGACGCACCGTGAGGATGTAATCGCGGGCGTTCATCAGGTCGAACTTCGTGGCGGGCGACGCCCAGGCCCACTGCCCCTCGAATACGATCCGGGGGCCGAGGTGTTTCGAACCTTTCTTCGTGGTGATGAGGATCACGCCGTTCGACGCGCGGGAACCGTAGATGCCCGCCGCCGCGGCGTCCTTGAGGAACGAAACGGATTCGATGTCGTTGGGATTCAGCCCGGCCATTTCGCGGACTACGCCGTCGACCAGCACGATCGGGTCGTTCGACTGGTTGATCGACGATCCGCCGCGAATCAGGAATTTGGGGTCTGCGCCCGGTGTCGCATCGGTCGTGGCGACCCTCACGCCGGGGATGCGTCCCTTCAGGGCGTCGCCGACCGAATTGACGGGGATACCCTCCAGGAGATGCCCGTCGAATTTGCTGATGGCCGCAGTCACCGTCCTGCGCGACTGCGTGCCGTATCCGACCACCACCACGTCCTCGAGCACGGCTTCGTATTCCTCCAGTACGACGTCGATGGCCGACCTCGTCCCGATGCGTTCCTCCCGGTCGGCATAGCCTATGTATGAGAAAACGAGGGTGGCGTCCGGATCGGCGAAAATCCGGTAATTGCCCTCCGCCCCGGCCGAAACGCCCCGCATCGTATCCTTCACGACGACCGAGGCGCCGACCAGCGGCGTCCCCGAGCCGTCCTTGACGCGCCCCGTCACGAGTACCAGCTGCGAACGCGCGGAATCCGTGTCGTAGGTCAGCACCACGATGCGGTCGACGACCTTGTAACGGAATCCCCGTCCCTTGAATACCTTTTCCAGGATATGTTCCAGCGGCGCCGCGGTTTCATGCACCGACACGTCGCCGAGCGGCATCTGCGACAGTGCCGATTCGTAGGAGAACAGTACGCCCGTCTGTGAGGTGACGGCCTCCGTGAAGGTCAGCACCGTTGCGGATCCGAGCGTGAGATCCACAGCGTAGGTCTTTTGTGGCGAGGCATTTCTGCCGTCATCCGTAGCATGGGCCTGCGGACACATGCCGGTCAACAGGAGAAGAAATACCAATTCCAGCTTGGGGATGGAATTTTTCTTCATATTTTAAGGTTCGTGAAGCGTGTTCCGGGTTGTGCGGTGCAAAAGGCCTGCGGTGGTCGGCCGCAGGCCCCGTATCATTCGTTGCGGATCACCTCGCAATGCGTTCCGGTCATGAACTCGACGATGTCGACGACCTCCTCGAGCGAATTGCTCCGCAGGTAGTTGATGTCGTAGCGTTTGCCGTCGTCGGGCGACATGATGCGTATGCGTACGCCGTAGCTCTTTTCGATGCCGGCGATGATCTCCGTGATCGTGGCGCCCTTCATCGTGACCAGGTTGTAACGCCTGGTCACATAGAGCGGCGCGTTGATTTCGGCCACCTCCATGTCGCCCATCCGGGCGTCGTACACGGCGCGCTGGTTGGGATGCAGCCGCACGAGGTTGTCGCCGCCGGGGGTTTCGAGGCGTACGGCGCCGCGTTCGAGCACCACCTCCGTGAACGGGTCGCCGGCGAGCGCCCGGACATTGAAGGCCGTGCCCAGCACCCGGATCGCCAGCTCGCGGGTCTCCACGACGAAGGGATGCCGCGCATCGTGCGACACGTCGAAATAGGCCTCGCCGTCGAGCCGCACGATCCGCTCCCCGTCCCCCTTGCCTACGGCATAGCGCAACTCGGTGCCGTCTTGCAGCCACACCTGCGTCCCGTCCTCCAGATGCAGGACGGCCACGTCGCCGGTATGGTTGGCATAGGACTGGAACCGCCCGGCTTCCGGCAAGCGCACACCTGCCAGCCAGGCTGCCGCGACCGCGATCACGACCACGGCTGGCGCAGTCCCCGCGGGGCCCGGAGGGACTG
>OGQV01001210.1_pt1 | contig 19828 bp, 15 predicted proteins | sample 1553311 | NCBI WGS metagenome assembly OGQV01 (sample SAMEA2579976, study PRJEB22360) | human gut metagenome
GACCGACTTTTTGAAAAAAGTTGGATCAAAAACTTTTAACCAACGCTTTCGGAGAGATTGGCGTTCGCTTTTTCCGCTTCGATCTGCTTTGTGACTTTCTTAATGCAGTGCAGGCAGGTGGGGGTGATGTAGAGCACGGCGGCGATCCACGCGGTTTGATCCGAGAAACAGATAGCCGTATAGCCGAACGCGCCGACAAAGCCGAGGCTGACGATGGAGCGCGCGAACATTTCCGTTACGCCGGAGAATACCGCGCGGCCGGAGAAGCCGATGCCCTGTGTCGCCATGCGGCAGATGTTGAGGATGCCGAGACTCCAGAAGAAGTAGCCCATGCAGCGCAGATATTTTGCGGAAGCGTCGAGCACGTCGCCTGCACTCGATTCAACAAAGAGCGTGGACATGCTGCGGCCGAAGAAGATCATGACAAGGCCGATGCAGAAGCCGTAGGCGACGCCGACGATGACGCCGAGCCGTACACCCTGACGGATGCGCTCCGGCTTTTTTGCACCGAGATTCTGACCGCAGAAGACGGAAACGGCAGAGCCGAGGGCATCAAACGGGCACATGCAGAACTGCTTCAGGCGCATACCGGCCGTGAAGCCCGAAACGTACACGCTGCCGAGACCGTTGTTCGCCGCCTGCATGACCATGCTGCCGATGGCCGTGATGGAGGTTTGAAGTCCCATGGGGATGCCCATGACGACGAGGTCACGGATGGATTCGGCATCCGCTTTGCAGTCTGCGCGGGAAAGCGTGAGGAGCGGCACGCGGAAGCGGATATAGATGAGGCACAAAATGCCGCTGACCGCCTGCGCTGCGATGGTGGCGATCGCCGCGCCCGCAACGCCCCACTTGAAGACAATGATGCAGAGCAGGTCAAGACCGATATTCAGGACGGTCGAGATGGCGAGGAACAGGAACGGCGTGCGGCTGTCACCGACGGAGCGCAGGATGCTGGAGAGCAGATTGTATAATAAGGTAAAGGGGATGCCGAGGAAAATGACGATGAGATACGCGTAGGCGTCGTCAAAAACATCCTGCGGCACGGAGAGCATTTGTAAAATAAGCGTGCAGCACAGTGAACATACCGCCGTGATGAGCACCGCGAATAAGGCGGTAAGCAGCACGGAGTTGAAAATGTACGAACGCATTTTATCAAGACGCTCTGCGCCGAAGCTTTTGGCGATGGGGATACCGAAGCCGATGCAGATGCCGATGCAGAAACCGAGTACCAGAAACTGCACGCTGCTTGTAGCGCCGACGGCGGCGAGTGCGCCGGTGCCGAGCACACGGCCGACGATGGCGGCATCAACCAGATTATACATTTGCTGCAAGAGGTTGCCGAGCAAAAGCGGCACCGCAAATTGCAGGATAAGCTTGAGGGGCTTACCCTCTGTCATACTTTTTGTCACGAAAATCACCCGAAAATACATAGTCTCTTTTTAACCTTCTTATTTTATCATACCTTTTTTATTTTGGCTATGGCAGAACTGCGGATTTTGCACGTTGTTTTCCACACTTTTTGCGTGAATTGCGGAAAAAGCGCCCGATTTGAGAAAAAAGGAAAAACGATGGGAGAAAAGGTGTTTCCTGCAAAACTTACAAAAGAAAAATTTTGACAAGGCGGTCGAAAAGCATTGACAACGGGGAAAGCGGGTGTTATAATCTATTCAATTTCATAACAAAAAGCGATGACGAAGACTGTCTGTGCAGAGCTGTTCCAGAGAGCCGGTGGCAGGTGTGAACCGGTGCAGAGATGCAGAGATTTCTCCCTTCCGAGCCGGATGCCTGAACAGCGAATTCAGTAGGGTATCCCGTGATTGCTACGTCAGTGCATAGAAGTTATTGGACTTCGAAGAGTGGCGGAGGTTCTCCGCAATTTGAGTGGTACCGCGAGTGCATAATTTAGTTATTACACCCGTCTCAAAGCATAAACGGCTTTGAGGCGGTTTTTTTACACTTCAAAGCGGAAGAACAAGGAAACAAGCTGCAAGTTTGAAAGCACAAACTTTCAAATTCATAAGGCTTTAAACCGAACACAGCAGGAAAGGCAGAAGAACATGTTATCATTAGACAAAGTATTTGATGCACAAACCGTTCTAAAGAGCATCATCCGCGAAACAAACGTCGTGAAGACCTACGGCATCGCGCCGGATTGCGACCTGTACCTAAAGCCCGAGAATTTGCAGATCACCGGCTCTTTTAAGGTGCGCGGCTCTGCGTATAAGATCTCCCAGCTTTCCGCAGAAGAGAAAGCGAAAGGCGTTATTGCCTGTTCCGCGGGCAACCACGCACAGGGCGTGGCGCTGGCGGCAACGAAAAACGGCATCAAATCGCTCATCTGTCTGCCGGACTCCGCACCGATTTCCAAGGTGGAGGCCACAAAGGGCTACGGTGCAGAGGTTTGCCTTGTGGAGGGCGTTTACGACGACGCGTATAACAAGGCGATTGAATTGAAAGAAAAAGAGGGCTATACGTTCGTGCACCCGTTTGACGACGAAGACGTTATCGCGGGCCAAGGCACCATCGCGCTGGAGGTTCTGAACGACCTTGACAACATCGATGCCATTGTGGTGCCGGTGGGCGGCGGCGGACTCATCTCCGGCATTGCGTATACCGCAAAGCACATCCGCCCGAGCGTGAAGGTATACGGTGTACAGATGACCGGCGCACCGAGCATGTACAACTCCATTCACGACGGCAAGATAGAGACACTCGACACCGTGCAGACCGTGGCGGACGGCATCGCCGTAAAGCGCCCGGGTGACAACACGTTTGAGATTGTCAAAAAATATGTGGATGACATCGCGCTGGTGAGCGAGGACGAAGTTTCGAGCGCAATCTTGGCACTCATCGAAAAGCAGAAAATGATCGCGGAGGGCGCGGGCGCTGCTTCCGTTGCCGCCGTGATGTTCAATAAATTTGATTTAAAGGGCAAGCGCGTTGTGTGCATCGTCTCCGGCGGCAACATCGACGTGACGAGCCTTTCCCGCGTGATCGACCGCGGCCTGATGAACTCCGGCCGTTCCGCGAGCCTCCTCATCGAGCTTATCGACAAGCCCGGTCAGCTCAAGGAGATCTCTTCGATCATCGCGGACTGCGGCGGCAACGTGACCGGCGTGCACTATGAAAAGGGCAACACCGAGAGCATTAACGGCTGCTTCCTGCGCATCGAAATGGAGACGCGCGACAACAACCATGTGAAAACGATCAAAAACGCCCTGCGTGAAGCAGGCTTCAGAACCACCAAGGGTTGAGAGGAGAAAGCAAAATGATGGACGCAAGCAAATATAAGGTCGGGTACTTCCCGGTATCGAAAGAATATAACAAGTGGGTGGAAAAAGACCACGTTGAAAAGGCGCCGATCTGGTGCAGCGTGGATATGCGCGACGGCAACCAGAGCCTTGTCATCCCGATGAGCCTTGAAGAAAAGCTTGAATACTACAAAGTGCTTTTGCAGGTCGGTTTTAAGGAGATCGAGGTCGGTTTCCCGGCGGCGAGCGAGACGGAATATGAGTTCCTCCGCACGCTGATTGACAACAACATGATTCCCGAGGACGTTACCGTGCAGGTGCTCACCCAGTGCCGCGAGCACATCATCCGTAAGACATTCGACGCGTGCAAGGGCGCACCGAGCGCGATTATCCACTTCTATAACTCCGTCAGCGTTGCACAGCGCGAGCAGGTGTTTAAGAAGTCCAAGGAGGAGATCAAGAAGATCGCCGTAGACGGCGCGAAGCTCGTCAAAAAGCTTGCGGCCGAATACGAAGGCAACTTCCGCTTTGAGTATTCTCCGGAGTCCTTTACGGGCACCGAACCGGAATACGCGCTCGAGGTCTGCAATGCGGTTCTCGACGTTCTGGAGCCGAGCGAGACGAACAATGTCATCATCAATCTGCCGGTCACGGTGGAAATGAGCATGCCGCACGTGTATGCTTCGCAGGTCGAGTACATGAGCGAGAACCTCAAGTACCGTGAATTCGTGACTTTGTCTCTGCACCCGCACAACGACCGCGGCACGGGCGTTGCGGACACCGAGCTGGCGCTCCTTGCCGGCGCAGACCGCGTAGAGGGTACGCTGTTCGGCAACGGTGAACGTACTGGCAACGTGGATATCATTACGCTTGCGATGAACATGTACTCCCACGGTGTTGACCCGAAGCTCGACTTCTCCGATATGCCGTACCTTGTGGACGAATATGAAAAGTGCACGCGTATGCATGTGTACGAAAGAGCCCCGTATGCGGGCGCACTGGTGTTTGCGGCGTTTTCCGGCAGCCACCAGGATGCGATTGCAAAGGGCATGAAATACAGAGCGAAAAATAAGCTGCATCAGTGGAACGTACCGTATATTCCGATCGACCCGAAGGACATCGGCAGAACGTACGATGCAGACGTTATCCGCGTCAACTCCCAGTCCGGCAAGGGCGGCATCGGTTATCTGCTGGAGCAGACGTACGGCTATAACCTGCCGCCGAAAATGCGCGAGCACTTCAGCTATCTGTGCAAGGATATTTCCGACCACGAGCACAAGGAACTGAAGCCGGATGAGGTTCTGAATATCTTTGAAGAGAACTACCTCAATCTGACGAACGGTGTTACCGTGACGGATTTTGAGTTTATGCGCGACAAGGACAACGTGAAGATCGGCATCACGTTCGCGAAGGACGGCGAAGAGACCGAGATGGAAGCGGAGGGCAACGGCTCCCTCAACGCGATCAACAACGCGCTGCGTGCGTACACCGGTGCAGAGTACACCTTGCAGGTCTTTACCCAGCACAGTATGCAGGGACAGGGCTCGCAGAGCGTGGCGGCTTCGTACATCGGCCTTGAAAAGGAAGACGGTTCGATGTTCTGGGGCGCAGGCACCGACACCGACGTTGTAAAGGCGAATACAAAGGCGCTGTTGAGCGCTTACAACAATATGATCAAAGGGGGAAACTAAAATGAAAATGACCATGACGCAGAAGATTCTTGCGGCACACGCGGGTCTCAGTGAAGTTACCGCCGGTCAGCTCATCAATGCAAAGCTGGATATCGTGCTCGGCAACGACATCACGACGCCGGTCGCAATCCATGAGTTTAAGAAAGCGGGCTTTACAGACGTTTTCGATAAGGACAGAGTGACGATCGTACTTGACCACTTTGTGCCGAACAAGGATATTAAGGCAGCGGAGCAGAGCAAGACGTGCCGCGAGTTTGCGTGCAGCCACTGTGTGAGCCACTTCTATGACGTGGGCAAGATGGGCATTGAGCATGCGCTTTTGCCGGAGCAGGGCATTGTGACCGTCGGCGACTGCATCATCGGCGCGGACAGCCACACCTGTACCTACGGTGCGCTGGGCGCGTTCTCCACAGGCGTTGGCTCTACGGATATGGCAGCCGGCATGGCAACGGGCATGGCGTGGTTTAAGGTTCCGTCCGCGATCAAATTTAACCTGACCGGTAAGCTGCCGGAAAATTGCAGCGGCAAAGACGTTATCCTCACAATCATCGGCATGATCGGCGTGGACGGCGCGCTGTATAAGAGCATGGAGTTCACCGGCGAGGGCGTGAAGAACCTCTCCATGGACGACCGCCTGTGCATCTGCAATATGGCGATTGAGGCCGGTGCGAAAAACGGTATTTTCCCGGTGGACGATATTACGCTTGCCTATTTACAGGACAGAAGCGAACGCGAGCCGGTTGTATACGAAGCAGACCCCGACGCGGAATACGAAAAGGTTATCGATATCGATCTCACAGAGATTGTGCCGACCGTCGCCTGTCCGCATCTGCCGGAGAACACGCACCCGGCAAGCGAGCTGCACGATATTAAGGTCGACCAGGTCGTCATCGGCAGCTGCACGAACGGCAGAATGGAAGACATGGAAGCGGCGTACAGCATTTTGAACGGCAAGAAGATTGCGGACGGCATCCGCTGCATCATCATTCCGGGCACGATGCAGATCTACCGCGAATGCGTGGAGCGCGGCTACGTGACGGCATTTATCGACGCGGGCGCGGTTGTTTCTACCCCGACATGCGGTCCGTGCCTCGGCGGCTATATGGGCATTCTGGCAGCGGGCGAACGCTGCATCGCCACAACGAACCGCAACTTCGTCGGCCGCATGGGTCATGTGGACAGCGAAGTGTACCTGGCTTCTCCGCACACGGCGGCAGCCAGCGCGCTGACCGGCTACATCACCGAATATAAGGAGGCGTAAGCATGAATACACAGGGCAAGGTTTTCAAATATCCCGATAACGTCGATACGGATGTTATCATTCCCGCACGTTACCTCAACACCCCAAACGCACAGGAGCTTGCGCTCCACTGCATGGAGGATATTGACAAGGCGTTCGTAAAGAAGGTCGAAAAGGGCGACGTCATTGTGGCGGGCTGGAACTTCGGCTGCGGCTCTTCCCGTGAGCACGCACCGCTCGTCATTAAAACCTGCGGCACGGGTTGCGTCATTGCAAAGAGCTTTGCGCGTATTTTCTACCGCAACGCCATCAATATCGGCCTACCGATTCTCGAGTGCGAGGAAGCGGCAGACGAGATCAACGCAAACGACGAAGTTTCGGTCGATTTTGATACCGGCATCATCACCGACGTCACGACCGGCAAGACGTATAGGGCACAGCCGTTCCCGCCGTTCATTCAGAACATCATCAAAGCAGGCGGCTTGCTGAAGTCCCTCAAGGAGGCGGAAAACAAATGACGAAGAACATCGCGGTGATCCGCGGCGACGGCATCGGCCCGGAGATCGTAAACGAAGCGCTCCGCGTGCTGGATAAAATTGCAGAGCTGTACGGACACACCTTTCATTATACAGACGTCGATATGGGCGGCTGTGCCATCGATAAGTGGGGCGACCCGCTACCGCAGGAAATGCTCGATAAGTGCGTAGCTTCCGACAGTGTGCTGCTCGGCGCCGTAGGCGGCGACAAGTGGAACGACGTGCCGGGCCCGAAGCGTCCGGAAAAGGGTCTGCTGCGCCTGCGCGCGGGTATGGGTGTTTACAGCAACAACCGTCCGGCGAAGATCTGGCCGCAGCTCTCTGACGCTTCTCCGCTGAAAAAATCTATTGTCGAAAAGGGCATCGATTTCATCATCGTGCGCGAGCTCATCGGCGGCATCTATTTTGGCGAGCATAAGACCGATGATGCAGACGGCCAGCCGGTCGCGACGGACATTATGAAGTACAGTGAAGCGGAGATCGAGCGCATCGGCCGCATCGGATTTGAGACGGCAAGAAAGCGCAATCACCGTTTGTGCTCCGTAGAAAAGAGCAATGTGCTCGACACGAGCCGCCTTTGGAAGAAGGTCATGCACCGCTTGGCGGAAGAATACACCGACGTGGAGCTGACCGATATGCTCGTCGATAACTGCGCGATGCAGATCGTGAAGAACCCGGCACAGTTCGACGTCATCGTGACGGAGAACATGTTCGGTGACATTCTTTCCGACGAAGCTTCCATGATCACCGGCTCCATCGGCATGATCCCGTCCTCGAGCCTCGGTGCAACGAGCTGCGGCCTGTACGAGCCGATCCACGGCTCTGCACCGGACATTGCGGGTCAGGACCTTGCAAACCCGATCGGCACCATTCTTTCCGCCGCCATGATGCTGCGTTACAGCTTCGATATGGCGAAGGAAGCCGATACGGTGGAGCATGCGGTTTCCAAGTACCTTGACGCGGGTTACCGTACTGCCGACATTATGGAAGACGGCATGACGAAGGTCGGCTGCAAAAAGTGCGGCGACCTCATCCTTGAATACTTAACGAAGGAGTAATTGAATGCAGCTTACAGGTGCAGATATCCTCATCAGAACTTTAATTGAACAGGGCTGCGACACCGTTTTCGGTTATCCGGGCGGGCAGATCCTGAACGTTTACGACAGTCTTTATAAATATCAGAATGAAATTCGCCACATGCTGACGGCGCACGAGCAGGGCGCTGCCCACGCGGCGGACGGCTACGCGAGAGCGACCGGTAAGGTGGGCGTGGTGATGTCCACCTCCGGCCCGGGCGCAACGAACCTTGTGACCGGCATTGCGACGGCGTACCTCGATTCCATTCCGCTTGTCGCGATTTGCGGCAACGTGCCGACGACACAGATCGGCACGGACAGCTTCCAGGAGATCGACATTACGGGTGTGACGCTGCCCATTACGAAGCACAACTACTTTGTCGGCTCCGTGGATAATCTGGCGGACACCATCCGCGAGGCGTTTGCGCTTGCGCAGTCCGGCAGACCGGGCCCGGTGCTCATCGATGTGCCGAAGGACGTGCAGACAGCGGTCTGCGACTACGAGCTGCAGGCACCCGTACAGCCCGAAGAACGCCACGCGGCGAAGGACGTGCGCATCAAAGAAGCCGCGGCGCTCATCAATGCCTCGAAGCGTCCGTTCATTTACTTCGGCGGCGGTCTCATCACATCGGAAGCACAGGAAGAAATGCTGGCGCTCGCCGAGAAGATTGACGCGCCGATCGGTTGCTCCTTGATGGGCCTTTCCGGCATTCCGACCGACCACCCGCGTTTCCTCGGTATGCAGGGCATGCACGGCCACTACGCTTCCTCCATGGCGATGCACGACGCCGACCTCATCATTTCGCTCGGCGTGCGCTTTAACGACCGCGTGACGGGCAACCGCGAGAAGTTTGCGAAGCTTGCGCAGATCATCCATATTGACGTGGACGGCTCCGAGCTCTCGAAAACCGTGAACTCCGCCTGCGGCCTGCGCGGCGACGTGAAGCTGACGCTGCAAAAGCTCATTCCGCTCGTCAACGCAGAGCAGAAGCCCGACTGGGAAAAGGCTGTAAAAGCCTTAAAAGAAACCGAAAACGATTATCTCGATATTCGCCCGGGCCTTACGCCCCGCAACGCGATCATGACGCTGAACAAGCACCTCGGCGAGAATACCGCCGTTGCAACGGACGTCGGCCAGCACCAGATGTGGGCGGCGCAGAACGTGAACTTTAAAAAGCCGCGCCGCTTCATTTCCAGCGGCGGCCTCGGCACCATGGGCTTCGGCCTCGGTGCGGCCATCGGTGCGGCGGTCGGCACAGGCGAGCGCAGCGTGCTCGTCACGGGCGACGGCAGCTTCGGCATGTGTCTCAACGAACTCACCACTGCCGTAACCTACAACGTGCCGGTTGTCATCCTTCTGATGAATAACGGCGTGCTCGGCATGGTGCGTCAGTGGCAGACGCTGTTCTTTAATAAGCACTATTCCAACACGATTCTCGACCGCAAGACTGACTTTGTGGCGCTTGCGCGCGCGTTCGGCGCGGACGGCGAGGCTGTTGATACCGTGGCGGCGCTCGACAAGGCGTTTGAGCACGCGTTCAGCTGCGACGGCCCGTATGTCATCGATTGCAGGATCGATAAGGACGAATTCGTCCTGCCCATGCTCCCGCCGGGCGGCAGCATGGATGATATTATCATGAAGGTGGGTGAATGAGATGAATCGATATACCGTAGCGGTTCTGGTCAATAACCAGTTCGGCGTGCTGAACCGTGTGACGAGCATGTTCAGAAGACGTCAGTTCAACATCATTTCTCTGACCGTCAGCGAAACGGAATCGAACGCGCTTTCCCGCATCACCGTCACGTTTGAGGGCGGCGAGACGCAGAAGCAGCAGCTCGTGAACCAGCTTTATAAGCTGCCGGACGTTTGCTCCATTAAAGAGTTCATCCCGGACACCTCCGTCAGCTGTGAGCTGATGCTCATTAAGCTGAAAAACGATTCCAAAACGCGCAGTGACATCCTTGCCGCGGCGGACGCGTTCGGCGCGAAGACCATGGATTACTCCAAGGATTCCCTGATGCTTTGCCTGACCTCCGAATCGCGAAAAATCGATGAATTCGTCGATTTGATGCGCGACTACGAGATCCTTGAGATCTGCCGCACCGGCAATGTTTCCCTTGAAAAGGGCAGCACGACGATCCGTCAGGCCATCAATTTCTAATTTAGTTTGTCCATTTAAATTAACATACCAATTCATGCACAGAAAGAGGTAATTTATCATGGCAAGAATTTTTTATCAGCAGGATTGCGATCTGCAGAAGCTCGCAGGCAAGACCGTTGCCATCATCGGCTACGGCTCGCAGGGTCACGCACATGCACTGAACCTGAAGGACAGCGGCGTTGACGTTATCGTCGGTCTGTATGAAGGCTCCAAGAGCTGGGCAAAGGCCGAGGCACAGGGCCTCAAGGTCATGACGAGCGCCGAGGCTGCAAAGGCTGCGGACATCATCATGATTCTCATCAACGATGAAAAGCAGGCTGCACTGTACAAAGAGAGCATTGAGCCGAACCTGACCGAGGGCAAGACCCTGGCATTTGCACACGGCTTTAACATTCACTTCGGCTGCATCAAGCCGCCGAAGAACGTCAACGTCATCATGATCGCGCCGAAGGGCCCGGGTCACACGGTCAGAAGCGAGTATCAGGCAGGCAAGGGCGTACCGTGCCTCATCGCGGTCGAACAGGATGCAACGGGCGACGCTTGGGACATCGGCCTCGCATATGCACTCGGTATCGGCGGCGCAAGAGCAGGCGTTTTGGAGACCACGTTCCGTACCGAGACCGAGACCGACCTCTTCGGCGAGCAGGCAGTTCTCTGCGGCGGCGTTTGCGCTCTGATGCAGGCCGGCTTCGAGACGCTGGTTGAGGCGGGTTACGACCCGAGAAACGCGTACTTTGAGTGCATCCACGAGATGAAGCTCATCGTTGACCTCATCTACCAGAGCGGCTTTGCCGGCATGAGATACTCCATCTCCAACACGGCAGAGTACGGCGATTACATCACCGGCCCGAAGATCATCACCGAGGAGACGAAGAAGACCATGAAGAAGATCCTGAAGGACATTCAGGACGGCACCTTCGCAAAGGACTTCCTGCTCGACATGTCTTCCGCAGGCGGCCAGGTACACTTCAACGCAATGCGCAAGCTGGCTTCCGAGCATCCGAGCGAGGCTGTGGGCGCGGATATCCGCAAGCTGTACAGCTGGAGCGACGAGGATAAGCTCATCAACAACTGATTTGAACAGAATCTGTTTTAAGGGGATAGCCATAGGGGAGTTTTCCTCTATGGCTTAAACCCTATTTACACACGGCGCGTTTTTCCATGTGGGACGCCGCGCCACAGCCAAAATTTCACGGATCGAGGAAATAAAATGAAAAGTGATTCTCTGAAAATCGGTACGCAGAACGCGCCGCACCGTGCGCTGTACCATGCTCTGGGCCTCACGGAGGAGGAGATCGAACGTCCGCTCGTCGGCATCGTCAGCTCCTATAACGAGATCGTCCCGGGCCACATGAATATCGATAAGATTGTGGACGCCGTAAAGATCGGCGTTGCGATGGCAGGCGGCACGCCGATTGTCTTCCCGGCGATCGCGGTATGCGACGGCATTGCAATGGGCCACACCGGCATGAAGTATTCGCTCGTCACGCGCGACCTCATTGCGGATTCCACCGAAGCCATGGCATTGGCACACGGCTTTGATGCGCTCGTCATGGTGCCGAACTGCGACAAGAATGTGCCGGGCCTTTTAATGGCGGCGGCGCGCCTTAATGTGCCGACGGTGTTTGTCAGCGGCGGCCCGATGCTTGCGGGCCACGTAGACGGTGCAAAAACGAGCTTCTCCTCCATTTCGGAGGCGGTGGGCGAATTCAACGCCGGTAAGATTACCGAAGAAAAGCTGCGCGAATATGAGTGCAAGACCTGCCCGACATGCGGCTCCTGCTCCGGCATGTACACCGCAAACTCCATGAACTGCCTGACTGAAGCCCTCGGCATGGGTCTGCGCGGCAACGGCACCATCCCGGCGGTATATTCCGCACGTATCGAGCTTGCAAAGCACGCGGGCATGGCGGTCATGGATATGCTGAGAAAGAACATTCGCCCGCGTGACATCATGACGAAAGACGCCATTATGAACGCTCTTACGGTCGATATGGCACTCGGCTGCTCCACGAACAGTATGCTGCATCTGCCGGCCATCGCGCACGAGTGCGGCATCGAGATCAACCTCGACATCGCAAACCGGATCAGCGAAAAGACCCCGAACCTGTGCCATCTGGCACCGGCGGGCAGAACGTACATTGAAGAGCTTGACGAAGCGGGCGGCGTGTACGCTGTGATGAACGAGCTGAGCAAAAAGGGTCTGCTGCACACGAACTGCATAACCGTGACCGGCAAGACCGTCGGCGAGAACATCAAAAATTGCGTGAACCTGAACCACAACGTTATCCGTCCCATCGAGAATCCGTACAGCCAGACCGGCGGTATCGCCGTGCTGCGCGGTAATCTTGCGCCGGAGGGCAGCGTTGTAAAGCGCTCTGCCGTTCTGCCGGAGATGCTTGTGCATGAAGGCCCGGCACGCGTGTTTGAGAGCGAGGAGGACGCACAGGCGGCCATCAACGCGGGCAAGATCGTACCGGGCGACGTCGTTGTCATCCGCTATGAGGGTCCGAAGGGCGGCCCCGGTATGCGCGAGATGCTGAACCCGACCTCTGCTATCATGGGCATGGGTCTCGGCAACAGCGTGGCGCTCATCACGGACGGCCGTTTCAGCGGCGCAACGCGCGGCGCATGCGTCGGCCATGTTTCCCCGGAAGCGGCTTCCGGCGGCCCCATCGGCGTTGTGGAGGAAGGCGACATCATCAGCATCAATATTCCGGAGAACAAAATTGAGCTGAAGGTGGACGAGGTTGTCCTCAATGAACGCATGAAGAACTTTGTGCCGAAGAAGAAAGAGCTTTCCGGCTACCTGAAGCGCTATGCGGCGCTGGTCTCCAGCGGTGCTTCGGGGGCGATTTTGAACTGATGGGTAGTTTACAGGAGTTGAGCATTCGCCTTTCCACGCTGGCGGTGTTCAGAGAATTACAGGAAGATGCGGTTATAAATAGTCTGCGTAAGTATCTCGCAGAGCCGTCCCCGGCTCTGTATGCGTCGTTCGTCTCTGCGCTGTACCGCGCAAACAGCGGCATACTCGGCGCGTATGTGCGCGAAATCTGCGAAAACAGCGAGAACGTCTACGTGCAGGCCGTGGGCAAAAAGGAAGAGATCCCCGCTTACCTGCGCGAGGCCGTTTTGGAAGAGCTTAAAACGCTGCAGATGACGGCGGAGCTCACGCCGGAAACGCTGCGCAGCGCGATGGAGTATAGGGGCTTTTTACCCGGCTTTGTCAGCGAAGCGCCGGACATTAAAGCGTGCTACACAGAGCGCACCGAGAACATCGGCAAGTACGGCTACGGCATTTACGCCAAAAACCGTATGTTCTACCTTGGCGAGAATGCCGAGATCGTGCCGGTCAGCAACCCGGACAAGACGGAGCTTTCCGACCTTGTGGATTACGCCCGCGAGCGCCAGATCATCATCGATAACACAAAGGCGCTGCTTGAGGGCAAGCCCGCGGCGAACATTTTGCTGACGGGCGACGCCGGTACGGGAAAATCGTCTACGGTGAAAGCCGTCGTCAATGCGCTGTGGCGCGAGGGTTTGCGTATCATCGAGGTGCGCAAGGATCAGTTACAGTCGATCCCGAAAATTCTCGATGAGCTTTCTGCGAACCCTCTGAAGTTTATTCTGTTCATCGACGACCTTTCGTTCCTCAAGGACGACGATAACTTCAATGCGCTGAAGGCGGTGCTGGAGGGCTCCGTTACGGCGAAGTCGCAGAACGTGGCAATCTACGCGACGAGTAATCGCCGCCATATCATCAAGGAGAAGTTCTCCGACCGTGAGGGCGATGACATTCACCGCAACGATACGATGCAGGAACTTGCATCGCTTTCCGAGCGCTTCGGCATCCACGTGACGTTCAGCAAGCCGAACAAGGACACGTTCCTGCACATCGTGCGCCACCTTGCGGAGGAAAACGGCATCGATATGCCGACGCAGGAACTGGAGTTGCTCGCCGAGCGCTTTGCGCTGGAGCGTGGCAACCGCTCCGCGAGACTCGCCCGTCAGTTCATCGACGGACTGCTTTCCAAGGCGGAATAAAAACCTTATACAGTAGACTGTTTTTGAAGCGGCACCTTTGCGGCTAAAACACGAAACGAAAAATGCTCCCGGTTTTTATGCCGGGAGCGTTTTTGTGTATACAGGTAAATTCGATTTCATAAATTGCTGTGGCGGCGGCTCGAACCCGTTTGCAGGGTACTGCCGAGGCTGGTGATGCAAAGGCGTGTTGCGATGAGAAACACGCCGGGAATGACGATAATCCACCACGCGTTTGTGAGCAGAGCCTTTTTGCCGACAGAGACGCATTACGCTTCGTATTCGCCGCGAATGTCTTCTTCCGGGGCGGGAATGGGGTAGTCGCCTGTAAAGCATCCCGTGCAGATGCCGAGACCGTTCACCATTTCCGGCAGACGCTCTAAACGTAAATAGCCGAGCGTATCTGCGCCGATCTCCTTGCAGATCTCGTCGACCGTGTGATTATAGGCGATAAGCTGGTGGCGCTCCGGCACATCGATGCCGAAGTAACACGGCCACAGGAACGGGGGCGAGCTGATGCGCATGTGCACCTCTTTTGCGCCGGCGTCTTTCAGCATGTTCACAATCTGGTCGCTCGTCGTGCCGCGCACGATGGAGTCATCGATGAGGATGACGCGCTTATCCTTGACAACCTCGCGCAGGACATTTAATTTAACGCGCACGCTGGATTCACGGCTGCTCTGCTTCGGTTTGATGAATGTGCGGCCGACGTAGTTGTTTTTCACGAATGCCGTGCCGTAGGGGATGCCGGATTCCATGGCGTAGCCCTGTGCTGCCGCGTTGCCGGATTCCGGCACGCCGACGACGATGTCCGCATCCACGGGGGAATCTTTCGCGAGGAAACGGCCGGCAAGCAGACGTGCAGAATACACGTTGATGCCGTCAATGCGGCTGTCCGGGCGGGCGAAATAAATGTACTCAAAAATGCAGCGCCCCTGCTTTTCGGCGGGGAGGCAGTGCGATTTGTCGGAGAGAATGCCGTTCGGCGTGATGGTGACAATCTCGCCCGGCTCTACGTCGCGGACGAATTCCGCGCCCACGGCGTCAAGCGCACAGGTCTCGCTGGAGAGGAAATACGTGTTGTCGCGCTTGCCGATACATAGGGGCTTGAAGCCATAGGGATCGCGCGCACCGATCAGCTTGCGGGGAGACATGACCGCGAGGGCATAGGCACCCTCAATTCTATCCATCGTGCGGCTGACGGCCTCCTGCACGTTTTTCGTCTGTACGCGCTCGCGTGCGATGTAGTAGGCGATCGTCTCGGAATCGATGGTCGTCTGGAAAATAGCGCCGCTGTACTTTAGTTTTTCGCGGAGGTCAACGGCATTTGTCAGGTTGCCGTTGTGCGCTACGGCCAGCGTGCCCTTGATATAGTGGATGATGAGCGGCTGCGCGTTTTCGCGGTTGCTCGCACCGGCGGTGGAGTAGCGCACATGGCCCACGCCGATATTGCCGTGCAGGCGATTGAGACGCTCCTCGTCGAATACCTCGTTTACAAGGCCCATGTCCTTGTAGTAATCCACCTTGCCTTTGGGGCCCTCGGTGTCGCTGACGGCGATGCCGCAGCTTTCCTGTCCGCGGTGCTGCAAGGCGAATAATCCGTAATAAATGGAAGAAGAAATGTCGTGTCCGTCAAAATCGTATGCGCCGAAAACGCCACATTCCTCGCCGGGCTTGTCCGTTTCAAATGGTGTTCGATCGTAGTTCATAGAAGTCCCCCGTTCCTCCGCAAACCGCGGTATTCTGCTGTTTGTGTTCTGTTTATCTGCCGAAAATACACAGGCGGCAAACGCCGTGAAAACGTTTCCCGCTTAACAGAATTATTATAATCGGATTTTTGTGAAATTGCAATTCTAAGTTTTAAAAACTGCAAATATGTGTAGAGGATGACAAAATCCTTTGACAAACGGCGCGCAAAATCGTTGAAACAAAAAACAAAATGCGGTATAATAGCAAGCGAAAGAAACGACGAGCCCGAACAGTCCGGGGGACTGTTCAGCCGTAAGAAGCCCTATCAAGGGATTTTTTAAACGGCGGTCAGAAACGGCCGTTAGAAAGAGCTATAACACATTTTTACATGTAGGATAAAAAATGAAAACAGAAAGGACCTCGCTATGCATATCGTTATTTTGGACGGCGGCTCTACAAACCCCGGCGACGTCTCATGGGCGCCGCTCAGGGCGCTCGGCAGCGTCACCGTGTATGACTCCACTAAGCCCGAAGAAATCGTGGAGCGCGCAAAGGACGCCGAAGCTGTCATCTTGAACCGCAATGTTATAAGCCGCGAAATCATGCAGAAATTGCCGAAGCTGCGCTTTATCGGCCTTCTTGCAACGGGGTATAATACTGTCGATGTCAAAGCCGCAGGAGAACTGGGCATCACCGTGTGCAATGTGCCGCTTTATTGCGTGGAGACCGTCGCGCAGCAGGCGTTTGCGCTGCTTTTGGAGCTGTGCAATCACACCGAAAAAATAAGCGCCGCCACCCGCGGCGGCGACTGGGATAAGGCCGAAACGATGAGCCACAGCACGCACCCGCTGTTTGAGCTGTACGGCAAAACGCTCGGCATCGTCGGCTTCGGACATATCGGGCAGACCGTCGCAAAGCTTGGCGCGGCGCTCGGCATGAAAATTCTCGTATACAGCCGCACGAAACGGGAACTGCCCGAGCGTTATCAGTGGGCGGAGCTCGACGCGCTTTTCAAAAATGCCGATGTCGTCTCGCTGCATTGCCCGCTCACGGACGAGACCCGCGGGCTTGTGAATGCGGAGCGCCTTAACCTGATGAAGCCCACTGCGTTCCTTATCAATACGGCGCGCGGCGCAGTTGTGGACGAAGCTGCCCTTGCCGAGGCGCTGAATAGTGGCCGCATCGCCGGAGCGGGGCTTGATGTCCTTGTGCACGAGCCGCCGAAAAAGGATGACCCGCTGCTCGCCGCCCAAAACTGTATTGTCACGCCGCACATCGCGTGGGCGTCCCGAGACGCGCGCGCCCGTCTCATTAAGACTGTCGCCGAGAACCTGAAAGCGTTCCGGAACGGCACGCCGCAGAACGTCGTTTCGTGATTTTACCGCTCTTTTCGCTTTTTGCGGAGACTTCAAAAGCCTTCTGTAAAAAGTAATGCAGAAAAGAGCAAAAGGCGAGAAATGAATCTCGCCTTTTGCTCTCTTTTGGGGAGGAGTTGTATTGAAAAGTCGCGGTAACGTTTACCGCAGAGCTCGTTGTCATTTGTTATGTCTCTATTATAGCGACTGAAATATCGATTGTCAACGGTTTCTGCAACAATCTCCCTTTTGCTATTGTCGCACAAATCAAAATAAAAATTTGTGTATATTTTGCACATATAAATTGACCGCGTTTTTCCACATAAGCCGTTTGAAATCGTATCTCACCCTTAAATTACCCGCATGTTCTCTGCTTTATGCATGAAAAAGAGAATTTTGTGTTTGACGGAGGTTTTTCCATGATAAAGAAAAATGATTTGTTTGAAGCGGAGATCACCGCCATGACCGCCGAGGGCAGCGGCATCTGCCGCGCAGATGGCATGGCCGTGTTCGTGCCCGGTACCGCCGTGGGCGACCGCTGCGTCGTGCGCGTCGTAAAAGTCCTCAAAAAGTACGCATTCGGGCGGCTCGAGGAGCTGCTTACGCCGTCGCCCGATCGCACCACACCGGATTGCTCCATTGCAGGCCCGTGCGGCGGCTGCGTTTACCGCCACATCACGTATGAAGCGGAGCTGAAGATCAAAACGCAGCGTGTCCGCGACGCCTTGGAGCGTATCGGCGGCTTTGAAAATATCCCCATGGAGCCGATCCTCGGCGCGCCGTCCCGCACGCGCTACCGCAACAAATGCCAGCTGCCCATCGGGCTTTCCAAAAACGGCGAAATGCAGATGGGCTTTTACGCCGTGAATTCCCACCGTATCATCGACACGCACACTTGCCTTTTGCAGCCCGAGGTGTTTGATCGCGCGGCGGAAGCGTTCCGCGCGTGGCAAAAACTGAGCGGGGAGAGCATCTACGATGAAGCGGCGCACAGCGGCGTTTTGCGCCACCTTTACATGCGCTGTGGCGAAAAGAGCGGTGAGGTGCTCGTGTGCATCGTCGCGAACGGCGCAAAGCTGCACGGGGAAGACTTGCTCGTCAAAATGCTGCGCGAGGCTGTGCCGGAAATTACCGGCATTGTGGTAAACATCAACCGCGAGCGCACAAATGTCGTTTTGGGTCGCGAGCTGCGCACGCTGTGGGGCAAGCCCACGATCCGCGATACGCTCTGCAGGCTGGAGTTTGAAATTTCGCCCCACGCGTTTTATCAGGTGAACCGCACGCAGGCGGAGGCGCTTTACAACAAGGCCGCAGAGTACGCCGGGCTTACAGGTGCGGAAACGCTGCTTGACCTCTACTGCGGCACCGGCACCATCGGTCTTTCCATGGCGAGCCGCGCGAAGAAGCTCATCGGCGCGGAGATTATCCCCTCCGCTGTTGAAAATGCCCGCAAAAACGCCGCGCACAACCATGTCACAAACGCCGAGTTCCTTTGCGGTGACGCCAAAGACGCCGCGCGCATCCTCTACGAGCGCGGCGAGCGCCCCGATATCATCGTCATCGACCCCCCGCGCAAGGGCTGCGATGCCGCCGTTATCACGACCATCGCCGCCATGCGCCCCACGCGCGTCGTCTATGTCTCCTGCGACCCCGCCACTCTCGCCCGCGATTTAAAGCAGTTTACCGCCGAGAACTATAATATTGAGGCCGTCACCCCCGTCGATATGTTCCCGGGTACCGCGCATGTCGAGACGGTAGTACTGCTTTCCCACAAAAAGCCAGACGGACATGGAGAGGGCTTGGTAATAAATGAATCTAATTTGGAAGATACAGATAAAAGCAGGATGAAGAAGGCATAAGACGAAGAGAGGCTTTTTATAAAATGAAAATAGAAAATTATGCAGAAAACATATATTCTTTAGGTGAGACTGTAACGGGACAGACACAGGCTATGTCACAGGCCGTACGGAAAACACTGGAAAATAATGGCGGGGTAGGTATAATGACAGGATCTTATGACCAAAACCTGTCTATTTTGTCTGTGAATAATCTGCTGTTGCATAGTATAGGATATACGTTCGATGCTTTCATGGAACAGACAAAAGGCTCATTGAAAAACTTCTTTTATGACAAGGAATATATACTGGAGCGAGACCGTTTTTTGCAACTTCACGGAACAGGGGAAGCACAGATCCTTGCAGCAGACGGTACAGTGAAAAATGTACGGCTTTGTAAAGAGGATGCGACAGATGAGGCGGGCAGACAGATCTGGGTTATGTCCGTACAGGTCAACTGGGATCATGTAAATCTGGCACTGCTCAATGAGGCTATCTGTTCCGGCTTCTGGTATTTTGACTGTGACGAAAACAGTGAGATTGTGAATGCAAACTGGAGTCATGAATTCCGAAAAATGCTTGGCTATCATGACACTCTGGACTTTCCGAATAAACTGGAATCCTGGTCAGATCTTCTGCATCCACAGGATAAAGAAAGAGTAATGGTGCAGCTTCAGGCGGCAATTAAGGATAAGACGAACCAGATAAAATACCAGGTAGAGTATCGTATGAGAATGAAGGATAATCAATACCAGTGGTTTCGGGCATCGGCAGAAGTAATACGCCGTCTGGATGGTTCTGCCAGCAGGATTGCCGGGATTTTTATTAACATTGATGGGGAGAAAAAAGAAATCATGCAGGCACAAAAATCTGCTGCTTTCCACCGGGCTTTTACGAAAGCAGATCTGTGCGAGTATTATGTGAATCTGGAAGCGAATACTTTTGATAC
>OGQV01001213.1_pt1 | contig 19775 bp, 19 predicted proteins | sample 1553311 | NCBI WGS metagenome assembly OGQV01 (sample SAMEA2579976, study PRJEB22360) | human gut metagenome
TGTGCGACCGCTACAGGTTTCGCCGTAGAATATGCCGTAACGGCTAACCCGTTCCCTGTTGCCGTAAACGGTACAGAAACGGCGATAGAGGGTTACAACATCAACGATAATACATATTTCAAATTACGTGACGTTGCCGACGCTGTCGGCGGTTTTAATGTCGGTTTCAGTGATAACACTATTACGGTTAATACTATTTCTGTTTGCCCCGAACCGACAGACGTGCCGACAATTAGCGCGGCTGAACCATTGCCGGAATTAGCACCTCATGAGGTTGACGGAGTTAATTATATATTTATCTCAAGTATCGAAGAAATGCTTGATGATATTGGATTAGGTTCTTATACATTTGCCGGAACTGATTTTTACAATAGGAAAGATTATACAGATGTACTTACTGATGTACCTATCATAAACGGAACGTACATTCCTTATGATTACTATATAAAATCCGTCGTTCCAGCAATAAATAAATTAAGACAATAGGTGTCCAAAACGGCACCTATTATTTTTATGCTTTTTCCAACGCTGAAATTCTATCTGCTAAACCCTTGATGTCACTCTGCAACTTTTGAATATCATCTTTACTTGCCGCTTCGGTATTTCCAAGCAAAACCTTACCTGTCCCCAATATCGGAATAAAGCGCAAGCAACCGTCCTCTGTCACTGATATTTCAAATATAACCTCGCCGTCTTTATTTTTAAAACGTATTGCAGGCTGTTGTATATTTCCCACAAGCTCCGTTGTCTGTAAATACAGACAGCTTCCGATAGTTGCGTCCTTTTTAGTGTCAACGCTTCCGCTGAATACCGCCTCGCCGTTTTCATTGAGGTACACGGCTTGATTGTTCTTTTTGTCGTAAATAATAAAAACAAACTCACCTTTATAATTTCCGAGCCGTATACGGATATTAGCGCCGTCGCTTATCGTCAGCAAATCACCCACTATTTTAAGCAGGTTATTATCCGACTGCACCTCGTTTCGGTCAGTGTTCACCGTTCCTTGTACTTTTCGGATATTTACACTGTTGTTCGCTGTCTGCCACTTTGCATGTTTCTTTGTTGCCTGTTCTGTCTGCCATAGTCCGATAAAAAAATCACGTCTGATATGACCGATTGATATATTACTCTCTTTCGGCTCCAACGGATATGCTTGATACTCAATTACTCTTTGTACATATTCCGTACCGTCTATGTCAAATACGTGTACTGTATCACCTATTTCCAACTTTTCCGCCGCACCGTATTCGGCTAATTTGGATAGGTCAATCAATTTACCGCTGATTGTCAACTGTGGCACGTCAATTCTATCCTCGTTATCCTCATCAAATTCCCACTTTGCATTACGGTACAGTTTGTCCGCTGACGTATAGTCGCTGTAATCTTTGTACCCCTCTTGTACTCCGTATTTTTCAATGTTTGGACTGTCTATATATGCTTTGCCGCCGTTTACACTGCTGACCGTTAAATCATCACTTCCGAACGCCCATAAACGCGTTATCATATCGCTTACGTTGCGTTCTATTGATATACTTTGCATATTCTTTTCTAAACGCAGTCTGACGCCGTTATCTTTGCCGATACGTTCAACAATGGCAATGTTACATACAATGTTGTTATTACTGTCGATAGTTGTTTCGTGGAATATCTCGCCACGCCCCAAATTTTCTATTATCGTTTTTATAACGTCCCACAAATTCGTTTTGTCGGTAGAGAAAAAATCAATCAGCAGTTCATCATCTGCAACCCACTTCATTCCTTTTTCGCTTAGCTCCGCATTTGTCATAATGTGAAAAATACACTTCTCACCTACAGACTTTTTGAATTTTGATATAATATCAATCGCTTGTTTTAGAACATATCTTGAACTTTTACCGATATGGTCGCCGATTGTCGGTATAAACGCTTTCTGCGCCTCATACACAAAATGCGGTGTACCGTAAACGTGCAGTGAATCCGCACCGTTCATATTTCGCGTTGTTCGGCTGATTTCGTATATATGACCGTTTACACTAACCAACATATTTTGACTGATTAGACGTGCCTTTTCGTCGTATGGATAGTCAAATTCAATACTTCCCGTATCGTTCAATATCCTTGTTTCTTTGACATTATATGCACAGTTCAGTACCTCACCTGTTTCAAAACTGTCTGTATATCTGTCGTGCAATCGCATAAATGTTATTTGTCCCATTTGTATATATCCTCCGTTTCTGTATTCCACACATACTGTGGATAAAATGAAAATTCGACCGTTGCCGTCGTGGATAAATTTATTGTATTCGCCCCTGTTTCCAGTTCAAAAAAACTACCTTTGATTTTTTTCATAATACTGTTGCCGTTTACATCTGTTACCGACTGTTTGTCGCAATCAATAACGCAGTTTTCCGACACCGTAATACTGATACCGTTACAGGTTATCGTTGTAGGTTTTGTGACGTTTGTAACACGCAAAACAGGTCTGACAGGGCGGTCACCTGTGTTATGTATTGTACTGTCGCCTGCCGTTGTAATCGTGTAATATTCATTCGGTCCGATTGGTATTTCATCATCTAATTTGATGTTTTGGTTATCCAATATCGGACCGTCAAAAATATCAAATACCAACGCCGCCCACGTCTGCACCTTGAACGACACCGAAATGACCGCTTTGCGGCCGTAGTTTTCGGGTTTATAATCTATTGTTTCAATAACCGACGCATTCCATTTGACATTCGGTGTGTCGTCAAATATCAACTCACCGCGTCCCATTAACCACGTTGTGATTTTTGTGATTTTGCTGTTCAGTTCAGACATATCCGCCGCCGATATTTGCAAATTCATTTTAAATACACGGTTTTTATAAAATTCACGGTTGTACGCATTTGCCGTTGAAAAATCATATTCACCGTCTATATATGGGCTGTCATATGTCTGTATTTTCATTTCCGGTTTAATCGGACGTGACTGCGTTTGTACAGTCACTCCGAAATCGTTTGAATGTTTGTTTTTAAAATAAAATCCGTTTCGCATTTTCTACCTCCGCACATTATACATAGCTACCCAAAACAGCGCTGTCAGTCGTATTGATTGTGATTTTACTGTTGTTCAACGGCATCTGCTGTTCAATCTTAATGCCCTTAATAGCCTCTATAATCTCACCCAAAGTCTTGGTTATCTTGTCATTACCGCCGCTGACTTCCTGTGTTATATCCGCCACAATACCCGTCACGTCTATACTGTCAATGTTGGTTGCAATGGACTTGATGAAATCAGCCTTGCTGTTTTCCAACGCGTCATACTCCGCCTCCAATTTTTCAATCGTGGCATTGTTTTTGACTTGCAGTTGATACAGCTCCTCATCACGTTGCAGTTGTTTCATCTGCTCTTGCAGTTCTTTGTACTTCTGCTGTCCTCTGTCTGTTACTGCATTTGCGTAAATATCCAACTGCGCCTGTGTTTCGGACATATCAGCCTTGCGGTCCTCTACCGTCCAACTGTCCTGTAGGGCCTGTTCCTGTGCAGAAAATTCATCACGCAGTTTGTTGATGTAGTCCTGTTGTTGCTGCAGCATATCGTCAAACGATTCGCCCGCTTGGTCGAACATATCGTGATTTAGTTCAGTCATATTTTCGTTGTATTCTTTGCGGCTGATTAACCCCAAATCATAATATTCCTGTGTATACTGCTGAATACGTTTTAAACCGGCGATATATTCTTCATCGGTCATACCGTAATACTTGCGTTGTTCTTCCAACCAGTTCTTTGACTGCTCCACACGCTCCGAATACATATCCGAACCTAATTCACTTTGATACTTGTCGAACTCGTCCTGTGTCAACTCGCCGTTCGCCAATTCCTCACGGTGCCTGTCCATAACGCGGTTGTATGCGTCAAGCGGACTGTCGCCGTTATCTTGCCAGTCGTTGAAATATGTATGCTCGCTGATGTAGTCTTTGGATATGTCGTACTCTTTTTCAATTTGTTCTTTACGCTTGCCCAAATACTCCTCATTCAGCTTGTTTTTTGCCTCTACATATTCTTTGTGGCTGATTATACCCTGTGCGTACATTTGTTCGGTGTACGTCTGTATTCTGCCGATACCTGCTATATAATCGGCGGCACTCATACCGTTGTATTTTTCTTGGTGTTCCAACCAATCACGACTGTATTCGGTCATATTGTCGTATAACGTTGAACCTATACTTGACATTTCTGTCGTATAGTCCTCCCACGTCATACGTCCTGCCTCGACTTCCGCCATATTGCGGTCACGAATACGCGTAAACGCGTCGATAGGATTGTCACCGTTGTCGTCCCAGTCATTCAGTGCCGCGCGTTCTTCAATGTACGACTTTGACAGGTTGTTTAGCTCCTGCGTGCGTTTCTGTGTCAGACTGAATATTTGTTCCTCAATATCGGCAATATCCTTGTCATTCGACTTGAATTTCTCTTGAAATTCTAACCACTTCTCTAATTCTTGTGCAGTCGTTACTGCGTGCGTTTTGGTGTAATGCGTCCAATCGTCCTTGGCTGATGTAAACGCGTCCGAATTGTCTTTTCCTGTTGCGTAATGCGGTATACCCATACCGTTCATTATCGCCTTAGTTTGTGACGCTGTGTACACCTTTGCACCCTTTGACAACGGCAATACTACGTCCTTGCCCTGCGGTATAAATGCACGTCCTTTGTCAACGATTAATTCTCGCGGGTCAGATATACCCTTTTCATCATTAACCATTGCCAATCCGCCCTCGAAGTTCTGCGTACCTTTGGCCTTTGGTACTCCGTTTGGTGTCGCAACGGTACCTAATGTGTAGTTTATTGTACCTGTTGCAACGGCGTTTTCGGGTTTTGCAACATCACCTAATTTATAATCAATCGTGCCGTCTGCCTTTTCATTTTCCGGCTTTTCAACATCACCTTTTTCCCAGTTGATTTTACCGTCTGCGGTTATTTCGCCTAATTTGTTGCCGCCTAAATCGTTAATATCAAAACCGCCTGTATCTACATTGAATGTTATGGTAACTTGGTTGTTGTTGATTAATTCCTGTAGCTTTGAATCAGCCGTATCTAATACAGATATATCCCCCTCGGCACTGACTTGTAATTGTACATTGCCTGCGTTATTTATTTCCTCGACAGCATTTTTTGCGTTCTCGATTGCAGACACATCACCGCTTGCGTCAATTTCAATATGTTTATCCTCAGGCAATAATCCCAAACTGTGCGCCAATGCGTCAACTTGCTCTGTGCTTAGTCCTAAATCGCCACCTAAACTTGATAGGTCTTTCACTAAACCACTTACATCACCCGACGCTACAGCCTGTTGAATATCAGAAAAACCGTTTTTCATTAATGCGGCTTTCGTGACTATTTCCTCTGACGTTAGTCCGATTTCTTTACCTTGTTTGACAAAATCATTTACAACAGCGTCCAATGCGTTATTATTAATTGCGCCTTGTAGGTCTTGAAAACCGTTTTTAAACAGTGCCACTTGTGCGGCAATGTCTTGATTTTCAAATCCCAAATCAGTCATAGTTGATTTGATTTGTTTGCATACATTATCAACTGCAATACCGCCACTTTCAAAGACTTCTTGCATATTCTTGAAACCGTTTAAGTTCATAGATTCCGATGTAACCACTTCCGCTACAGCTTGTAGTGATTCACGACCGTTATTTGCACGTTCGTCCATCTTTTCAATGCTTGTACTGATTTCGTTATATGCAGCTTTTATATTGTCAACCTGCTTTTGAACGTCTTTCATTTCTCCGAATGAAAACTTCTGACCTTGCATTTTTTTATATGCCTTTGAAAATTCACTGTCGGTCATTTCATTTACAAACGCATCTCTCGCTTGTATTGCTTTTTGGCGTCTTTCTTTGTCACCGCTTGCATACGCCGCAGTCATTTCTTCTTGCAGTTGTTGGTATTTTTCTTTAACATCAGTTGCTTGTTGCAACCATTGACTCATTTCTTCTTTTTGATTTTTGTAGTCCATACCGTAGGAACTACCTTTTTGAAGTGCGTCGTACCCCTCTGATACTGCCTTTTGTGCCTTTTTGCCTGATGTTAAATCCAATGCGTCTTTGATTTCATTTGCACTGTCTTGTGCGTTTGATACCGCCATTGCAAGTGCGGTGTCAAATTCGCCCGTATCAATCATTAATTTTATGGTATCATCATTTGTAGTCGCCTTGATTTCCTGCATAATGTCGTTTATGCGGTTTTTAGCGCTTTCGAGTTCTTCGGGATTTAATGTACCGCTGTTGATTGATTCGTTTAGTTTTTCGTATTCACTTCGCAGATTTTCCAAATGCGAAACTTGGTTGTCTGCGTCTTGCCACTGAGAATATAATTCCTTGTAGCTTTGACCCAATTTTGCGTTGTTTTCAATAGCCTCTGTAACGTGGTCGGCAACAACCTTATACCCTGCAACAACCGCCGCAGGCGCTAATACTGCACCGAATATCGGCGCTAATGCAGAAAATGAACTGCCTAACCCCGCAGTCGATACTTTTATCGCTGACGTTGCGTCTGCTATAATAGGCAATTTATCGCTGATTACTCCTAATCCCTCAACAAAATCGCCTGCACCCTTAATCACTCCGACACCGACTTTTGACAATGCACCTAAAGCAATGACCGTAGCACCGGTATTAACAACAGCACGTTTTTGTTCGTCGTCCATTTGCGACAAACCTTTTGCGAAATTAGCTACTGTGGTGCTTGCGTCTTTTATTGACGGCAACATTGTTTCGCCGATACTTCTTGCCGCCTCAACAATATTGTTTTTGGTAACTGACAACTGTGACGCAGTTGTTTCGGCTTTTCTGTCAAATTCTTCTTGTAGTGCCGTATTTTCTTTGTATGCGGTGTTTGAACGATTGACACTCTCTGTTACTAAATCATAACCGTTGACTAATGCCATCATTGCTTGAATGTCCTGCGTATTGTTTATACCCAAATCGTCCAATGCCAATGTTAAGTTCTCGGCAGACTGCAAGCCTTTTAACAGTCCGTTAAATGCACCGGAGCTGTCAGTATTCCACTGCTTTTTAAACTCTTCCGCACTTTTACCGCTATACTTTGCGAATTTCGTCAAGCCCTCTCCGCCGCTTGCAACGGCTGTTTCTATGGATAGCCACGTACGACCTATCGCACTACCGCCCATTTGTGCCTCAATGCCTAATGATGATAGTGCGGCAGAATAACCCAACACGTCCGCCGCCGACATTCGTACAGATGAACCGTATTTACCCATACGCAATGCCATTGCCGCAATCTCTGATTCTGTTGTCGCACTGTGGTTACCCAAATCGACGATTGCACTGCCGATATTACGGATTTCGTTTTGACCGACACCCATAACATTCTGAAAACGTGCCAATGTTGCGGCACCCTCTTCGCCGACAAGGTTTGTGGCTGAACCCATTTGCGCCATTACTTCGGTAAAATCGACGATATTATCAGTCGTAATACCCAACTGACCGCCTGCCGCCGCAAGTTCGGTTAATTCTGCCGTTGTTTCAGGAATGGCAGAATGTCCGTTTATTCCGACAGTCGTCATATCTATAATTTCTTGCCTAATCTTTTCAAGCTGTTCGGGTGTACCGTCAACGGTTTTCTTTACATTTGCGAAATTGTCCTCAAAATCTATCGCAAACTTGGCACTTGCGACACCTCCCGCGGCAAGTGCAGTCGCCGCATACTGTAACGGCTTAGTTACAGTATCTATGCCCTCACCGACTTCTTTCCACCGCTTACCTGTATTCTGTAGGTTCTGCGCCTCATCTGCACGTTCAGCGGCTTTTAAGCCTTTCTCATATTCCTCGTATTGCTCTGTTGCTTTTTTGACGGTTGCTTGTGCGTCGGTATATGCCTTTTTACTTCCCGACAATGCCGCCTCTTGCGTACGAATAGAATCGGATATACTTTGACTTTGCTTTGTGTATGCCTCAATCTCGGTATTTACCCAATTCAATGCCTTTTGATTGTCTTTATACGAAACACTGTTTTTGTCAAGACTTTTGTTCGCCTCTGTCAGCAACCTTTTCTCATTTGAACGCAAAGAAATTTGTTTGTCTAATTCCGTTTTCTGTGCTTTCAGTGCCGTAACATTTTTATTTACAGACTTGACGTTATCCTCATACGCTTTTTTTGTATTCGTCAATGCCGTACGGCTTGTTTGCAAGGTAGTTTGTGCGTCCTGCATTTGCTTTTTATATGCCGTAAGACCTTTTGTACTCGTATTATTATTTTTGCTTTGCGTCTGCTCCAATTTTGACAATTCGCTTTCAACACTGCTTATTGTCGCCTCTAAGTCGGACGCATCACCTCTTATTCTTACTACTAATTCCGCCGCGTCAGCCACTACAAATCACCTCACTACATTCCATAAAACATTTTTAAATACGGGTCGTTTCCTGTATAGACCTCTTCCGTATCATCTTCCAAATCGTCTATCATTTTAAACAAAACAAACGGATTTTGCTTTGATATTACATTCGGCAATAACCCTCTTTGCCTAAACCAATCTGCATACAAAGTACGCAGTGGTTGGCTTTTTGAGGAATTACTGCCCTTTACTCGTTTTTTGTTGTCAACGCGTCTATATAGAATTTCCATAATTCCATACATAGTCTTGAATGTGTGCCTACATCAATGGCATCAATAATATCCTGCGTTGCGTCCGTTCCCTCGAACATATAGTCCACCGCCTCTCGGCAGATGTTTAACGGTCCGTTTTTATTTTCATCGTTATGTGCGTCATTAATAATACACATTGCCTCAAAGTCGAATGGCTTTGAAACGTATTTTTTATTATCGTGTTTAAATGTTAATGTGTGTTGCATAATATTCCTCCTAATTCATTGCATACAAAAAGCACGCTATATGCGTGCTTGACATACATTTTTTATTGTGTTATAATTTAGATATAAGAGGAACGGTAAACAGCCGTTTCTAATACATTAGTTTATATTTAGTGTAGAAAATATTTTCTACCCAAATAACCGTCCTATTGCGTTAGGGCGGTTATTTCTTTAATATCCATACAATAAGCAAAATCAATACAAGTTGTATTGTGGTTTCACTCATAATATTTCCTTTCCGAAACAGAGCCGCCACCGCTCCCCATATATCAAGGCTTTTCAGCCTATTTTTATTCTACACTATACCTCATATAATGTCAAATTACGTTTATTTTACAGTGCTTTCTTCACTGGATAGTAGTTCATATCCTTAAACCAGTTTTCCTCAAGTTCTGTCTTTGTAACGCCCTCCGGCAAATCGCTTTCGTCAAAGTATGCGTAATAGTTGTTGTCAAAATCACGTTGTACGGCTGTGTATGTAGCCTTTGCGGTTTGCTTTTCAGGCGCACCGCTTGACGCTTTTGTTTTGCCGCCTACGTTTGACGCAAAGCTGTACGAACCCTTGTAATATCTTACATAACGGTATGAGCCGTCGGATTTCATAATTCTCCACGCAACACCGAAATAAACGGTTTTTGTATCGTTGCCGACCTCTACTACACCGTCTTTTTGTGTCAGTCCACGCCACATTGAATCAACTTCCGGTGGAATATCGGCATTTGTGATGTCGTGACCTAATTTTTCAATGTAGTTTGATGTTTCATACGCACCGTTATCGGCGTCAAAAACATCACTGCCGCCTGCGTCTGTCGGTGCAATTTCGACTGTACCTCTTAAATTGTACGGATCACCATATGTTGCGCCCTCTGATGTGTCAGTTAAAACTGCGAAAAATGTGTACTTGTCCACACCTATTGTAGGTAGTGGTTTTCTTTTCTCTGTATTTGCCATAAATCAATCATTCCTTTCTACTACTTTCGTAAATCTCATTGTCCTATGTTTTATACTTTTATCGTCGGGATTGGGTACGTCCATTGTCATTTCGTGATAATATTCATGATCAGTCAACAATTTATATACCCTCTCAGACAATTCAAAACACGTTTGCGGATAATCGGCGTAAATATCAATCTGAACAGTCGTATCATTCGTAACGACCGTATTGTCATATGACATTGAGCCTTTGTCCGTTAGCGTGTAATATGCTATTGCAGGCAATTTATTAAAATTATCGGGATAAGCAAAACATACACTTACACCGTCTATCTGCTTTAAAATGTCCCGTAATTCCAAACCAATATCAAACACCGTACCCCTCCTTGAATTTTGCGATTATCTCGCTGATGTTATTTTTCAGCGCAGGGACGAGGAACGGCTTAGGTGCTTGCCCCGACGTTGTGTAAAATCGACCGCCACTGTAATACGTCCAGTGCCTTTTTGACGTATGCGAAACAGATTTGTCGCCCTTTGAGCCTGTGCCGAATTCGACATAAATACCGTAATCGGCAGTCGGACCGATTGCAACACTGTCACCGTCCACTTGGCTTACGATACTGCCTTTTAATCGCCCTGTTGCAACAGGACAGTTTGCCACTGCGTGCGCTCTTACGACTTCACCCGCCATTGCCAAACCTCGCTGTATTTTATCGCCCGACGCATACTGTGTCAGCTTGTCAACAACGTTCTCTATCCCCTCGATTGAAAAATTCATTTCAGCCTACTCCTTTCGAGCATTGCTACCAAACCGCTGTCCCATTTCTGCACATATGTTATATCATATATGTCGCCGTCATATTCAACCCTGTTACCGACCTTTACGTCGTCTGACATATCGCAGAACATACGCATTTGACATTCTATATCCAAACCGTATTGCTCTCTTGCTCTGCCACCGCTGTACGGTTGTACATCGGCTTTGATTTCGGACAATACAGTCTTTTCGGTTTTACCTGTATAGTCATCAATTTCATATTCTGCGATTATAACAGTTTTATCGTAAAAATCACTGAATACTGATGTCACTCGGAACACGCCCCTTTCGTTTTCGGAACGGGTCAAGGCGTTTATAATAGTTGCTGAAAATCTTATCGTTGTCGGTTTCGGTATATGTCACGGAACGTTCGCCCTCACTTATGCTCTTGACTACTTCGGGACTTTTACTGTCCCCGTAACCTTTCGCCCTGTACATATCCGCCGCAATTTTCGGAACAAGGCTTTCAAGCTGACGAGGCAGTACATCAATATGACAATACGCCATAATCATATTAACCGTGTCATCAATCAAAAAGGACAACAAGTTGTCTTGCTCGTCGTCCTTAATTCCCAACAACATTTTTAGTGTCCCCAACTGTTCCATATTATTCACCGCTTACAACGTCGGCACTGCCCGACTTTCTCGCTTTGCCGTCTGCGGTAACTTCCGCAACTGTAATCTTGTGACCGTTTGTCGCAGTGATTTCGTCACCGTTGTTAAACTCTGTCCACTTCGACAAATCGTCGTCATACGCAACACTTGGAGCGGTGCTTGCGACAGTCTTGTAAACCAACTTGTGACCGCCGATAGGCTTTGGCGATACTGTAATAACAGTGTTGCCTGTTGTTCCTGCAACCGATTCAACTGTCAATTCGCCAAGTGTCGGAACACCGTTCTTAAATGCGGCAAATGCGTCGTCCTTAACCACAAGGAAACCTAAACGCATAGTAGCTTTGATTGCAACCATATCCTGCTCCGCAAGTGATAGCGGTTTACCGTCACTGTCAAGAGTGCCTTGAAGTGTAGCCTCCGTCAAGATTTCATAGTTGATACCGGCACGCATACCGACAACGGCATACTTAAAGTTACCTGTGATAATATCGGCACGTTTGTTGTCCCACGCACCGTTGCGCACAAATTCGATAGGCTGACCGTACAGCTCACCGCCTGTTGTACCGTTGACATATGCAGGTGCGCCGTTTGCGTCACGTAGCTTTCTTAGCATATTCTTAACACCGATACGACCGATAAATCCCGACGGGTCATAGCCGTTTTCTTCAATCATTGACATTGCGTCAGATATAGCAATATCAATATTTGTGTTGTCTGTAACAACCATATGCTTGCTGTCTATAGCGTTCATAATGTTTGTCTTGAACGGCGAATTTGTACCGAAAATGCACGCCGCGTCAATCGCTCTGTAAAATGCCTCTGCGATTTCCGGCTTTAGTTCTTCAAATACGCTGATAGTCGTATCTTCCAACTTTTCCTTTGTTACCGGAATAATAACGGCTAACTTCTTCGCCTCGATTTCAGGGTGAATCCAAGTAGCACCGCTTGTCTTAATTCTTTCACCCTCACCGACCCAGTAAGCACCCGGACCGTCTGTAAGTACGTTAAACTTCTTTTTCTCGTGTTTCATTTCCTCGACTTTCGCCATTCTTAAAACACTTGAACCCCTTGTCACCATTTTGATGATGTCTGTTGCTTGTTCGACAGGTACAAAGCCTGTCAATTCATTTTTCAAATAACCCATTTATTTCACTCCTTATCTCTGATTTTCTCTGATTATGTCCATAAAACTGCCTGTGTTGTGACCGCCACTGCCACCGTTTAAATTCGGTGTTTTGCCCTTTAAACGCTCGGTAACACCTGCTTGTACATCTTTGTCATAGCTTTCTTTTATCTTGTCGATAACCGCCTTTGTGCTATCCTTGTCCTCTGCTATGATGTACTTTGCAATCTCGGCAGACAATCCGACTTTGGCAAGTTCCGTTTCGGCATATGCAACGATTTTTTCACGTTCAAACTCCGCCTTTTCTTTTTCAAAATCCTCTCTTGCCTTGTCGTCCTCTTCCTTTTTGCGTTGGTCTGCCGATAGCTTAGCTTTTCTCGCGCCCTCGTTTTCAGCGTCCATTAGCTTTTGTTCAAGGTCCTTTTCCCATTCAGCCTTTGCTTTTGCCACTGCGTCCTCAATCGCCTTGCCCTCGTCGCCTGTCGGTGGTGTCGGTGGTGTCGGGTCTGCCGGTGGTGTTGGATTTGGTGTTGGATTTGGTGTTGGCTCTGCCATTCAAATCATTCCTTTCTAAAAAAAATTGTATAAAAATAAGACGTATAACCCCACGTCTAACAGGGAGATAATCGGATCACCATTCCTTTCTTCTATGTGTATGTTGTGCCTACTCTCACACTATCACCGCCTTTCAGTGTATCAAAAAAGCACGCCATAAGACGTGCTTTTAATATTTAATTTATATTTAATTTTTTCTTACACACTCTTTTTCATTAAATCATATCGTATATAATTTTTTTTCCGATATTATTAACATCTCCCGCCAACAATAACTCTGCATTACTATCAATTAATCGTTTATGATTATTTATCATCGCTACTGATAATATTTTAAAGCGGTTTCCGTTTTCATCTGCAACATATCCCCCATTTTTTAAGTTTATACCGTTGTCATTGATTTGTACCGATATATTTTGTCCAATTTTCAATGAATTTATTATATCCATATCACACACCGCCTTTTTTATAGTATAGTTTTAATTCATTTTTGTAATCATTTAAAGCCTTTTCTGTTTGTTCGACCTCAATTTTAGTAAGTCTGTATGCTTTTTGGTATCTTAGTAATTTCTCTTGTGCCTCTATTTCACACTTTAATCGACTAATATAACTTCCATCATTTTTCCCCGTTCCATATTGAGCGGAATGTATAAGCTCTTCAAATACACTGGCACGACTAGGTTTTTGACGTAATAAAATTGTATGCGCATCATATGTAATTGCTTCTGCAAATTTACTATCCAAATATTTATCCGTTTCCTCGCTCATTTGAATAGTTCCTCCCAACTTCTTAAACCTTTTAATTATTTTTTGAAGTTGCTTTTTTGGCATAGTTTCTGATTTATTATCGTTCTTTTTTCTTTTCATCTCTATTATACCACGTTTTTCACTATTTGCAACATATTTTAACGCATTTCTTTGCTCATCCGACAAACCGTTTTTCCATTCGTCAAACGTCATACTTCCGTCAACCTTGTAATTTTCGCCCGTCAGTGGGTCACGGGCGATACGGCTTGTCAAATTCACGTCTGCCATAATCGTAACGCACCGACAACGCGGGTGTATCGGTGGGAAGTTTTCGCCCTCAACGGCTTTATCCGTATCAAACACGCTACCGTCAAGACTTCCGCACCTGTCACACGTCAATTCTGACAGTGCAGCAACAAAACGATACTGTTTTATACCGATTTCCTCATATGCCATTCTCTGACCTTGGTTCATAAAATGAGCCGTTTCACTTCGCACAAGTGTTTCGGCTGATGTTCGTATTCCACCCGGCGCAGTATCTTTGACGTAATCAATCAGCTTATCGGTCATACGGCTTACACTGTGACCGCTGATTATACCGTCCTCAATCGTCTGTCCGACTGCCTGTATAAATCTGTCGTTATGTATCCACACTCTCGCGCTGTAGTTGTGACCGTGCCACGGCTCACTTAACACTTTATTAACCGCTCTTTGCGGAATTAGTGAAAAATCAATACCGCAGTTTAAACCTTGTGCGGTATCAAAAATATTCGTATAATACGCCGTCTTTACCGCGCTGTCATACAGTTTCTTTTGCTCCTTTATAGCCTCGTTTGCAACGTGCCTAAAGTAAATATATACATTACGTTTCAGTCCCTCTAATCGGCTAATTCTCGCACCGTATGACTGTGCATTTATGCGGTTTAGAATTTCCTTTTTGACTGTCTTGTCGTCTGTTTCGTCGTACAGTTCAAGCAGTTCTTCGTACTGCTTGTCGCTGTCGGCTATGCTCATCAGCCGACGTGCCTCTTTTTCGGGTATATCAGTCGAAATATAGGCTTTAAACGTTTTCTCAATGTCATTGTTTACATTCTTGATTGCTCGCTCATATGCCTTAATTACACCGTCCTTAACGCTGTCCGCTTGCGATTGTAAATATGTTTCAACTTCAACGGCACGTTTTACCCAATATGCCTTACTCTTCATTGTAGTTTACTTTCCTTGCCGAATTTTCAGCGATACGCATATCTTCGGCGGACTTTTCCGCTTGCTCTCTGCGTGCTATTTCAACTTCTTCCTTGGCATCTGTTATAAACGGCAGACGCTCTAATAATGTTTCGTCAGACGCAAGACCTTTGAGGTAATTAATCATCTGCGCTATTTCAAGTTCGTTTGCAGGCAAGTTATATGTAAATCCGATGTCAACCCTGTGCGACGGCACTTCTTTCATTGCGTTTAATGTCACTAAGAAATTGTTGTAAATCTCCAAACGTTTTCTCAACGTCTTAGCAAAATTACGTTCTTTGTTCTTGACGTGCTGTTCAAATCCCAACAGCTTATACTTTATCGCCACGCCCGACAAATTATTGCCGAAACTTTCGTCCGACAAATCAGGAACGTGTGACAAACGGTGTATATCGTCCTTGATGTCGTCACGCAACACCTTTGTATCAGCCTCGTTCAGCACCTTTGACAGATACTCCGCCTTTGCGTCACCGTCACCCATTAAGATACGTTCTACCAATAATTTTTTTGCCTGTTCGGTGTCAAGGTCGCAGTTGCACAAAAACAACAGCGAATTAACAAATTGCTCTTTGTCATTAATTCTATCTGACATCAACACGTTGTATGCGTCAATCTGCGTTATAAGCTGTTCAAAATCGCCCTGCATTTCCGTATTATTTCTGTATTCGATAATCGGAACATCAAAAAAGTAATGCGGTTCAACATTTTGCAATGACAACGCCGTATAGCTGTCAAGACCTGTGTATGTATATATAAACGATTCGTCATACACACGACAAATACTGCCTGTGCAGTAGCCGTCAAGGTCGTATTTCTTGTAGTAATACACCGCAAACAACGGCTTTTCAAATGCCGACTGTGAGTAACATACAAATGTATGCTCCGGATCCAATCGTACACTTCTCGGCTTGCTGTTTTCGTCCGCATATATCAACTCGTACGCCCTGCCGTAAATACTCATATTTTTCACAATCTCGCTGTCCACACTCGGAATGTCCTGTTCCAAATATGCGTTTTTGATTGCCTCAATGTCGTAATCGTCCGACACTGCATATGTTACAGGATTGCCAACCAAATAACTTTGCGTCATATCCGTTATGTACTTTGCGTGATTACACATTATACGGTTGTTTGCCACGTTTTTGCCCCTTTTTCTGCGATTTAAAATACGGTGGTCGCCCATATAGTAATCGTGTAACAATCGGTATCTCTGTCGCTCTCGTTCGTGCCGTTCAATCAATTTTGTTATGATGAACGGTGTCACACCGCCCGCAACTATATCTTCATCAATTATCATATTCCGTACTCCTCTCTTGAATAGATTTTAGCTTTCTTATCCTTGCGCCAACTCTCAACGCCGTACCTCAACGCCGCCATTGCGTCGTCAAAAACGTTGACAGGTTCGTCTGTATACTCGCCCGACTTCTCGTCCACTCGCCAACGCCATTGCTGTATCTCTTTGATTACATTCACGCAAGACGGATGAATATGTATCTTTCTGCCTTTTAACCAGTCAATCTGCGATTGTATGCTGTTCGGATTTTTAACAACTGCCCTTGCGCGATAGCCTGCCTTTCGCCACATTTTTATACGGTCCGGCTCTGCACTGTCGCACCACATTGCAAGACTTTTGCTGAACTTCCCGTCAGCTTTTTGGATAATCTCTGTTGTGTCCATTTCGTGTACATACAGTTCATTACAAACGTAAATATCACCGTCCTTATAACCTAACGTTAATATGGCGTTTGCGTGATTAAAGCCGAAGTCCTGTCCTATCGCCATAGCGTCAAAACGGCTCATATCTGTTTCAAATTCTTCAATGCGATAATTTGAGAATATCAATCCGCCTGTTTCGCCCCATTCACCCAGTCCGTAAATTCTGTATCCCTCATGGTCAACTTCTTTACGACGTAGCATACGTTGCCTGTATGCTTCGTCACAAAATCGGTTTGTTAAATATGTGCTTTGGTGCGTTAAGACGTTATCGTCCTGTATATCGAAAAACACTTTCTTTATCCAGTGACTTGACGATACAGGGTTAAATGTCAATTTTATCTGATAAAAAAGACCGTCGGGAAGTTCACCTCTCAAACGGTCATCTATAATTTCAAAATCCTGTTGCACAAGCTCCGTAGCCTCTTCAATCCATACGTCCGTTAATTTTCCGTTCGCAAATGTGATTGATTTCAACTTTTCACGTTGCTTGTTGTCGTTTACACCACGAAATATAATCTTGTTGCCGTTTATACAGGTGAACGACAACGGACTTTGCGTAACTCTCCACGCTCTGCCAACGCCCATACGGTTTATGGCACTTTCAAGCTCCGCAAACGTACTGTCACGGTTTGTTATATCAGACTTTCGCACACATACAAGATTACGTCCCTTGTCACGCATTAAACGCAATATGTACAGTTGTGCAGTATCAACACTCTTACCGCTTCCGGCACTGCCTTTCATTACAACATAACGCTTTTTACATTGATGTACAGGCTTGAATATCGGATTGAACGGTACTGTTATTTTGTTCATTCGTCCTCACCACCGTAATCAATTTTAATGCTGTAGTCCATATCACCGTCAACGTTTAATTTTTCGGTGAATAACGCATAATATTTACCCAGCATTTCCGCCGCTTTGTTTACGTCAGACACCTTTGTCGGTATTTCAACACATATCGGTAGCTCCGCCTCGTCAGTGACTTTCTTGCCCTTGTCGTCATAGTGTGATTTACGTGCTTTGCACGTCACTACAACAGTTTCTAACTTCTCACGTCGCATAACGGCGGTTAACGTCTTTAACACCTCATCTTGTTTGGCAATAAGAGCGTCCTCTTTCTCTTTTAGCCGCTTTTGAATATATTCCTGAATTTCAGGTTTCTTCAAGTTCTCATTTCCAATCGAATACGCCGTCTTTTCCGAATACCCCGCTCTTAACGCCGCTTGCGTTGCATTCAAATCAATCAAATATTCCTCACAAAACAACTTTTGCTTTTCAGTCACTCTTATCACCTCACTTTCACATTTTCTGTTTGATTACATCGTATAACCGTTTTTTGTCATTGCACGTTTAAACGCTTTGCGTTTATGTCGACACTCGCACCAATTTTTATTATCCTCGTTCCATTTGCGTATGAACTTCTTGCGTTCTCGTTCGTATATTCTATTTCGTAGATATATTTTTATTCTTTCAAACATAGTTTTATCCTTTCTACCGTTTATATATTGCTTACATCAATCTTGCCACTCATCAGCTCCGGCAACAGTGCGTCCCGTAACTCTGCCAAATATCTATTTTCTTCAACGTTTAGATAATATATGTGTTGTTTCCACGTGTTAAATATCATCATAAGAATACTTGAAATATTTTCTTTGCTGTTGTTTGCGAATGTTATTTCATTTTTATTTTTTGTTGTTTTGAAATAATCATTTTTTACAATCTTTTCACCACATATTTTTTCTGTCAATTTTGAGAAATCATTATTTGTACCGTTGTCCTGCTTGAACAGTTCAATGTCAAATCCTAAAGACTTGGCGATTGTTTCGTTTATTGTTAGTTTACAAGTATTTTTTTCAGTTATAATTCTGTTAATATCCGCAACTATTTCGTTGTACGGTCTATGTGCATTTTCTATATTCTCAAACTCTATGTATCGGCTTGGCACCAATACATAATTATTGTTTTTTATTTCTTCAATGCTTACTGCCTTGCAGTAACCCGCTATATTTCCGTACTGTTCAATTTGTATTAATACATCTTGTATCTGACTTTCGGATATAATCTTGACCTCTTTTGCGTATGTCCTGTTAGTGTGACTTTTGCCGCCAAACTGTCCGTTTTGCATTCGTTGTTCCGTTTCATACCTCTGTCGCAGGTCAATCATTTCTATCGTTGAATGTTTTTTATTTTTGTTAAATGTTATAATACACGTTGGTATTGACGTAACTTCAAACATTTTATCTGGACATACAATTATACTTTCTATGAAATTCATTTCGACTAAATACTGTCTTATTTGCTTTTCCTTTTGATTGTCAGTGCTTAACACGCCATTCGGCAATATAAAACTTGCCTTGCCATTAATTTCATCTAACGCAGTCAATATAAACGCATAATTCGCATTACTTTCCGGCGGTACTTCACACTGTGAAAATCTATTCTGTAATTGTGCAAATACCGGCTGTTCCCATTTCATATTGTACGGCGGATTTGATATACAACAATCAGCTTTAAATTCACTCTTATCTACTTCTTTAACCGTTGCAAATCTATCACCCTTTTGCGTCCTGTATGTTTTGAAATTTTCATCTGACAATACATCACAATGGATAACTTCGGCGTCAATATTTCTAATTGCCAAATTAAACAACAAAAACGGAATAACACGACTATCATATTCTTTACATATGAATTTTAAATCGTTATTTTCGTTCCATTTTTGGATTGTCAATGCTCCACTTCCCGCACACAAATCTAAACAAATTTTTTCATCTTTGTTTTTTGATAACTCTGCAACTGCTACCGCAAGACTTTTTGGTGTGTAGTCTTGCATTTTTTCTTTACGGTCGGCAAAATAATATTGAAATATCATTTGCATATAATCTATTGTTAAATCAGGACATATTAAAATCCAATCTTCACATAGCTTTCGACAATTTTCGGCATTTAACAATGTTGATTTTAATTCATCAACAACATCTTCAATTTTTTCTATGCTGAAAACGTTCTTGAATTTTTCAACTAATTGCAATAGCTCCATAATTATGTCCCTTTCTTTATCCAAAATAAAAAACAGACTGCATATGATTAACACATACAATCTGCCGTTTTTTTAATATCCCTATTCCCACCAATCACACGAGATATTCACCCATCATCTCACGAT
>OGQV01001239.1_pt1 | contig 19510 bp, 16 predicted proteins | sample 1553311 | NCBI WGS metagenome assembly OGQV01 (sample SAMEA2579976, study PRJEB22360) | human gut metagenome
CCACTCACCCGCCACGATGGCCAAAAACCGAAAAGTCTAACGTATTATTGCGGCAAAGAAAAAGCCGATTTTTTTCTTCAAATTACTATAAAAGCAGCATTTACCAGGCAAAACGAGAGGATATTTTTATGAACAACAATGCTCTAAGAAACCATGTTCGATATCTAACAGTATTTCTCTCCCTTGCCGTTCTGCTTGTCGGAGCGCTGGGAATGACTGAGAAAGCGTATGCTGACGAAGCCGAGCCGACGGGACTTGAAATCTACATCGGAGGACAACCCTACTCTGAGTTTAAGGTTTCGGACGGAGCAAACGAAGACGGGCTTTATTGGGTCAACGAAGCCGGCCCTCTCGAAGTGAAGAACATGCCCGATGGATGGTACTTCTACTATCTGGATACCTGGAAGCAAGATGACGGAACCAACACCGTTGGCGTTGGCGTGACAAACGGATCATCGAGATTCTATTGGTGCTTTATAGGAGCATCGGATTTGGTGCAAAGCCTCGACTACATCAAAGGGGTCAAACTCTTAGATGTTAATGCTGGTACCGTAGTCGAAGGTTTTGACCCCACAAAGGACTTCGAGATGACCGTCGACCATCCCGCCTATATAACCCTCGAAAATCCTTCGGCGCTTCTTGGATGCTGGACTGTCGACGTGAACAAAACGGGTTACTCAGACTGGACGATTCACCCGAAAGGAAAAAGCAGTCCATCAGTTCATTGGGTAATAAAGAGCACCTGCCAACGACCCGATTCTGCCGCAACACCAGAAGGATTCCAAATCAAAGTAAACGGCTCCCCCTTATCGCGTTTTGACCCGATGATAGGCGGCGGCGTAACGAATGGCTACCTCGATATCAGCGATGTCACAGGAGGAAACGGAACCCTCGAACTCGGCACGCTACCCAAGGGCTGGGCCTTCAGGGAAATTATCCCCGAAGATGGCAATCGTTGCTTTTTCTCATTGACAAATGGCGGGATAACCTATTCATACTTAATCGACGGAATAAGCAAAGTGAACCACACGATTAACGAGCTTAAGGGCGTACGCTTGAACATTGGAGGAAGTGACGCTCCATTCGACCCCACCCAAAATCAGACGGTCAATGTTGGCGACAGCATTTCATACAAAGATATCAACTGGAGCTTCGACTACTCCGAAGAGAACGAAGAGCCCCATAGCGTCGAAACTGCAATCCCGACAGGATGGGTCGCAGACCACAGCGCTCCAAGCGATTCAGCCCTGTTCGATCTCACAATCCATCCGAAAGGCAGCAATTCTCCTTCCGTAAAGTGGGTAATCCAAAAAAATAGTCAGGGAGACAACCGTAGCCTTTCACGAATCGCCGGACAAACTCGATACGACACCATGTCGGCGATAGTCGACAAATTCCAACCAACAAAGAACGGAGCCGCAATTCTTGCTTCTGCAGAAAACTACCCCGATGCTTTGGCGGCATCTGGTCTTTCCGGAGTCGAGAACGCCCCCATTATTCTCACAGCAGCAGGAAATCTCTCCCCTGAAGCCGAAAAACAGCTAAAGTCGATTTCTCCTGATACTCTATACATCGTGGGCGGCACCAGTGCTATATCGGAGTCCGCCGAGAAGTCTGCGACAAACACTGGAAACTGCGAGAATGTGATCAGGTTTGCTGGAGACACGCGATACGATACCGCGCTGGACATCGTCGACAATACCTATTGGGACTCAGACACCGTCATTATTGCAACGGGGCAGAATTTCGCCGATGCGCTTTCAATTAGTCCCTATGCCCAACACTTCAATATCCCCATCATATTGAGCTCGCCCGAATCAGGGCTCACCGGTGCCGATCTTGAATCGATTAATCGGCACTGCTTTACCAATGCCATCATTCTTGGAGGAACAAGCGCTGTCCCCGAGCAGGTCGAGGCCCAGCTTGAACAGGCTGGCATATCGAACGTCAAACGCCTGAAGGGCGATACCCGGTATGAAACCAGCATGGAAATTGCCAAATTCGAAACGGGCCAAGGCATGGCCGCAAATGGATCCATTTTCGCAACTGGAAACAACTTTCCCGATGCACTAGCCGCTGGGCCCTTCGGGCGAGCGCCAGCGGAAACCAACTTCCCCAGTGCTTTAGCCGCTGGGCCCTTCGCGGGGAAAAACAACACGATGGTCCTTTTGGTCGACGAAGGGAACTCGGCAACCGTCGACTGGGTATCGGAATATAAAAGCAGCATTGAAAAGGCTTTTATAGCCGGCGGACCCAACGCAGTCAATGAAAACACCGCGCTCAGCATCGCGGGAAAGCTTGGGCTTTCATACGCCAAATAGGTCACTGGAATGCCGCCCAACATCTAGCCCAATTAGACGGCGCAATCAAAGCAACAGAGGGGCCCATCCCGCCATTAGGCAGGATGGGCCCCTCTTGTTTGACAGGCAACCCTGGACGCACCGTTCGCGGTTCATCAAGTATGAACACCATGCCTACATCTCGGCAGCAGCCCTTAAATTCGCCACCAGATCGTCAGAAACGGCAGAAGGGCCACCAACGATGCAAAGGTCGGTTACACGACCTCTTTTCGTCTCTAACCAACCTTGGGCCGCCTGCGACCTTTCGTCAACAAGAAGAATCGGAGACTTGGTCAAGGCAGAAAGAGGGCCCGCCGACAGAGCATCCGGAAAATTGCTTCCAGCCGCGCAATAAACTTTGCTGGCAGCATCCGAAGCAACTTCAAATTCGGCTATCTTCGCACTCGTCTCGTAACGAGTATCCCCCGCAAGCCTGGTCACATTACTTATCCCGTAAGAGTCCAACTGATTCTCTACGTATTGAGGAACCGCAGCCGTTCCGCCAACGATTATCACGTGGTTAAGGCCGGCAGATTTAAAGGCGCTCAAAGTGTCTTGGGAAAGCCCACCCGGACCAGAAAGAAGGATGGGAGCATGAGCTGATGCGGAATAGGGAGCGACAGAAAGAGCATCGGCAAAACTAGAGCCTGAGGCAATAATCCCCGTATCGCTTACGGGCAAATCTCGCTCAAACATCGAAAAACATACGTTTTCGGCGGTTTCATAGCGAGTCTCACCCCAAATCCTATTAACGGTTGCCCCTGGAGCAGCAGACCCCAGAGAGTCAACAACGGAGTCGGAGACAGCGGCAGGGCCGCCCACTACAACAATTTCATTAAGCTGGTGTTCTCTAATGAGGCTTTTCGTTTCCCAAGGCAGATAACCAGAAGCCGTCAACGCAATTGGGGCATTAAGAGCCCCGGCGAGCACAGACGCTGAAAGGGCATCTGGAAAATTTTCTCCGCTAACAATTACGAGCTTGTCAAAATTTCCATATTGCTCTGCGATTTTTGCCGATGTCCCATAACGAGTTTCACCTGCAAGACGAGACGCGGAAACGGAGGAGTCCCATTTTGCATAAACCGTCATATCCCCCATGGGAGCATCAACATAGTAATCCCAAGGAAATTTAAACTCGGGGTCTTTGAACCATCCCAGAAAATGACAGCCATCCTTTGAAGGCTTGTTATTGTCGACATATTGCCAAATTCCATAAGTCGTTCCGTATTCCCCTGTATATGGAGGGATCTCCGTTCCGCCATATGTTTCAAAAGTGATAGTCACCGGCGCTCGCTCAATATCAAACCACACCGTTTCGGAGCCCGTAAAATTTCCCCTACCAGAAACAACAACCTTTCCAGATGACGAGTAGCTACTAGTCGTACTATAGGAACAGTCGTAATCGGTGCCCTCAATCAAAGAATAATCCCCAAGGCTTATTTTCACCGTAGGCACAAGCGGCTCCCCTTTGTATATTTGCTTATCGATCGGCGATATTGTCACGTCTTTATCTCCAATATCCCTCTTCTCGATATCGAAAGAGCATTTCTGCTCGCCGCTTACAATATTTGAAGTTATTTTGCAAGTAGCCGTTCCGACATTTATGTTATTCGAATATTCAACTGATACATAATCCAAAGGAAATTCATCGTAATTCGAGTTTCTCAAGACAACCTCTGGCCGCTGTTCGAACCCCGAGTATTTGACGGACCGCGCAACACTGACTTTCCAATAGTCGTCAAGGGTTCCAGCAATATAGGCTTTTGAATTGGAGATGGCCCATGTTCTTGCCTGGGATTTTCCGCTATCGGCAATGACCAGAACTCCGGGATCGAAGGCAGAATCCCCTATCTTTGTCACGCTCGACGGAATATAAGCCCAATTGAGGGGACAAGAACGGAATGCTGTAGCCTCGACTGTTTTCAATCCTTTTGGCAAGCTGACGGTCTTAAGAGCAGACCCCTCGAAACAGCCGCCGCCAACCGAGGTAACCCCTGCAGGAATTTCGATAGACGCCAATGCCGAACAACCGCCAAACACTCCCGACCCAAGCTGGGTAATACTCGTAGGCAGATGGACCGACGATAAGCTGGTACACGACATAAATGCAACAGAATCTATCGTCTTACATGTATCCGGAATAACAATAGACTTCAACGCCGAGCAATCAGAAAACTCGGACATGCCCATGTACACCAAGCTATTGCCAAGAGTTATACGCTTTAGGTTGACGCATCCAGAGAAATCGCAGCCCGACAGCACTTTCATCGATTCAGGCAGTACCACGCTTTCAAGCTGCTCCGCACCTGAAAAAGTAGAGTTGGGAACAACCATGCCTGCCATCACCATATCCGCAAGAGCGATTACGGATCGCCCTTCGATTTTGGATGGAACCACTAAGTTCCGGCTTAATGTTTCATATCCCACTATTTTTGCAGATTGGGTTCCATCCTCCTTCCATTTGAGAATGGAACCGTCTTCCGTTTCCACCGTGTTATAGTCCGCTGCTGCTCCATCACTATTCTTCACGGACAAAGAGGAGACGTCCGAATTCGCAGCTTGGGCGCTATCGCATAACGCACCACTTTTTACGAGGGATTCAATGGAATCTGCATCCTGGGCAAACGCCTGAGAGGAAACGACAGGGCTTAGCAAAAATGCGATTGCGAGCAAAAAATGGAAGCATCGCTGATTCAAAACGTCTCGAACCGCTACTGACCACTCTCCCTTAATGGACAAACCATCTCTCAACTTTGTAGAAATTTGTAGCATATTTCCTGGGTTATAGGCAGAAAAATGTGTCCGATTCCGACTTAACGCCACAGATCAGAGCCGCCAAATCCGCCGTTTAAAATGGTGGACAACGCCGCCATGAAGACCGTGAAGTGCCCTGCGTGCGGGGGCAAGACGAAACACAACGGGAAGACGAAGGCGGGCGCCCAGCGATGGCGCTGCACGTCTTGCGGCGCGTCCACCATGCAACGTTACGACAACAAGGCGAGCATGCTGGCCCTCTTCCTGGATTGGCTCCTGTCAAAATGGACCCAAGCCCAAATGGGAATGCCCGCGAGGACTTTCAGGAGCCTGAACTCGGAGCTCTGGTCCCTGTGGCCGACCGCCCCGGTGCGCGACGAGATCCACCATGTTGAATCTACCCCGATTCCGTTGACACCTTTTACGCCGCCTTCGTGGACTGGGACTGTTTTATGGGCATTCGGAATCGAGCCAATGAGCGCACTGCCGCTCATATTCCACGGGCGATAGGTTGCCGAGGGACGAATGCGACGCCTGGTATTGCAATACAGCTCGATGAACTTGAATATCTCCTGCCTGGCCTCTATCCGGGTGTCGTACTTGCGATCGAGGGGGGGGGAGCTCCCTTTTCAGGGTTTTGAAGAACGACTCCATGGCCATGGCGGCGTTGTCGTAAGGGCAGCCCTTGCGGGAGAACGATTGGACGAACCCGCGATTCTCGAGCTCCCTGCAAAACCTCCTCGAGGTGTATTGGCTGGCCCGTGGAACCGAGTTGTGTTGCTTCCCCATATCCGTGTGCACCATGAGTCCTTCTTCCGGATTTTCCCTGCTCACAGCGTTGTCAAGGGCGTCGATTACCATATTCTCGTTGATGCGGGGGGCACTTGCCATCCGGCTGTCTTGCGCGAGGACAGGTCGAGGTAGGCGGCCAGGCAGGGCCATCCTTCCCTCGTGGGGATGTAGGCGATGTCGCCGCACCACACGCTGTTCCTCTTTTGGACGGAGAATTCCCTGTTCAAGACATTGGTTCCTTTGTCCGAGACCTTTCCGCCCCTCCTGTACTTCCTGGGTCCCCTGCAGGATACCGGCCCCTTCTTCGCCATCATGCGCTGCACGGTCTTGCCGTTCGCGACGATGCCGATCTTGCGAAGCTCGACGACGATCCGCCTCGACCCGTATCTGCGATTGTTGGCGTAGAAGATGTCCTCGACGAACGGCTCCAGCGCCTCGCGGGCTATCTGCCTCGATGATTTGGGGCGGTTCAGGAAGGCATAGTATCCGCCCCTGCTGACGCCCAGCGCCCCGCATGCCTTCTTGACGCTCATCCCATGCTCGCCGGCCCTCACGAACTCGAACCTCGCACTTGGGCTTGCCTCAAGAAGGCCCGGAATTTTTTAGTATCGCGACCTCCTTGCGGAGCTCCTCGTTCTCCTTCTTGAGCTTCAGTATCCCGTGATCCTTGTTCGCGACGGGGTTGCCGCTTCCGGGAAACGCGTCCTCGCCGTCTGCCTCCTACTCTGCCGCCCACCTTCTGAGGGTGCAGCACGGCACGTTGAGCTGATCTGACAGCCCCTTGACCGGGATCTCTCCCTCGAGAACCAATCTCGCGGCGGAGAGCTTGAATTGCCTGTCGTAGCGTTTTCCTGGCATAGCTTGAGCACCTTTCCAATCGAAACGCTCGATTCTCCGTGCCCATTATATTGTCCCAGTCCATCGGGCGGCCTTCGTCTGTGGGCCAATTGGCCTCTTCGAACTCGACGGGGCCGAGATAGCCTAGCGCCGAATGTATCCTGGCCCTGTTGTAGACGACCTCGATGTACTCGAACAAATCCAATGCGGCCTCCTCTCGGGTGGCGTAGGTCAGCGCGTGCACGCACTCGGCCCTCACGATGCCCATGAGCGACTCCATGGCTGCGTTGTCCCACGGCGAGGAGATCGAGCCCATCAGGGGCGCACGCATCCCTCGGGCAGGTTTCGCCTGGCCAGCGCCATTCTCAAGGTCTCGTCGGCGGGCTCGGCCGTGATGTTCGGGCCCATCGACCATCCTACAATGCGCCGCGACCAGATGTCCATCAGGGGCGCCAGGTGCAGCCAGCCCTGGCGGGTCTTGACGTAGGCGATGTCGGCGAACCACGCCATGTTGGGGCCGAGAACGACATCCGAGCTGGTCATATCCATAGACATAGCCGACTTCCCAAGCCACGACAGGCTGGCCTCGTACTGCGGGCTAGCGCCGCGCAACCGGCGGTCCGGCACGTCGATATCGTCGGTGTCCGCGTCGCGGCAGGGCAACAAGAGGCTAGAACCTGCTCGTGCTCTCGTGCAACTGCCTGGCGCGCAGCCGCAACCGATGGGGCGACCACTACGCGCGCTGCCGCGACAGGGGGATGCCGCACGGCAAGGCCCCGAAGGCCGTGGCGAGGAAGCGGCCCAAGATGATCTGCGCGGTCATGAGAGACAAGGTTCCGTGCGCAGCCTAACGGCCTGCGTCAGCGCTGTCGAAACGCCTATCGAAAGGACAAGTCCCTCTTGACAGAACTATAGGAACACCCCCGCACTCATCTACCAACATTCATTTCGGCCCGAGGTAAGTCGCCGACAATGATAGGCAACGTTGATGGGCATCAAGGACCTCCGCGTTGCTTCTAAGTGCATGGAGCCCAAATCTGGGCGAGACTACAACCGATCACCCGCGGGCCGCCCCAAAGAGACCAGCCCCTGCACAACGATGGGGTCCTCGCCAAAAGCCTACGTTTCAATGCACCCGAAAGATCACCTTCGCAACAATCTTCGCGGAACTGCAGTTACTACTCGCCCTATTCTGTACGAACGGCTTCCCAGAAACTCCGTCCTAGCCTGCTCATAGCCATCAGCGAAGCCCTTCCCCCTTGCCTCCTCGGAGGCCCTGGACAATGCCTCCCTACCAGAAACCCTAAGTTGAACTGTTTGACGGAAAAGAAGTTCGGCACAAGGACCCAGGGAATCAAGCACGCAAAGCCGATCCGTTTCGCTTAGCACGGAAAAGTAGTCCGCTGCCGCCGAAAACCACGAATCGACAACCGCGAAGAACGCGGCCCTTTGTTCACGGGTAATGCTTTCCATTCCAGAAAGACCCAAAGCCTGTTCTCCGCTTCTAAAATAACCAATGACATTTTCGGGGCGAGCCGGCTTGGTCATAATCGAGTCGGATCGAATCCGGCGATTGTACAGAGCCCTATCCAAATAGGCGACCCTATCTGCGCAAAGAAGACAGCTCAATGTGAACAGGTTGTCTTCATGAATGATGCCTTCATGGAATTTAATGCCATGCTTTTCAAGGAATCGGTACGATGTCATCTGCATTGTAGGGATAGGATAGAAATCGTCTTCACGAACGGTCTCCTCCATATACTGCGGACCCGTATACACACCCTGGTATATGCCATTCCTTCTGTAATATGCAGAATAGTGCGCAAATTTTTCTTTTAGATCATCGCTTTCGTAGAACACATTCCCTGTAAAAAACAGCTTATCAAGGTCGTTTGCCGTCATTTCATGGCAGGCGGTTTCAATGGAATCAGCTGGAAGAGTATCGTCGGAGTCCAAGAACATCACGTAGCCATCAAAATCGGGGCGCATTTCCGCAATCCACGCTAACGCATGATTTCTAGCCGACGACAGCCCAGCGTTATCTTGGGTTAAAAGCACTTTTGAGAAGCCTTCGATGGGCGTTGCTTCAATAATCTCAGCCGAATCGTCTGTTGAACCATCGTTGACGAAAATGATTTGCTTTTCACCTTTATAGGTTTGGGAAGAAAGTGACTCGCAGAGGTCCCCTAGATATGGCGAGGCGTTATACACAGCGCAGATCACTATTACTCCCGCATCAACCTTTCGATTCAAGGCTCTCCCTCTAATCGTATTTGAACAAATCGCAGGTGTACACCTTTTCAGCGATGTCGGTTAAGTCCCGATCCCAGCGGTTGGCTACAACCAAATCGCTCGCTTCCTTGAACTTCGCAAAATCGTTTTCAACCGCACTGCCGAAAAACTGATCTTCTTCATACGTGGGCTCGTACACAACAACCTCCACGCCCTGGGCCTTGATGCGCTTCATCACGCCCTGGATGGAAGAAGCGCGGTAGTTGTCCGAACCCTTCTTCATAGTCAGGCGGTACACGCCCACCTTTGGGTTTTTGATACCCCGATTGCGCAGCTCGCCCACGCGGGCCAGCACTTCTTCGGCAACAAAGTCCTTGCGAGTGCGATTCGCTTCCACGATTGCGGAGATAAGATTCTGGGGAACGTCCTGATAATTCGCCAAAAGCTGTTTCGTGTCCTTCGGAAGACAGTAACCGCCGTAGCCGAAGCTTGGGTTGTTGTAGTGGTCGCCGATGCGCGGGTCCAGGCACACGCCCTTGATGATCTTCGCCGCATCGAGCCCGCGCACCCGAGAGTAGGTGTCCAACTCGTTGAAGTAGGCCACGCGCAAAGCCAGATACGTGTTGGAAAAAAGTTTGATGGCCTCGGCTTCCGTTGTGCCGCATAGCAGCGTGGGAATGCCCGTTGTGCCATCTTCGTTTTCGCGGTTCTGCTCTTCTAGGGCGGCGCCTTCTTGCAGCAGTTCGGCGAATTGAGCGGCAGCGCGCTGGGCTTCTTCGCCCTTCCCTGCGCCAACCACGACGCGGGAAGGATGCAGGTTGTCGTACAGCGCCTTGCCCTCGCGCAGGAATTCGGGAGAGAAGATTATTCGCCGGTCGGCCAGGCGGGCGGAAAGCTTTTCGGTGTAGCCAACGGGAATGGTGGATTTTATTACGATCCAAGCAGCTTCGTTTACCATGCGCACGGCGGCAATGGCCGCTTCAACGCTGGAGGTGTCGAAGAAGTTCTTTTGCGGGTCGTAATTTGTGGGCGTGGCGATAATAGCGAAATCGGCGCCTTCGTAGGCTTCACGTTCATTGAGCGTTGCCGTGAAGTTCAGCTGGCGCTTGCCTTCGGCCCTCTCGCGCAGGAAGCGCTCGATCTCCGCATCGGCAATGGGGCTTTTGCCGTTGTTCAGCAGGGTCACCTTTTCCGGCACCACATCCAAAGCGCGCACATCATTGTGCTGCGCCAGCAGCATGGCCAACGAAAGGCCCACATATCCCATTCCCGCTACGGCTATACGCATGTTTTGCTCTTTTCTTGGTTTGGTTTGTTGCTGCCTATTGTAGCGCGCCAAGCGGCAGGGCTGATAAGCCAAAAGAAGCCTCTGCAGTTATCACTTCGGAGGAAACACATGGAGCCTGATTTCCTCAATAAGCCGGACGACAAGAGGAGGGCATTTCCCAAAAATGCAGGCAGGCATTAAAGCTCCTGCGAGCCTCTTAGCGTTCCCGTTTTTATTGCGTTTCAGCAATAATTTATGCATCTCAAGGAGTTGATGCCCCCGCATCTTCAATTCAAAATCGCGCATTATCTCTTCTTTGAGAGACTCGTCGGGAGTGTAGGAAATATCTTTCTCTTCGTAATAGGCTATATCGACTCTTGCTGAATCCAGAGAATCTCCGATTTCCCCAAAAATCGAAGAAAGACTACGTGAAAAATTGGTGGGCTTCCCTTCCCTGCTCGACCTCACTTCAAAGGACCACCATTCAGCAAGCTTCTCCTTAAAAAGAAGAACATACGACCTGTCACCCTCTGCATAGAAAGAAGAAACATCGGCCCCGTAAAGAAAGTCGTTTTCTATGCTGAACCCCTTTGTCACTACAAGCCCATCGAGCGATTTCTCTTCCTCGAAAACCCCTAAGTCGCGATCAACCAGAAACGTACAGGGCAAATCAGAAAACGCAGCCCTTCTCTCATAGACCTTTAACAACGTTTCTTTCCCACCACACGGAACGATGTTTACATCGCTCAACGATTCGAGAGAACGGAAAAGCTCCATATCGTCCTTCCCTTCTACCACAAGGGTTGGAATTTCCGAGTGAGATAGCGCTGACACTATCTCATCGGCGGTCATCCTTGCACCCATTACCCTCGACGCCCCAGCTCAATCTCTTTTTCTGGGTATCTCGAATAAATAAATGGCGAATGGGTTGCCACCACTATCTGATTCGACGACCCCTGCCCAAGTAATGTCGGCATGAGCGTCCTTTGCCAATCAACATGAAGGCTCAATTCTGGTTCATCGATTATTATTGGCGAGTTCCTGAAAAAGGCATTGAACGCCAAAAAACTCAAGATTTGCTTTTCGCCCGCAGAAAGGCTATCTGCAGATATTATTTCCTCAAAATCACCAAGGCTGATGCTGTTGCTGATCCTTACGCTTTTCCCCCTCATAAAATGAGCCACCATTTCCTGCATCTTTTCATATGGAGAAAAGAGGTCTGACTGCTTTTTGTTCGCCTGCTCGATTGTTGAAGATATCCTCTTCAGTCTCTCTTCCGCACCAGACTTCGGGACATCCCCTTGAGAGGCTATAGAGACAATTTCCTTGAGAAGATCCTCGCGCAAAGAAAGGGCCTTTTCCGACAAATTGGCATACTCCCCAACGATTAGGTCCTTGACATCGCTGGTAGAAATAGACGCAATAAGCCTGTGGTTATCAACACTAATTCTCTTTGAATAGTCTTCTATTGCGCGTTTGAGTTCATACGCTTCGCCCCTCGGGCGCATGGCTCTTTCTTCAATACGCCGATACGTCGGAAAAAATAAAGAACTTGTATGTAGATTCCTTATACAGCGATTCGCATTTTCTAGATTGAATTCCCACTCTGGATCTAACTCGGAAAGCCGATGCCTCTTAACCGTCATCATGCGCGACGGCAAGCCCGCATCCCGTGAGCCATTGCGAGAATCGAACGCAAAGGAATCTTCCCTCGACTGAAAAACGACATACTGATCAGACCTAGAAACTTCTACGCTATATTTATCCGTCAGAAGACGAGCGCAATTGAAATCTATCTCAGCTACCGCACGCTCCAAGTTCGGGCTAATCATGTACCAAAGAAGCTTGAGAACGTTCGTTTTTCCTGATCCATTTCTTCCCGTTAAGACGGTCAAATCCCTTTCGAAAGATATTTCTATGTCTGACTTGCCATGCAGCCCCTCTATGTTCATTTTTTTTATTTCCATCTTCGCTCCTTTCTCTGCGGGGAATCCTACTATTGGATCACGCCGGAAAACTAAGCAGCACTAGCTCCTTCATTGTGTAAGAACTTAAGCCCTCGACCACGCACAATAGCAACTCGCCCTTATCACTGATGAGCCCAGCCGAATCGCTACCAGTCTCTCGTTTGAGCCAGCAATAAAAGTCCTCGCGAATATCATCTGTTTGTCTGCCAACATTCCACAGAATGCCAACTCCCTGCACTCGCAATTCTGTATGCTATCCACAACAACCCCCACAAGAATACACACCTTGATCTGCCGCGAAACAAAACAACCACGCAAACCCAACGAAACCATCCGAATCGAAGAACGCTAGAACGTAAGATAAAATGTTTGTTTATGGCCTTAGGAGGGAAACGTGCAGCAACCCATCACCCATAATGACCCAAAGCTCTTCTCCAGCGAAACGGAAAACCAGTATTTCGACAGGAAGAGCGCACGCAAAGACGAGAGAGAAATTGCCAAACATATTAGCGCCTTCGCAAATGCATCAGGCGGCAAGCTGGTTATCGGCATCGAAGATGATGGCGAGGTGACGGGATTCAAGCGCAATGGTGCACGCAGCATTGAAGAGTTTATGCAAGCTCCTCTTACCACTTGTACCCCATGCCCAACGGTACGCCCCTCCCGTATTCCCGTCACAAATTCAAAAGGGCGAGAAGACGAAATACTCGTTTTAGATATAGAGCCATCGCTCGACCATGTGGTTTCACGCATAAGCGACAAGGAGGTATTCCTGCGCCAAAAAGGCAAAAGCGTCAAACTCAACCGAGATCAAGTGCTTGCCCTGGAGTACGACAAAAACCAACGCAGCTACGAAAATGAGGTCGAAAACCGCTCTTCGATCGAAGATATAGATATCGAGGTTCTATCGCGATACAAGCTCGATATCGGAGCATCGGACCTTACGGACGAGCAGGTCTTACGAAGCCGGGGGCTCCTCGTCGATGGGCACTTAACCAACGCAGGTATCCTGCTCTTCTCGAAATACCCTAGCAGGTTTATGCCCTGCGCGCGCGTAAGAGTAATCCGCGTCGATGGAACAAAATTGGCCACAGGCAGCCATATGAATATCGTAAAAGACCAGACCTTCGATGGCCCACTCCCTAAGCAAATTGAGGGTGCAAAACAATTGATCTCAGGCCTTCTACGTGAGTTCCAATTCCTTGGACAAGACGGCCGTTTCAAAGTCATCCCCGAATATCCCGAATTTGCATGGTTCGAGGGTCTGGTAAACGCCGTCACTCACCGAAATTACGCTCTTTCAGGCGACTATATCCGAATAACGCTGTACGACGATCGCATGGAGGTGCGCTCACCGGGTCGCCTGCCGAATATCGTAACACTGGAGAACATGCGTGAAACCCGCTATTCAAGAAACCCTGTTCTTGCGCGTGTTTTGGTGGAAATGGGCTGGGTACGGGAATTGAATGAAGGAGTTCAACGCATTTACGATGAAATGGCCTCTTTCTTCCTGAATGAGCCCACATATTCAGAGCCCAACAACATTTCAGTGCTATTGACACTTGAAAATAGCGCAACTTCACGTGTATTGAGGCAGCACGACAGTTTCGAAGCCTCCATGGGGGCCGAAGCACTAAATGACCTCAACGAATACGAAATTACTGCCATGCGTCTAGTCATGACGCATGGACGCTTAACGACAAAAGAATTAAGCGAAGTTTTAGGTAAAGGACCCACCCTCTGCGCGCGCACCCTCAAAACCCTTTTTGAGAACAAAGGTTTGCTGGAGTGGCATGGAAGCGGAAAGCACGATCCTCGACAATATTATTCTCTTTCCAAAAACATTTTCAGAAAGGGCTGATCGCAGCCTCAAGCACGGAATGGCGCTCCGCTTACCAATGCTTCAAGGGGAACGGAGTAGAGATCCGCATAGTGCAAGGATTCACGCTGACAAAAGAGGAAAACATCGGGAATGACCTGCGATTACGATCTCCCACGGAGTAGAACGGAGTAGAACGGAGTAGAACGGAGTAGAACGGACAAACACATTGCCCTCATCGATGAAAACAATGCTGTTCTGCACGCACTCTAAGTCTCTTTTCCAATTGCGGCCAGAAAGAACCGTACAAGGCACATCGTACGAAAACAGTAGCGCCGCTTTCGCCACCCAAAGCCTCATGGTCGGCAATCATGCCAATAAGCGTAGTTTTCTCAGTAGCGCTATTGCCCCGCAAAATCGTTATATTGCGTTGGATTTGAAGCTTGAACTGGACCCTGTTGTTACGAACGATTACCTGGCGCTGTCCCTTCATTCGAAACCACCCGCCAGCAGCTCGCCAGCAATAGGCGCTAGTTCTTCCATGGAGTGAACTACCTGGCCGGTGTTGCCTACGGTTAGTGTGAAGCATCTGCCCCCGAAATCCATCATGTGGCGCAGGTTCACGGTAACGTCCTGGGCTTTCCCGATTTTCAACAACCACCGCGCACAATTGTCGTCGCAGGTAGAGGCATTGAACACCATGTCGGGATTATTCTTCACCAGGATAAGCGTCTTAACGCCACCAGAAAGCTCCAACGGGGAAATAGGCCCCAGCATGCGGCTTTCTATCAAACGGGGACCAATTACCTCGGCTTTGTCCACTGCTTTAATAGCCTGCTTTGCGAAGTCGCCTTCAATCTAGGCATCCAAGTAAATGTTCTTGAAATAAACGGCTGTGTTGCAGATTGTTTCTTGCATGTCGCCATAATAAACAGTGAGCATCGGCCGTCCCTCCAAACGTATGACCTCCATTATACAAAGCGGACACTGCCAGCTGAAATCGGTTCGGCTCGGTTCGGCCATCGCGCGTACTTACATACGATGGCCGAACCCTCAAAGCATCAAGCCTCCGCCATCTTCCTTAAATCCAGCGAATAGTAGCGCTGCCTGCCTTTGTGCACTTCCGTCAGGAAGCCCAACTCCTTAGTTCGTTTGCGATTCTTCGCTACCGTAGGCTCCGACATTTCCGCTCCGATGCAAATCTCCTCCGCTGAAGCGTCATTCTCGGAAAACAATGCGGCCTGCGCCAAAACGAAGCCAACACGCCACAACCCCCGCCCTCCTCTTCAGTGCATATCTTGCGGTCTATCAAGCCAACAGCATCATCCAAAGCAGCACATTTCTCCCGCAACGATTGCAGCATGCTTTCCATCGCATCAACTATCAGCCCCGAAATGGAGATCACAAACGGCGTTATATCTCCCTTGTTCAGCGGATGCTCACAAATCGAAAAGCCCTTGTAATATTTTCGATACGTTCTTTCACGGAATACGAAAGGCGATACCCGACTATAGGACGAATGCTCTCAGAAACTCGCGCAAGCTACACCCTTATATATTTCTGGTCTTTGCTCCTCGGCTTGTCCGGCAAGGTCATCGCCAACACACCTGCCCTAACAAGCGGGTTGATATATCTTCTCGCAGCGTAATATTCCTCTACGTTGAGCATTTCCGCTATCTCGCGACGCGATTTCGGCTCAGAGCAGAAATTCAGCACCTGTTGCTCTTTCGCGGTTCCCATATAAACTTCGCTCTTTGCGCTGCGAAGTCCCTCGCCTGGAGCCATTTCCGCGGCACGCATACGCAGCACGACACGAAATTCCGAACCGGTATCAATAAATTCGGGTTCGGGCTTCCCTTCCTGCTTCATAGCTCGACGGACTGTCGGGATTCCCGAATAGCGGTTTTCCGTCAACCCAAGCACTTCCATAGCCGTGGCCAACACGGGATTCCTGGTGTCGGGCTGCACTTTTCCCAGCTTGTCAACCGTCAGCCTGCCGTACAGTCCACCCGGGCTCGAAACTTCAAGACGATCGGAATACAACTCAACCTGAATGGGCATCCCCTCGGTATGGATGCTGTAGTCACGATGAACCAGGGCATTTAGAACAACCTCGCGAACAGCATCAATGGGAAGGTCAAACTTGTCGAACCTTTTTCCCGTCTGCTTGTCTATCTTCGTCGAAAGAGACAGGTTGCGCCTTAAAAAGGCCAAGGACTCGTCCAGCATCTCAGGAATGGTCCCCTCGATGCGCTTGTTGTCCTCGAACCTATTTCCTTCGGAATCTAATGCGCCTTTCTCTTCCCCAAAAACTTTTACCGCAGTAATGCACAATTGGGGGGCAAATGCCTGCGGATAATACCCAAATAGCCACTCAGCTGCTAACGTCACCTTGCCATCCTTAAGAATGCTCATTAAAGGGTATATCTGTTCATCACGCAAAGCGGCAAGATGGGGTTTGCTTGCCTTTAGTCTCAGCAGATAATTGGCCAAATCCGATGGATCCAACGTGTCAAAGTCGCATCTATCAATTGTTCGAATATCGTCTTGGTATTTTTTTCGGAAAGCCTCAAAGCTATATATCTCATACTCGGTCATTGGCTTGTCCATATCGCCAACCCTTTTGTACGATCCCTTTAAGCGTCCTTTGCCCTCATAGAAGCAAGGACGCTCAGAAACGTCCATTCCTGGAATTTCAGCGGAAACGACCACGTAGCCATCAACTTCGGCAATCGTGAACAGAGCTTGGACCTCAGGCTTCATTTGCGAACATTGTTCAGAAACATGCTTCTGGAGATCCTGCGCATCGTATACGCCAACTACGTCAAAATCTTTCGATTCATCAACGCCAAATAGAATTACCCCGCCCTCATCCTGATTAGAAAAAGAAGAAAGCGTATCGTATAGCTTTTTCGGGCACCCCTTGTTTGCAGCTTTCGCCTCAACTGTTTGCTGTTCCGCTTTCAGCCGCTGGGTTTCACGGATCAAATCAACAAGCTCTTCCTTTAGCATGAAGACCTCCAATAAACCGAACTATTCCCTAGGATCGATGCGATTTCTTTTATTTTGCAATAATTGGCACTTTGCGCAATTAGTTTGTACAAAGTAATTATTAATTTGTACAAACTACTAAATAATTCGAACTAATAATTTGGTATTTAATGCAAATTGAGCGTTAATCCGTAATCTTGATTACTAATTAATGGGTAATTTGTACAAATTGTCATCAAAAATTGCAAATTAGAGTTTCTAAAACTGTCAATTTGCAACCACGCAAGAACAAAAAGGGCTGGAGGGACCTTTTCCTCCAGCCCTGAACCGATACGGCGTCCAAGAGGGACAGGTACATTTGGCACATGCCGAGAGGCCGTTTGATCCTACACACTGCCTGGCATGCGCCAAATGTGCCAAATGCGCCTGTCCCTCTTGGACGCCCTAGGCCGATAAGCCGCTCCTATTTTCCAGCAGCTTTCAATGCTGCTTTGGGGCCTGCCACCAGCAGATAGTACAAGCCCTTGCGCAACGGCGTGGGGTTGTTCGGGAAGAACTGCTCGAAGCGCTTTGGGTGCTCCATCAAATAGCGCAGGTTCGCGTTCTGATAGTCGCTGAACAGCGAGCGATCATACGCGCCGCCTCTGAACCCAGCGCGCAAATCCTCATGCATCTTGACCACGAATTCACGACGCTGCTCCGGTGCCAAGCGCGCAAAGTTCCACATATAGCTGTCGTAACGCAGCCTGAACAGGACTTTTCGCAAATCTTCGCAATCAGGATCGTTCTTGATGAAGCGCTCGGCCATGTCGAATTCTTTGCACACACACATCACTTTTTGCGCGTCGTTCACAGAAGACGCCTCATTGTCTTGGCGGTAATGCAGGATGGCCTCTTCAGACATAACAACCTTCTGCGCGGTTACCCACACCTTGAACTGGAAGCCCAGATCCTGGAAACTTGCGCCCGCCGTTTCAAGGAAACGCACACCCTTTTCGACAAGCATTTTGCGACGATACAGCGCCGACCAAATGGAGGGGATGCAGTAGAACACCTCGCGAACATCGCGCGGATTGAAGGGGGCATCCGTCATTGGGGGCTTGCACACACTTATAAGCTGATTGCGTTCCTTGGGCGTGCTCCAGTAGAACCAATAGTTAGCCTTGGCCACATCGACAGGAGCATCGGCACTTGCATCCTTCACCAGGCCGTACAGCAGCTCCAGCGCATTCGGTTCGAAGAAATCGTCGGGCTCCAAAATGCCAATGTACTCGCCACGCGCGGTGTCGATACCCAAGTTCATTGACGCGCCGTAACCGGAATTATCCTTATCAATCAGGCGAAAACGCTGGTCTTTTTCCATGTAGCGCTTGATGGTATCCAGAGAACCATCGGTACCGCCATCGTTGATGCACAGCGCTTCGAAGTCGGAAAACGTCTGATCAGTCAGCGAATCAAGCGCCTGCTCCAAGTACTGCTCGGAATTGCAGATGGGCACCAGCACCGAAATAGTAGGTGCGGGCCCTTCGGGCGCAGGGCTGATCTTCGCGCTCGCACGCGCCGCATTCGCACGCGCCTGCTGCTGAGAAATCTGGTTCTTGCCCTTTTTCTCGGTCTTCGCAGCGGCGTTTCCGCCACCAGCGCTCTTCGCGTTATTCTTCTTAGCCATTCCCTGCCCCTCTCAAATCAATTAGGTAAAAGTATACCGTTCAAACAAGAAGCAACCACAGGGCATATTTCAGCTGCCGCGAATCGCACATGGCGCCCTCGAACGCCACGCGTCCACGGACGTCATACGTCTAAGGTCGGCGCGTATCGCGCATGGCGCTTCGCTCGAAAGCTTCAACACTTAATTAATTCCTCGCAAACGAGGTGCTTTCCTCGAGCGCATCGCATAGAATCGATCTAATGTAAAACGCGTTCACAAAACGGCGCCAGCAGAGCGCAGCACTATTCGCCTCGACGCGTTATTGAAGCCCGCCGCCAACAAGGAGGTTCTTATGAAACTTGGATTCATCGGATGCGGAAATATGGCCAAAGCCATGATCAAGGGAATTGTCGCTAGCGGTGCTGTTGCGCCCGGTGAAATCTATGGGTCCAATGTCACGCCGGAGCACGCTGCTGCCGTAGCCGAAGAATTCGGCATTAACGCTGGCACCAACAACATCACCGTCGCCGAGAACGCCGACATCCTGTTCCTTTCCGTAAAGCCCTACCAGTACGAGGCCGTTATCGCCGAAATCCGTGGAGCAATGCGCCCCGAGCAGACTGTCGTCACCATCGCCCCCGGCAAGACCATCACTTGGCTGGAAGAACAGTTCGGCGCGCCCGTCCGCATCGTACGCACTGCGCCGAACACACCCGCACACGTGCTGGCAGGCGTTACCGCCTACTGTCCCAACAGCTTGGCAACTGCCGAAGACGTTGCTGCCGTCCAGAGTCTGCTCACCAGCTTCGGCACCACCGTTGAGCTGGAAGAATCGCAGCTCGACGCCGCAAGCGCTATTGGCGG
>OGQV01001258.1_pt1 | contig 19333 bp, 20 predicted proteins | sample 1553311 | NCBI WGS metagenome assembly OGQV01 (sample SAMEA2579976, study PRJEB22360) | human gut metagenome
TTTTTACCGCCATCGGCATTGGCTTGATTTTATTGATGTGGGTCTGGAACCTGTTTAAGAATTACTGGCTGGGCGCTGGCTTTGAAGCGGAGCATCCGGTCAAGCTGACGTTCCGCGCGATCATCTTCATCACGCTTACCTACTGCGCGAAAAGCATTGTCGAGATTGTCCTGAAGATTGGTGGCACGCCGTATGACTGGATTCTGTCTTCCGAGCTGCCGCCGCTCAGCTTTGCGGATTTCAATTCTGTCATGCTGGTCATCATCGGCGCTTGCGCAAACGGTGCGGTCACGCTGATCGTGCTCATCATCGTCGTACTTCTGGCGTGGAACTACCTAAAGCTGCTCTTTGAAGCCGCCGAGCGGTATATCCTGCTCGGCGTTCTTGTTTACACCGCGCCGGTCGCGTTCTCGATGGGCGGCTCACAGTCTACGGCAAATATCTTTAGCGCATGGTGTCGGATGCTGGGCGGACAGGTGTTCCTGCTGCTCATGAACGCATGGTGCCTGCGGCTGTTTACCAGCATGGTCGGCACGTTTATCGCAAATCCTTTGTCCCTATAAGGAGTATCCATGAGAAAACGACTCTTTTTGAACGGTCTGCTGATTCTCACCCTCATTATAGTTATGTCAACTAACGCATTTGCCATTTCGGAAAGTGACGTAGAATCCGCAGTCAGTGCTTCCGGGAAGGAAGCTGTTTCTGGCAACGTGCTGGTTTAGTTCCTGTGTGCCATTGCCTTTTTGAAGGTGTCACAGAAGATCGACAGCTTTCTGTCCAGCCTTGGCCTGAACGTCGGGCATACCGGCGGCTCCATGCTCTCTGAGGCGATGATCGCCATGCGCGCCATCAACACCGCGACCAGCGCGGTCGGCAGCGCATTGGGCAGCCGCAGCCGGCACGGTTCTGCGCCTGCATCCGGGAAATCCGGCAGTGGAAGCGCGGCTGCGGCAGGCTTTTTCAGCGGCGGACTCGTCGGCATGGCAATCCGCAAAATCGCGAGCGATGCTGTGCGCACGGCGACGACAGAGAAAAACATCGTCCAGCCGCAGCAGGCCGAGGCGACTGTCAGCCGGACACACGCCAACAGCGACACCCATTCCGGTTCGCAGTCCGCTTCCGAGCAGCAGCGGCAGAACACCAGTCAGCTTGACCAAAATCAGCAGACGGTTTCTTCCCACGCTGTAAAATCGGAGCAGCAGGAACGCTCTCAGCAGGCACTTCATGAATCACAGCGTTCCGTGGACGCCAGCCAACTGCACCAGGATACGCAGACTGCGCAGGAGCAGCAGTTCCACGCGGCGCTGCATACGGAGGATCAGCAGGCATCGCATCTGGCTTTCCAGTCAGAGAGCAGCGAGTTCGTCGGCTCTGTGGTGCAGTCGGACGAATTTGAAGCAAACAGCGAGGAGGCCAGAACGGAACAGTCGCAAGTCATGCAATCCGCCTTGCAGCAGGAGCAGATTGGCGTTACCCAGCGCGAGGTGCAGTCCGAGGAAAGCCGCCATGCACAGCATGATACGATGGATGGTTTCCACACGGAACAGTCTGGAATCACGCAGCGTGAGCAGGCGCAGCATACCCAGCAGGAGACGCAAAGCTCCACTTTCGGACAGGTGGAATCGCAATCCCGACAGCATACTGCGCAATCCGACAAACAGTTTTTCTCCGTCCGCAATGGACTTTCCAAAACCACCATTGCGGAGCGGACTGTCCAGACGCAGGAGCGCCCCGGCAGATTCCTGCATACCAGAGCGCCGTCTGCTGTGCCCGCTTCTGTCCTGGCAAATGAAGCGCCTGCCGCCCGTCCCGCACCGATCCCGTCTGCACCGACGCAGTTCCGCAGCTTTGGCGGAACGCTTTTCGCAAAATCTCTCTATCAGGGCGGCGCGTTTGCCAACGATGTGATCGGCACGGTCGCCAAGGGCGATTACCGCACGACCGGCTCCATCACCGGCGAAACTGCGACGCGCTCTCTGATGTCCTATATGGGCTTCACCGCGCTCGGTGAACACGCGCCCAACATTCCGCGCTATCAGGACGTGGAGATCGGCGGAGGCCGTATCACGGGGCGTGAGTTCACGCCGGAGCATCCGGGCGGCATTGATTTCTGTATGTACCATGCCGAGCAGTACGCCCAGCCGAAGGGCGATTATACCAAGATTTATTCCGCAGATGATGCCGCATGGTATAAGCAGTACGCGGCAGACACCGTAGAACGAAAGCCCTATCAAACGGAGGACGGCAAGATTGCCTATCGCGAAAAGATCGTGCAGAAGCTGCCGAACCCGCCGCAAAGAAAAGATCGGATGTGAGAACCTATGAGCCAGGAACAGCGGGACAGCTATGTGATCCCGCCAAACTTTATTGAGGGCGGTTCGTTCTTCGGCGGCTTATTCAAGGCGCGAAATGTGGTCGAGGCGGTCATTCTTGCCGCCGGCACCGGGCTTCCGATCCTGACGCTCTCGCTGACGCTAACCGTCCGGATCATCCTGCTCTGCCTGACCTCGCTGCCGCTGGCGCTTCTGGCGCTCATCGGGATCGCGGGGATGCCGCTCTCATCCTATATCATTCTCTTTTTTCGCTTTCTGCGCAACCGCAGAACCCTGAGCAAAAGCGGCGGCAAAAGCAGCCGAAAGCAGGCGATCCTCCCGACGTGGGATAAAAAGTCCGGCCCCAGCACGGCTGTGCAGCCCGCCGCCTATAAAAAGGACGGCAGCCGCATCCGTTTTGCAAAGGACACACGCCGCCTGATGCTGGACACCGCCTATCGCCAGAAGAAACAGGCAGCGCGACCCGGCAATCCGCTTACAGCGTATGTGCCGATTCAGAAAATCGAAAACGGCATCGTCTATACGACAGATCTCCGTTTTATCAAGATTTTAGAAATCGTGCCGATCAATTTTCTGCTTCGCAGCGCAAGAGAGCAGCGGAATATCGTGTATTCATTCATCAGCTACCTCAAAATCGCACCTGTGAAGCTTCAAATCAAGGTTATGTTCGTCTGATAAAAGGTTCCCTATTTGCATCAACTGTGATGCCAAAAGCTATACAATGCAAGAAGCACACTACGCCACTTCTTTTCTACGAAACTGTATGTCAGGAAATCCTGCGCATCATAGTCAAGAAACAACTCGTACACCGGCTTTCTGCCTCCGGCAGCCAGATTTTTTGTCAGATAGATCGCGACCTTCAGAATCCGGTCAAACCGCTTGCACCGGGCATAGCACTCGTGTTCATAGCGCAGTTCTTTTCGGAAATATCCGCTCTCTATCATCGGTTCGTTTTCCGCCTGCTTCAGCATAGCAGTCGTTGCCCACAGGACAGGCAATTGCTTTAACTCTTTTCGCTTCATTCGTTTATTTCACCTCATATTCCTTGAAATTGTCGTTATACATAACCCATGGCAGACGCTCTTTGCCGTCGATCACGCACAGCGAAAGATGCTCGATTCTCGGCCCATCTGCAGACTCTCTGGCAAACGCCAGAATATCTCCAATATTTCCCGCTGCTCGTGGGTGCTTACCGCGCACAACTGCATATCCATTCTGCGCCTCCGCACAATCTCTTTGGACAGCCCAGCCATCCGGCATCTGCGGGTGGTCCGCCATATACGCAAGCGCGTGCAGGAAAAATTCCTGCGGGTTCAGCTTTTGGAGCACCCAGAGCTGCGTGCAGGAGATTCTGGAATCTACCGCATCCTCATCCAGATCGCCGCACGGACGAACCAGATAGTATTCTGAATGCTGAAAATCCCCATAATAGCGCAGGCAGTCCATTGGATTTGCCGCGCAATGAAACCCATTCGCCTGACAATTTGCCTCTTCCGTTACATTCAAGCCCATCTTTAGCTGATAGCCAAGGCAGACCATACCTGGGCACATTCCTTTATAAGCGATCATCCGGCCATGCCTCCCATCAGATCAAACATAGAAAACTGTTCTTCATCGGGCGATTTCTCCGGTTGCGGCATTTGAATGACCGGCGCAGGCTTCGCAGCCGTTTTTTCCTTTTTCGGCTGGCGTTTGGTTTTCGCCGCAGCACTCATATAAGCCTTGGGAACAAATACTTCTTCCTTGACCTCGTCCTCTTTGGCGCTGGCATCCCGGAAATACTCTTCTGCCCAGTCATAACAGGTATCCTCCGGCACATCGCCGCCGTAAATGCCGTTTGGCTGCGGCTCCATGCCGTTATCCTTCATTTCCGCAAGCAGATATTCCCGCGCTTTCCGGTTGATGAATTGCAGACAATGTGCCATACTCTTGCGCGGGTGCATGACCATCCGCGCGAACGCTGGATCACTGAGACAGAGCGTCTGCACATACTCGGAAACACACTCCTTGAGGTTCCGCCGCGTCAGCCGCTCGGTTTCTTTTTTCATGCGTTCCATTGATGCTTTGATCAGCTCCGTCTCGCTCATCTGCTCAATTTTTGCAATCGCTGCCGTTTCTGCGGCACGTTTTTCCTCCTGCTGCCGCTCCCATTCCGCTTTCCGTTTAGCTTCTGCTTCCTCGTGCCGACGGCGCTTTTCTGCTTCCGCTGCTGCAGGATCTTCCTGCTCTGTTTCCGTTTTGGCAACCGACTCCGCCGCAGGCTCCTTGCTCGTCACTTCCGAAGCGGCGGCAGCTTTTTTCTGCTCGTGCTGCTGGATCAGCTTTGCCTGCAAGGTCTGCATTTCTGCCGCTTTGGAATCGTGTCCGTCCAATTCTGTCTGCTGGTTTTCCAGATCAAGCTCTGAAAATACGCCCATGATAAAGCTCCTTTCTGATAGAAAATGGGCGCAGCGGTTCTGCTGCGCCCATTCATGTGTTATATCCGATAGATCAGCGTGCTGAATGCGTCGAAGCAGTAGCACACGAATCCCGGATATTCTGCGGTCTTTCGTTTGATTTTCCTCTGGATCTCAGCGGCATCGCGTTCACTGACGCTGTCTGCGTCCTCCCAGAGCATTGCCGCAAAGCTGGCACCGTCCTGCACTTCGCAAACGTGCGTGCCAAGGCTGCGGCAAAATGCGCAAAGCTGCACGATCTCATTTCTCTCATCCATATCTCTCTGGTCGCGGTCATTATGTCGTGACTGCTTTCAGCTTGACCTGGATCGTGATCTCGTCGGATCGCAGAATGACATGGTCGATTTTTGCTTCGAGCACCCCCGGCATGGCCGTTTCCGGTATCTCATATAAGCAGCGGAAGCGGCCGATGACCTTCCTGTCCGTCTTCACGACTACGGGAACCTCGTCGCTGAGAACGCCGATCTGATTTGCGAAATCCAGAACCGTAATTTTTCTCATACGCTGTTTCCTTTCATTTTTGTATTGGCCGCGCCAGCAGCGGAGAAAACGCAACTGGCACGAACTGCTTCATATCCCGATAGTAATACCGCCGCTTTTCCGCATCGTACAGCTCCAGTACATCGGACGGTGCAACGCAGCGCCCCGGATAGTCTGCGGGCAGCTTGCCGTTATAGTGGTCAAATACACGCTCCAGCACAGCCAAGTCCGGCTCATCTTTTGGGCAAAATATCGCTTCATCACGCACCAGCCGGTATTCACTCGCGGGCGGCTGCTGAAAGCCTGCCTTGTGGAGCGCGTCGATCCCGGAGAATGCAAACGGTTTCGTTTTCTCCGTGTCCGTAAATTCCAGCTGATAAATGCGGCAGCCGAGCTGCTTACGCTGTGCATTCAAAAGCTCTGCCAGTTGTGCGTTGCCGCCGGTCTGCAAAAAAGCATGATATTCTTCGTCCAGCAAGCCGAGGTATGCCTGCAAGGGCACACCATCCGGCTGCGTCTTGTGCCACTGTTCCACGCAGGCATCTATCTCGGAAAACGCACACGCATCATACAGATACTGCTCCCGGAACGTCATTGTCTTCGGCTCCTTTGCAGCATTCTTCCGGAGCGCAAGCTGCCAGTCGTCAAGGCCCTTATAATTAGGATTCCATGTCAACCGGCGGCATTGCAGTCCATGCTTTCGCGCCATGAGGTAGATCTTCGACGCGCCTTTCTCGACGTGCACATTCCGATACTTGTCCATATCCTGCGCTTCGATGATCTCCTCCGTGCCGTTCTTTTTGAGAAATGCAAACAGCTCGTCCAGCTTGGACACGTTGTTTGCGCCGGCAATTGCTGCAAAGGTGCGGTGCATCAGCGCATGGCAGATGTCAGCCTTGAGTAACCCTTCCGTCACATAGACCACTCTGGAACACGGATCACCGACAAAGTGGATGGGGCTTTCCGAGGATGTCCCCATCGGTTTGCTGCTCGACGACAGCCAGAGGTACTTCGTGCCCTCCTTATCGGCGGGCGCGTTTTCCTCCCGGATGGGGATATCCAGCCGGATCTGCGCGCCGCAGACCAGTCCGTCCGCGCTTCTGGCTGGGATCAAAATCCCGGCCGTGCGTGTTCCAAAGCGTACTGTCCATCTGCCGTCCTCCGCCAGATAAAAGCCGGGGACACCCTGTACGATGCAGCCCTGCTTCAAAAGCCGCGCCGTCAGACTCTTGCAGAGATAAGGCGGCGGGGTGCTTTTGAAGCCGAACCGTTCGATCTGGTCGTCCGTCAGTCCACGCACCTCACGCAGATGCGCACGGTGCTTCGGCGTCAGCGACAGCATGGAAAACAGCATCGAAAGCGTCTGATGGATTGCCTGTCTGGGTGCTCTGACTGACTGCGCGATTTCTTGCGGCTGCCGGTTCTGGTAGCTCTGGTACTCTGGCGCGTAATCTCCGGTTTGAAGCGCTTCGCAGATCTCCCGATAGGCGTCCGCGTTGCTGATCCCGTAGACCTTTGCATAGAGCGCCAGCATCCCACCGGATTCCTGGCAGTAATTACAGTGCCATACGTCCCGTGACGTTTTCAGATAGAGCTTGCCGCGATGATCGCCGCAAAGCGGGCAGTCCACATACAGAAAGTCCGGGCCGCGCCTGCGGATATTGAGCCGCAGCAGCGCCGCAACGTCTGTAATATGGAACGGAAACTGCGAAGAACCGGCTCTGATAACGGCCACACCCTTTCATCCAAACTTGACGCTTCATCCGGCTTTCTGTTGTAAATTATCCAGCAGGACGGATGCAGCAGCTTTGAGAATATTGTCCGCCTGGTCGCAGCCATAGAGATACCATTTGAGGCTTGCTGGGCGGCGCTGCGCGACCTGTTCGAGCGTCCATCCGCGGCAGGTGCCGATCTGCACCACAACGGCCTTTGCCTCGTCCACCGTCATACGCTGCGTGATCTCGCTGACATCCATATCTGCCGTATAGGACGCGGCCTGCGGCTGTTCTGCAAGCTCTTCCGCAGCTTCTTCCTGCTGTGGCGGCAAAACATGAAGATCAGGTACTTCTTCCTGTGCTGCACTGACCGACTGCTCCTGCCGCACATCTACCGCAACGGACGTAAAGCCGTCCGTAACGTTCTGCACATCAGACGCGGTTGTTTCCGCAACGTGCTGTTCAGTGGGCGCAGAATCCATATCCATCGTCGGCGCTGTTTCTGCGGCAGTTTCCTCCGCAATGAGCGCTTTGGTTTCCTCGACAGCTGCTTCTTCGACTTCTGCCTGGATCGGCACTTCTGACCCAAACAGCTCGCCGCCGTAGTCGCGGCTCACGTCGCAGAACTGGATGCCGAAACCGGCGTTTTCCAGCGCCATGTTGAGCGCATCCTCCTGCGCGGCACGGAGAAATTCCCCGCCGGGGATATTCTCCCTGCGCTGTTCGGAGGTAAAGCTGGCGGCCGGAACCGGATCGTCCTTGCTGAAATAAACCTGCGCTTCGATAATTGCCAGCTGGTCGCTGATGCGCAGCGGCTTCAGGAGCATTCTCCCGTTCGGGCAGGCCAGACGGAACCAGAGCCGCTTATAGCGGAGATCCAGCTTCCAGACCGGGTGCCCGGTTTTGACGGAGATCGTTTTGCGCAGGAGCTTCATCGGGTCAAAGCCCGGCACCTTGCGCAGCTGCTGCACGGCGGCGTTGTTCATCACGGTGGATTTGTTGTCATTCATTTCTTAGAACTCCTTCCATAAATAAAATAAGAGATGACTGCGCAAATTCTGCACATCCATCTCAACTTAACCAGCTTTTTTCAATTTCTGCTCTGTCGCGCCCTGCGGCAGAGCCTTTTGTCTGAATACCTGATTGTACTTTAAGATCCGTTCGGCAAGGCAGGTGTTCCGTTTGACCTTTCTGCCGGAGTGGATCGCCAGAAACAGCGCACGCTTCTGCCCGACCAGAATCACACGCTTTTTTGCGCGTGTCACGGCGGTGTAGATCAGGTTCTTCGTCAGCAAAATGCGGTGCGCCATTAAAATGGGGATAATGACCGTTTCGTACTCCGAACCCATGGATTTGTGGATCGTAATGGCATACGCCAGTTCCAGATCGCCGAGCTGCGTTTTGGAATACTCCACGATGCGCCCATCAAAATCCACGCACAGCTTATCGGGTAGGATCTTGCAAATGCTCCCGATGTCGCCGTTGAACACACCCTTGAATTTCTGCTTACACGCGGAATCATAACCTTCCAGATTGTAATTATTCTTGGTCTGCATCACACGGTCGTGCAGGCGAAAGATACGCTCTCCGAACGCCAGCTCCGGAATTTTTTCCGTATGCGGATTGACCGTCTCCCGGATCAGCGCATTCAGGCCGTTGGAGGACGCTTCTCCATCCGTCCGGTAGGGCGAGATGATCTGAAGCTGTCCAATGGACGTATCCTGCAATTCCCGCAGATAGAGCGTCTGGATCTGCACTGCGGCTTCCTCCTGATTTTCTGCCTTGACGAACTGAAAATCCGGACCATAGAACAGGCTGCTGTTTTCCTCGTTGATGAATTTGGCATTATAGGCGATCAGGCTGTCCTTGGATTGCCGGAAGATTTCATCGAGAACCGTCACCGGTACGATGCCGCTTCCAATCAGCTCCGCGAACACATTGCCCGCGCCGACGCTCTCCAGCTGATCGACGTCGCCCAACAGCAGGAGTTTCGTGTCCTTCTGTAGGCGCGTAAACAGCTGATGCGCCAGCCACATATCCACCATGGACGCCTCATCCACGATCAGAAAGTCAACTTGCAGCGGCTTATCCTGCTTGTCCTTGCTGCAAAAATCGCCCTGCAAGCCAAGCAGACTGTGCAGCGTCAGCGCCTCCAGCATACCGGTACTCTGTGCCATGCGTCGGCTGGCCTTGCCGGTCGGTGCGGCGAGGACGATGCGGTTTTTGGGGTGCAAAATCCGGTAGACCTCGATGATGGCTTTCAGAACCGTCGTCTTGCCGGTGCCGGGGCCGCCGGTGATAATGGAGAGATTCCGCTCCATCGCCACCTCAACGCCGCGGCTCTGCCGCTTTGTTAAGTGCAAGCCGAGTTTTTGCTTGACCTGCTCCAGTGGAAGCGTCACGTCAATTTTTGCCGTGTGTTCCATGAGCATGGCTGCCGCCTTTGCCGCAGTCTCAACCTCCTGCATGAAAATATGCGGAAGGTACAATCGGCCGCCATCAGAAACGATCTCGTTGTCTTCTGCCATCTGCTGTAATTTCTGCTCTACCTCCGCGCGCCTGACCTGCATCTGGGGCAGCGGGATCGGCTCGTTGAGAAATTGCATGGATTCTGTGATCAAGGCATTGACCTCCAGATACAGATGCCCATGCTGCCGCGCGTTTTCCAGCGCACAGATCATCGCGCCGTGGATACGAACCGGGTCGTGCGGGTCGCCGCCGGACTTGCGGATGATCGTATCGACGCGCCTGAATCCAAACCCGGATATTTCACAGAGCCGGAACGGGCTCTGCCGCAGAATATCCGTACAGGCGGGGCCGAAATGCTGATAGATCTTCATCGCCGTCACAGGCGTGACCTGAAACGGGGTCAGCAGTTCCATAATATCCCGCATGGCACGGCTTTCCGCGTAGCAGGTCTTGATCTCCTCCAGCTTCTGCTCCGTGATGCCGCGGATCTCCAAGAGCTTTTCCGGTTGGTACTCCAGCACGTCGAGCGTATCTGTGCCGAACCGCTGGACGATGCTTCTGGCCGTGCTTTCTCCAATGCCCTTGAGAAGGCCCGATGAAAGATAGCTCAGAAGTCCTTCCGTTGTCGGCGGCACAAGCTCGTGCCAGTTCTCCACATGGAGCTGCAGGCCGTATTTGCCCTCTTTCCAGTCGCCCTTGATCTCCAGCTTGACGGAATCCGTCTGCGGCAATCCATAGCCGACAGCGGTGAACCGAAGCATCCGGTCACGGAACGTGTATTGGGAACGGGCTTCTTCCGGTACGGAGGGATCATCCGTGCGCATCCGAAGAATGGTGTATTTGCTGGCTTCATTGAAGTAGATGAGTTTGTCATAGACTGCAATCATTCGTTTTTCACCTCACTCAAGCGGCGGGCTGCGCCGCGATTTTGATGCTGAACCGTCTGGACTCCGACGTTTCCACAAACTGCTCGTAAATCTCCGGATAAACCTCCCGCAAGCGAACCAGATTATCCTTGGAGATGCCCTGCCTGCGGATGGGATTGTAGGAGATGACGTAGCTTTGTTCACCGTCCGCGCAGATTGCGCAGTCTTTGCCGTCCAGCTCGCTGACCAGCAGACCCTTGAGCTGCTGCATCTGCGCGTCCAACTGTGTGACCTGCTTTGCAAGCACGCCTTTCTGCTCCTGAAGCTGCAAATACTGGTGGATCTGCGTGACCTGCGGTGCGCCGAACGCTGCCGGAGGCAAATCTCTCCGGTCAATGCCTTTCCATCTCTGCAAACTCTGCAAGATAAGGTCGCCGCTTTCCGTATAGTCCGGTGGCTGGTGCTTCTGCACATGGTCGTTCCAGAACGCATCCTCCAGCGCGATCAGCTCCGACTCATAGGCATAGTCCCGGTCCAAATGCCGGATGATGACCTCATCCTCATTGTTTCCATACAGGCAGCAGAAGTAGACCCTGTCCAGATTCATGACTGACATATAATGCCGACCCTGAGATTCGTAGTACACCGGAACGATCTCCTCGCCGTTGTACCACCAGTTTTCTCGGGCGTTATAATTTGTCGTCTTGATCTCCAAAATGGCATTGCTGCCGTCCGGAAGCTCCACAAGGTAGTCCAGATCCGCCAGCATCCACGGATACAGCGGGTGCTGGAACATGACCTTCCGCTGAAAGATATGCAGCCCGGTTTTCTTCGCAAAAATCCGCGCAACCAGATCCTCTAGCAGATGTCCCATCTCCAGCGCGACCCAGTTTTCATCCATGTCCGCCTTTACAACATTCAGCTTGTCATAGTACAGATCCCGTGCTGTCCGCCAGGGCGAAATGCCGAGGATCGCCGCAGCGTCGCTGCCGCCGATGCCCCGCCGTCGATAGGACAGCCATTCTTCGCTACTCAGATTACTTGTATCTACCAACTCCTGCGGCTCATACTTCAGCCACAACACCATTCTTTTCTCCCTTCTTCCACACCCGCAGCCGTACCACACGCTTCCGCTTGTGAACCGCTCTGCGATGATACGCCGCAGACTGCCGCTGCCGTCCTCCGGGACGCCATTTCTTTCTTGTTTTCATTTGGTTACCGCCTTTCATTTTTTGCGGAAACACCAAACCAATCGTCTGCGGCTTTCGCCGGATCTTTTGCCCCAATCCTGCGGCTTGAAAAGCTTGAAATACACAAAGTATTCCTGCGCTTCTCAAGTCTTGTCTTGTGCCAAAATCTCTCGCCGAACGCTCTTGCCGATTGATTCGGAGTTTCCGAATATATCCTCAAAGCCTTTCGGCATTTGGGCAAAAAAAGAACGGGAATATCCTGCGGCGCAGCTTCTTCTGCGTCGCGGTCATTCCCGCAATCTGTGGGCGTTGCGCCCAAAAAAGAAATCCGGCAGAAACCTGTCCTGCGGACATGGCAATTCTACCGGAAATCGTAAAAACCTGACAATGCGTGTGCAAGTCGTAATACTCCGAACGCTGCGGCTGTCGTGCCACAAGCGGTATGCACAAATCTCAATTACAAGCCAACTTTACCACAAGATATTGTGGTTGTCAAGGAAAGGGCAGCTTACGGCCACTCGGATGTCAGTTCTTCCCGGAGATATTCATACTCCGGAAGCTGCTCAAAATACGGCTGCCAACGGCGCACGATCTCAGCGTGCTCCAACGGGTCTGCCGTTTCCATAGAATGTTCATTCTCTGTCAGCAGGAGCACATCCAGCGCGACATCCTCCAGCATAAGCCTGCATAGTTCTTCTGCCGTATCGATGCGCCGTGCGGTATCCACATAGTCATAGTCCGGCGAAATATCCAGCAGGACATATCCTACCTTGTCCGACCAGACAAGGTCAAAGGCATCGCTTTCCTTCAGCCGCTCCGCAAACACCGAGATCACCCGATCCAGCTTCTGTTTTTCCTGTTTTGTGTAAATCATGATTATCCCTCCATAATCGCGTTATGTTTTAGCTGCATCATTTCCTATCACGAATTATGGCATTTTGTCAATGATGGGATTTCTAAATGGCGCAAATTGACTGAGTCAGCTTTAAGAATCCGACTGAATGAGATCGTAAAATTTGGCTGATTCGGATAGCACAGAGAATGCACTGTCGCTTGGATTATCTCGTTTTAGACCGTGGCGTTACCTTTGGTGTCGTAGTCATTTTGATAATTTACCATGCTGCCATGTCTTGAATCCATCTTTTGAAGTGTGGGCATTGTTTCATGATTGTATGGATCCCCATAGCATCTGAAAGCTGTGTTCCATTTTTGATTTTTGCATATCCGGGGATCAGTGCCTCCAGTCTTTTTGACGGCGCGGTTTCTGGAGAATTGTTGATATGTTCAGGCGTTTCAAATTCTTCGCGAATTCTTTGAACAGCAGTAACTACTTCGTCTCCGGCAATCAAAGAAAATGTTTCTGGTTTGGAAAATAAAATCCCTTCAAACTCATGGAGCATGAAATGGAATTTGCAGTTACGCTCTCCAATGTCCTCGTTGATAATGGATTCGATTTTGTTGATCCGTTCAAAAATATCTGTGGTTGCATCGGCAATACCTGGGGTGTCGCTGGGCATCGCATAGTAGTCAAACATGGTCGTTACATACTCATGGGGATGGCTTTTGCAAAGAATCATTAGTTCGCTTTTGATCTTTGCATAGCGGCTCACCCCGCCGCGATATTTCCTGTTGGCATCTCGCCTTGTTTCACAGACAATAGGGCGAACATAAATGCCAAGGTCAAAAAAGTAGGGATATAGCACAGTGTTAATAAAAGATTCCTCTGTGGGGCCTTCGCAGTAAATATAAATCGTTTTCATTTCGAGAGTCTCCCTCCCAAAATGTTCTTCTTCCAGAGATCACCCAATGTGTAGTCTCCATCCAACCACAGCTTGAGCTGTTCCGAGTCTAAGCGTCTGAACTCAGAACCGTTGTCGCTTCTATCGACTACAATTACATCTTCTACATCAAATTCATTTAACAATTCCACGGACTGCGTTGAAATAATAATTTGCTTTTCGTTGGAAAGCTGACGCACCATTTCAGCGAAGATCGTGATCGCATAGGGGTGTAAGCCGAGTTCCGGCTCATCGACAATGATAGTGGCCGGCTGCAATTCATGCGGCTGCAGTAAAAGTGTAGTCAAGCAAATAAAACGCAGCGTTCCATCTGAAAGCTGAGAGGCATTAAAGATATCCTCACAGCCGGTCTGTCGCCACCGCAGGACAATTTGCTCTTCATTGCCCTCCTGCGGATCCAAAACAAAATCCGAAAAATACGGGGCGACCAAGCGGATCGTATCCACAATCTCCTCGTAATTCTGTTTGAAGTGATTTTTTAGCCGATATAGGAATGCTGCCAGATTTGCAGCATCGTACATAAGCACTCTGTTGTTTGAGATATTGTGTTCTTGCTTGACTCTAGCGCCCTTTCCTGTGTCATGGAAATGATATACGCGCCAATTCTGCTTGCGAAGAATAGGAATCACATAGCCGTCAATTTGATTATGCGCACCGGTATCCCAATTCGATTCACTATGCCCCCGCCCAATATTGGTTTCATTGTCCCAACGACCATGATAGCCGAAGTATTCCTTTTGGAAGATCAACCGGTTATCATCGGTAGGCACCAGAACAAAACCATAAGAATTCTGCCCAAAGAATACTTCAAAGTCAATTTCCTCCGTTTCTTTTCGCCCTTTGTACAAGAGAGAACTTAAACCGCTTTGACCGGCAGATACCTGGAGATTCTTGGATAGAATGTTTTGAAGGAAAGAAAAAGAAGAAATAAAGTTGCTTTTTCCTGCACCGTTGGAGCCGATAAGCACATTGATTTTCCCGAAAGAAATATCACAGCTTTTAATTGATTTGAAGCCATGGATTGTCATGCGACTCAGCTGCTCTTTCTGCAATGGCATATGACCCCTCCGAACTAAGATAAAATATCGTTTTTATTATAGAAGATAATGCAGGGAATAGCAAGCGAATTATAATGCAATGGCACAATTCAAACGTTCTATTACGACCGGATATTTTTTAATTTGAAAATTCCTTGAGAATTTCTTGATCATTGTGCAGAAAAAATCGAAACGCGCCCTATTTTCTTAGTGTAAAGGCTTTCAAGCAGTGTACCTTGAAAATTGAACATCCATCTGGCAGGGAGATACAGCAGCCGCGGACAGTATGCGACGATATGAGCGTACCCGCGGCCCAACGCTGCACAGCAGCGACTGCAAATACGCGCTCTTGACTGGAGCGCAGGAACGGGCTGCCGGATGGCTAACCCAACTAACAGGAGGATCAAAAATGAAAAATGCGTCGCCATACAGCAAACGCTCTCTGAAACGTCTCGCGGACTACCCGGATGTTTTGACCGTAGAGGAAGCCAGCGAATTGCTGGGTGTTTGCACGAAAACTGTATATAGCCTGATTAAAAAGGGGGATTTGAAGAAACTCAATGTTGGTCGGCTGTTCCGCATCCCCAAGCGTGAAATTTTACGCTATCTGGGAATTCATGAAACGAAATAAGAATCCATGCAGAATTTGATGGAATGTCGTTGAAAATCGTGGACATCTGCCGTATAAGTTTTATATAGGCAATGGCAGGTGAGTTTGCGGCTCGTGAAAGGAGCAATGAAATTTGTTATCGGGTCATCTGCGAGAAAAAAACAACACATATTATGCCGTCTTGAACTGCAAGCACAGCGACGGCAAACGCTATTCAAAATGGGTTTCCACAGGAATTGCTGTAAAGAAAGGCAACAAGCGCGCAGCGGAGAAAAAGCTGGAGGAATTCTGCACAACCTACGATGAGTACGGGAATCTTCCGGGTGAAAAACCGGAAGCACAGCAAAATGCACAGCTCGCGACAGTCGGTAAGATTTCCTCTGACATTCTCTTTTGCGACTATATGCTCACATGGCTGTCCTATGTAGAAACAGAGGTCGATCCTGTCACATACAGCGGCTATTGCAACTGTGTCGAAAACAACGTTTATCCCTATTTCAAAGAAACCGGCATTAAACTGTCTGAGCTGGAGCCGGCGCATCTGCGTGAGTTTTACAGGTATGAACGAAAGGGCGATCCAGAGCACGGACGAAAGCAGAAAAAGGGAACGACGGTTGCACACTATCACGCTGCCATCCACGCAGCATTGGAACTGGCACTTGAAGACAAAGTGATTTTAAGTAACGCAGCACATAAGCAGCGTCCAAAAACCGAACGTTTCATTGGCAGCTTCTATATGCCGGATGAGGCACTGGAGTGTATCCATGCAGCCGAAGGAACTCGTCTGGAGCTGGCTGTCCTGTTTGGATTCTTTTATGGCCTGCGGCGAAGTGAAATCGTTGGCTTGAAATGGCAGAACTTCGATTTCGCGAACAACCTGTTTACCATAGCGCACACGGTAACAACGTATTCACGAAAAGGAGAACATACTGTTATTTACGCCAAAGACAAGGCGAAGAATGCGTCCAGCATCCGTACTCTGCCGCTGATTCCGCTTTTTCAGAAGAAACTGCGGGAGCTTCGCAAGCAGCAAAAGGAGGATCAGCGCCTGTTCGGTAATTGCTACAATCGGAAATACCTCGGATATGTTTACGTCAATGAAATTGGCGAGCTGATCAAACCAGACTACATTACAGAAGCGTTTTCAAATCTGTTGAAGAAGAATGGCTTGCGGCATATCCGCTTTCACGATACGCGGCACAGCTGCGCAAGCTTATTGCTTCGCAACGGCGTAGCTATGAAGGATATTCAGGCATGGCTGGGCCACAGCGATTATAGTACAACAGCAAATCTTTACGCGCATCTTGAGGTGTCGGAGTCCGTACAGCGGTCAGCCAGTCGACTGAACAGCGGACTGTTCCATAACGCTGCGGATTTGTCCGAGCTGCCGGCAGGCGACAATGATCTGGAGGAAACCGGATAGAGAAAAACAGAGGCAAGCAATCGCTTACCTCTGTCTGGCGGAGAGTTAGGGATTCGAACCCTAGGTACCTTTCGGTACACAGCATTTCGAGTGCTGCACCTTCGACCACTCGGACAACTCTCCATGTCCCAACTTTATTTTACAACTTTTTCTCTCATTTTCAACCGCAACTTTCCTTGGCATTCCAGAAGTTTTCAGGAAGTAGGGGAGAAAAAAGGAGGGAAAAACGGGATTGCGCGAAAAATGTGAAATCAAAAAAGCCAGTGTTCATGCGGGTTTGCGGGCGAAAAGTTTCCATGAATCCCTAATGCTTTCGAGTCAGGGCCGTTATAACCACTTCGATACCACTCCGTGCGGGCATATTATAACAGGCGCGTATGGGAAAAGCAAGATAAATTTCGCGATCAGGTCTTTTTGATGAACTGACGGCTGCATTTCGGGCAGCGGATGTTAATTTTGCCCTTGCCGCGCGGGACGCGGACGACCTGCCGGCAGCCGGGGCAGCGGAAATAGCGGTACTGCTTATCCGTCAGACGGCTGAAAAAGCGCAGGAACGCTGCGTTTTCACGTCGGCGCGCCTCAATGTTGCGCGAGTACATCCGGAACATCGACCAGATGAGCGGAACATAGGCCAGAAGACTCAGCATGGACATCCACTGCACCTGCCGGCCGCCGATCACGCTGATCAGGAGCAGCACAAACGCCGCGCCCAGCAAGCACTGGTTCAGCCGGTCAGAGCCATAGCGCCCGGCCATAAACCTACGTAATCCGTCCCCGATTTTCCGAAACATGATCTGTCACTCCATCTGTAAATCGTTTGATGGAGTCTATTATAAAAATTTGCGGAGGAAATACAAGAGCGTGGGCGGAATGTTTATAAAAAGTTCAAACCTTTCCGGATTCTGCTTTTAAAATAACGGTTACGATCTCCGGGCGGTTGCCGACGCGCAGGGGCAGCTTCCGGCTGCCGCCGAGACCGCGGCTGACGATCATGCTGGTCTGCCCCTTCCGGTACAGCCCTGCCGTATAGTCCGGGAACAGATCGAGGTGCGTCCCAAAAACGGCGCCCACGAACGGCAGGCGCACGATCCCGCCGTGGCCGTGGCCGCAGAGGACGGTCTGCACGCCCATGTTTGCCCACAGGTCCAGCTCGTCGTTGCGGTGCGAGAGCATGAGGATATACGCGTCCCTGCCCCGCGATTGCCGGATCTCGCGCACGAGCTGCGCCGGGCGCTTCTGGTCATACGGGCCGTTCGGGTCGTCGACCCCGGCCAGGACGATGGAGGCCTGCCCCTTTTTCAGCAGCCGGTACTCGTTTTGCAGGCGCACGACGCCTGCCGCGTCCAGCATGGAAAACAGCGCCTCGCGCTTTTCGCGGGAGAGCACCCACTCATGGTTTCCCGTCACATAAAATGTCGGCGCAAGCGCCGTCAGGCCATCAAGAAGCGGCGGGAGCATGGAAAAGTCCGTGAATTCGTCGGCCAGATCGCCGGTCAGGGCGATGAGATCCGGACTTTGCAGGCGCACCAGCTCCAGCAGGTACCGGCTCTCTGCGTCAAAGCGCCTGCCGTGCAGATCGGAGATCTGCACGATCCGAAGCCCGGAAAACGCCTCCGGCAGCGCTGCACAGGCGGCGGTCACGGTGCTCGTCGAGAGCGTGAAATTTTCAAACCATGCCGCGCCTGCCAGCACCAGCGCCGCCGGAAGCAGCCAGCGGCTGTGCGTCCTGCCCCGTTTTTTCTCCTGCATACCGAACCCTCCTGCGTCTCGATTGCCGCTATTTTAACACATTCGGGCCACAAAGAAAAGCAAAACGACGCGTCTGCGCGCCGGGACCGTCCGGCTCCTGCGAAAAATCCGTGCTTTGCGCCGCTGGTATCCACTTTTTGTATTGTGATATTCGGTTTGAAATGCTATAATAGCCGAAAAAGAAAAAATAATGGATGTGCATTGGAATTGAAGTACGGAACCTGGAAAATCTCGTCCTATGAGCCTGCCGACGCGAGGGCGCTGTGCGCGGCGGGCTTTTCCCCGATCACGGCCGCGCTGCTGTGCAGCCGCGGCTATCGGGATGCGGGCGCGGCCCGCGAATTTTTATCCTGCAGCTATCCGCTCTCGTCGCCGTTTGCCCTTCTGGATATGGACAAGGCTGCCGCCCGCGTCAAACAGGCGCTTTCCCGGCGCGAGCATATCGCCGTCTTCGGCGATTACGACGTCGACGGCATTACGGCGACCTGCCTGCTGACGGAGTATCTGCGCAGCAAGGGCGGCCATGTGACCAGCTATATCCCGGCCCGCCTTGAAGAGGGCTACGGGCTGAACCCCATCGCCATCGACACGCTCAAAAAGCAGGGCGTGGAGCTGATCGTGACGGTCGACTGCGGCATCACGGCCAATCACGAGGCCACGCTGTGCCGGGAGCTTGGCATCGATCTGGTCATCACCGACCACCACGAGTGCAAATCCGAGCTGCCGCAGGCCATCGCGCTCGTCGACCCGCACCGGAAGGACCAGCCGCAGCCGGTCACGGAAATGGCGGGCGTCGGCGTTGCGTTCAAGCTGGCTGCCGCCATCGAGGGCGAGCAGGAAACGCTTCTGGATCAATACTGTGATTTTCTCTGCCTCGGCACGGTTGCGGATGTTATGCCCCTGACGGGAGAGAACCGCACGATGGTCGCACGGGGCTTAAAGGCGCTGGAGAACCCGCGGCGCGTCGGCATTGCGGCGCTGATGGCCGAATGCTCCGTGCAGAAGGGGCCGGTCACGGCGGGGACCATCGGCTATACGCTGGCCCCGCGTATCAACGCTGCCGGGCGCATGGGTGAGGTCGGAATTGCGACAGAGCTGTTTCTGACGCACGACGCGGGACGCGCGGTCGAGCTGGCGGGCGCGCTCTGCCGCCTCAACCGCCGGCGGCAGGAGATCGAAAGCAGCATTTATCAGTCCGCTGTCGCC